>AZIC01004410.1_pt1 | contig 12058 bp, 14 predicted proteins | sample 359061 | NCBI WGS metagenome assembly AZIC01 (sample SAMN02429709, study PRJNA222657) | marine sediment metagenome | biome: Sediment sample; isolation source: sample MGS-MES from oil contaminated site at the harbour of Messina (Sicily... | place: Italy: Messine | collected 2011-04-30 | depth 1 m m
TCCACCTTGATCGGGTCCATAATCTGAATCGTTAAGGCCGGGTCCCCCGCGTCCAGGTAACTGCCGGGAACTGCTTCCACATGCGCGACTTGCCCGCGGAAAGAAGAATAGAGCACGGTGTCGCGTAAATTCCGTTCTGCTTCGGCCAGTTGAAAACGGGCTTTTTGAATTTCTGCTTCCTGCGATTGAAGCTCGGCTTTTTTTGTTTTGAGTTCCGCTTCAATGTTCGCTACCGCGGCGTTTGCAGTTTGCAGTTCCGCCATTGCCCGATCATACTCAGAACGGGTCGCGACTTTTTTGTTGAGCAGACTGATGGTCCGATCTGAATCGGCTTTTGCCAGTTGCTGCTCCGCTTTCGCGGAAGCCAGGCGGGCGGGAATGCCATCCGCAATTTCTACTTCCATTGCCTTTTTACGCTGAATGGCAACATCCACGGCAGCCCGGGCCAGATCAACGGCGATCCGATATTGTTCATCGTACAACCGGGCCAACACAGTACCCTTTACCAGAACTTTGTCATTCTGCTGATCAACCACCCGCCCCTCGATTTCGGTATCCGGTTCCAGCACACGCTCCACCCGTCCCGCGACTTCAAAACCGATTTTCTCGGTTTTCCAGGCACCGACTGAACCAGTCATCAGAGACTGGGATGTCGGCGTTGACTGTTGCAGCAGAAAAACCGTAACAGGCCGCGGGGCTTTCGGTATTCGTTCGATTTCACTGGATGATTCACAGGCCGTTGCTAAGATGGCAATACTAAACAGGAGAATGGATCGGGAGACGTTCATGGATGCATGATCCCAAAATGGTCTTTTAATTGAGTCGCAAGTAAACTACACTGAGTAGTGTAGTTATATCTTGAGAAGAGTAAACCACAAAGTGTACTTTTTATGAATCAGAGCTCCGGGAATAAGATGAGACTGACCGACCGGAAGCGCGCGGCGATTATCGAAGCTGCTGTTTCAGAGTGGAAGCGTCACGGCTACGACAACACCAGTATGGACCGGATCGCGGAAGTCGCATCTGTATCCAAAAGAACGGTTTACAATCATTTTCCCAGCAAGGAAGAGTTGTTTGCCGCCATTGTCGCTGAACTCATGTCTCGCTGCCAGATCATGAAAGAATTTGACTTTGATCCGCAAAAATCGATTTCTACTCAACTGACAGCGATTGGCAAAACCGCGGTGGAACTGATGACTTCCACGGAATTTCAGGATCTGGCACGCGTCACACTTTCCCGATTTTTGCAGTCGCCCGAAATGGCGAGCGAAATGCTGATTGAAACAACACAGGTCGAAGCGGAGTTAGCAGTCTGGTTCAAGACCACTCACGAAACAGGGCTGTTACGAGTGCCTGACCCGACTCTGGCAGCGAAGCAGTTCCTTGGTCTGATCCAGTCCTTTGCATTCTGGCCGCCACTCATTGGAAAAGAACCCCCGTTAACCACACCACAAAAGAAGGCCGTCGTGAAATCAACGGTAAACATGTTCCTGGATCACTATGCACCTTCCAGTTCGTAGTTGAGTGCTGTGGAACCAGATTGAGAAGAACAACATCATGGCAGCCCCCTGTCTCCTCAGCATGGTCAACTTCGTAGAACTCGCGGCAATGGTCTCCTTCCTGCTCTTCGAAGACAGCATCTTCAGCACAAGCCAGACCATGGTCCTCTCTGGTAGACGTTGCATGCTGCCTTAAGTGGGGATTTGCATATGAGTGTCAGATACCACCTACTCAGGATATCAAGCTGATATCGTTTTTCACTTTATATATCAGCCATAGTTCCACAATCCGTTGTTCTTCTGTCGTGGCGCTCCGATTCTGTTTCCCCCTCGCCTGCACCAGCGCGCACGTTCGTGGATCGACCTCCAACGTCAAACAGGGTTGATCATTCCGCGTCAGACGGAAGATCGCTGAGGTCCCTTTCGCACAGCGAATTGTATATCCCGCCACACAATGCCGCATCATTTTTCCTTCATACTGCAATTCCACACCGGTAGTCAGTTCGCGCACCTTCCATTGGTTCCACTCCTCCGACCAACTCCAGTCCCAGCCATGCTCCCGCCATCTCACTGCTGCACAATGAGAATAATACCCCTCAAAGATGATTCTCCTGCGAAACTCCTGCGCTGACTGGCAGATCGACTCGAATGTGCGTCCTTTCCAGGTGAATTGCCTGTGCAGCGCCTCTTGGGTGAGAAATTGGTGTATTGACCAGTCCAGGATTTGCTCACTCAGCTCAGCCGAAAGCTGATCACGGTAACGAATCAGCCAGTTGACTGTTTCATACCAGAACGCCATCTGGTTTTCGCCACCGGCTTCGGTCGGATCAATGGCAAACGCCGGATGCAGCGCCAGCCACTTCCAGATCTGCACATCCCCGCCAAGTCTGCGTACCTCTGCGTACAGGCAGGCCAGAACAGGAGTACGAGGCACCTCAGGCACCTCGTGCCAGGGAACTTCAAACAGATACTGCTGCATTTTCCGCCAGGGCTTCCCCGGCACCAGCCTCAAGCTCCCTCCCTGCCCCAGGATGATCAGCCAGCGCTGCCACTTGAACTGCCTCTCGGCCGCTTCCTGTAAATTATCCCAGGCATCAATCAGAAACTCAGGCACCGGGTAGTTTACAAACAGGTGATTGATAAGGGATTCCTTACTCTGCCCTGTCCAGGACTCTGCCGACCTGATCCAGAACGGCTTGAAGAAGACCACCAGCGAAAGCCAGTTCAATGATTCTGAAGCCTGGTCCGCCACCGGTTGCACAGCCAGGCGCCGAATCGCTACAGGAAGCTCTGTCTCTGGAACCAGGGATGCTACCTGTCTGATCCTGCACTGACTCACGGCACGTGCCACCTCATTCGCTTGCGATTCCAGATTCTCAACCAGCTGAGACAGATCGGTTCTCACCAGCTTCATCTCACTCTCATCAGGCACTGAATCTGACTGCGAAGCAGACGAACGAGGAACCAGCAACTCAACAGGCCGCTTCCACTGCGATTCCAATGCCAGCTGAAATTGATAATAGAACCGATCCGAAGCGGAGGTCGAATCGTAGTAGTCGTATTCCCAGTCCTCAGGCCAATCCTCTTCATCAATCCCGAGGAAATCTTCAACCCGGGGCGCATTCCGAGTAGTTTTAAACTCAACGGCCTGTTGGCGCAGCTTGCGAAGACAACCGGCCTGCTTGCGATACGGAAGGCGACGGCGGAAACAAGTTAGTCGTGACATCTCCTTACCTCCCCTCAACCAGAAAACAGACGGAATCGTGCCGTTGACGCAGCATTTTGTTACACGGACACTTCAGACTGCTAAAAGTTCACCAGCATGTAAGTGGTAGACCTGCCAGAGTTCGCCTGTTCCCGGATCACTCTACTTGAACCCGCTCTTCCAGTGCTGCTACAATATTCAGATTGATTGCTCTAAAATGAGACACCAGGCTTGGCAGCCGGGGGGAGACCATATGAGTATCGATTACATCATCACGCCTGTCACACAACAGCTCCTGGAATGGGGTCGCGAATGCGGCATGCCGATTTCGCTCGATACTCCTGAAGGCAGAATCGTCACTCGCACCGATCTCACGCAAGTCCTGCAGTCCCTGGACGGTTTCACCAGTCATGTGCGTGGTTCAGAAGAAGATTTCAGTGCCGAGGTTGAGTCAGTCGAAACCTTCGAATGGGAATACAAGTCCGCCAATCCGGATCTGAACCAGGCCTTCGGCGGTACTCACACCAGCTCAAAAGAATCGCTTAACATCTACAGACTCACAGACAATAATCAAAGCCGGTTCCTGAGCCTGCATGGTGGCATCACCCTCATCGTGCAGTTCGCTAGAGCGCATCACATTTAACCATAGCGTCTGTCAATCTAATATACTCGGTCCAAGTGGATCTGGAGACGCTACAGTAAAACTGGACTTGTCAGTTCCCAACAGACGAGCCAGTTTAATTACGCAATCCGCGTCTCATCCACGGGGATCAACTTGGGAATCGGGATCTGCAAGCCTACGACGCCGCCATGTTTTTTCTGCAGTGTGGAGAAGCGGCATTTGAGAAACGCATAGAGCTCAGGCGGCGGGTTCAGTTTCAGGTACTGTTTTACCATCACCGCCATGTGGGCGTCGTATTCTTTCTGGCTGTGGGAGTGCACATGGTAGTGCCCTTCCAGGCGGCGGATATCGCCGTCGAAGGCGGGGCTGATATGGTACAGCTCATGCACTACGGTGATCAGCTTTTCCTCGAGGGAATGATTCAAAAAGCGGGGCAGGTAAAACGTCAGGATATACAACATCTCCTGTTGATCCTGGTAGATCCGCTGCACTGTCCATTTGCGTCCGTAACGGGTCGTTTGCAGATCGCCGTTCTCGAATCGGAGCGGCGTTAATTTCGCCTGCATTCCGTAAGGCACATTGCGACGGGCCTGGGCAAAGGCAACCGCGATGCGGTCCATGTCGACGTGATGAAATTCAGGTAACCGACGCGAAATGTCACGGCACAAATGATACATGGCGTGACTGAAATTAAAGGGCTTCTTCGTTGACATGCTGCGCTAGAATCCTTTCCGCTACAACTTAACAACAACATAGGATCGGTTCATGACTTGATTCACTTATCATTCACACTGCAGATCAGCCTGGCTTTGTATCCGGTACGTAAAAAAAGCTAAGAGTATTTTCGATCATTGGAAATACTCTTAGCTTGTAAATATTAGCGAGAACCGGAATTTCCGCATAGCCGAATTCGGCCGGCGAAGGCTTACGCTTCTTTTTCTTTGTCTTCTTCAGCAGCTTCCGCACTGGCTTCAGGAGTTTCATCCGTGGCTGCCGTTTCTTCAGCTTCGGTTTCAGCAGCAGGCTCTTCGCTGGCTGTTTCGTCAGCAGGAGCTTCTTCGGTAGCAGTTTCAGTTTCGCTATCGAGAGTGGTACTGCGTTTGACAGGTTTCACGCGATCACGTTCGCCCACGAATTCGATGATAGCCTGCTCACCGGCATCACCCAGACGAACGGTTGCCAGACGAACGATGCGGGTGTAACCGCCGGTACGTTCTTCAAAGCGTTCTGAGAGTTCGTTGAACAGGATGTCAACAGCTTCATTGTCACGCAGGTCTGCAAATGCGCGTCGACGGTAAGTCAATGCGGGAGCCATTGCCTGGTTCCACTTGTTCCACTGCTCTGACTCACGCCAGGTTTTCCACTCGCTGGAATTCTTCTCAGCATCTGTTGCAAACTGAGCTGCGTTTTCCAGATGAGGCTGAGCCTTCTTGCCGAGTGTGATCAGCTTTTCCATGAAAGGACGCAGTTCTTTGGCTTTCTGAACGGTCGTGGTAATACGACCAGAAACCTTGGGTGCGTTTTCAGCTTCTTCATCAATCCGGACGGTCTTAATGAAGCTCACCGCCATATTGCGGAACATAGCCTTACGGTGTGATGCATTGCGGCCTAATTTTCGGCCTCTCATTCGGTGTCGCATGACTTAACTCTGAATTATTCTGATTGCTGAGAGTAAAAGACTCGTTGATTCTATTCTGTCAACGCGAAAATCTTAAATGATTAACGCGATTGTGAGGAAGAGCTGGGGATCTTCATTCCCAGACGCAGTCCAATCTGGCTCAGTCTTTCACGAACTTCAACCAGGGTGGTTTCCCCAAAATTACGCACATGTAATAAATGATCTTCAGATTTACCAACCAGGTCACGGACGGTGTTAATGCCTTCCGATTCCAGACAGTTGGTCGCACGTACGGAAAGATTCAGCTCGGCCAGACTCTGGTTGAGTTTTTCTTCCAGTTCCAGATCGATCGGAGCGTAACCGGTCGTATCCAACATTCCCTTGAGTCCACCTTCGGGCGGCATTTCCGGGCCAGGCTCGCGATAGGTAATAAAGGGATTGAGGTGCTTACGGAGAATCTTGGAGGCTTCTACCAGAGCCATATCAGGCTTGACAGTTCCGTTAGTCCAGATTTCCAGGTTCAGTTTATCGTAGTTGGTACGCTGACCAACACGGGTATCTTCAATTTTATATCGCACACGCACAACAGGTGAGAATGTAGCGTCCAGAGGAATCACACCGACTTCCGTATCATGCTGAGCATGTTCTGAAGCGGGAGTATATCCGCGGCCGTTCTCGATGGTCAGTTCCATGTTGAGGGGAACATCATCAGTCATGGTGGCAATCACCAGGTCCTTGTTGATGACTTCAACCTGATCGTCGGTGATGACATCTGCCCCGGTCACAACGCCCCGCTCATGCTTTTCAATCCGCAGAGTCTTGGAAGTTGAGCTGGAATTTTTGACGATCAGTGATTTCAGGTTCAGACAGATCTCAGTAATGTCTTCTACAACACCGGGGATCGTGGTAAATTCGTGCTGCACACCCTGAATTTTCACGCGGGTTACCGAGCTGCCTTCCAGGCTGGAAAGCAGGATTCGTCGCAGACTGTTGGCAATGGTTGCACCGAATCCACGTTCGAATGGTTCGGCTACAAACATACCATAAGTTGATGTCATTGAGTCCCGATCAGGGATGACACGGCTTGGTAATTCCAGTCCTCGCCAACGGATTCGCATTGAAATAATCTCCAAAGAACACAGTCGTTTAGAACATGATGTGAAATCAATGTTCCAGTTATTTTAAATCAATATGTGTTGCGACAGCCAAAGCGGTGCGCGATGTTACCAGAAGTGCTGGTTCAGACACGTCGTTTTTTCGGGGGACGACAGCCATTGTGTGGCAGCGGGGTGATATCTTCGATCGCACGGATCGAGATGCCTGCTGACTGCAAACCGGTGATGGCACTTTCCCGTCCGGAACCTGGTCCCTTGACGCGAATTTCCATTTCTTTCACACCGAATTTGGATGCTTTTTCAGCACAGATTTCTGCGGCCCGCTGGGCAGCAAACGGAGTGCTCTTACGGCTGCCTTTGAACCCGGAAGTTCCTGCAGTTGCCCAGCAGAGCACATCACCGTTTAAATCGGTAATCGTAACGGTGGTGTTGTTAAACGTTGCTTTGATGTAAGCAATCGCTTTTGTGATGTGACGTTTCACTTTTTTTCGTTTGACTTTAGCCACTCTGCTACTCCTGATGTTTCCGTCAGTATGGATTCAGAAACTGAAACTCATTATGTGTGATGTTTTAATATCGAGTCGCCGCAACCGGCAACGACTTCTGTATGATCTTTTTCTCTTCGCGGCACAGACGACAGAATCCCGGGGTTTAACGGGCGTCTTTAACACCCTTTTTACCGGCAACGGTTTTCTTACCACCTTTGCGGGTACGGGCGTTGGTTTGTGTATTCTGTCCGCGAACAGGAAGTCCACGTCGATGACGAATACCACGATATGATTGAATGTCTCGCAGTCGGGCAATGTCCTGCTGTGTGGCACGACGCAATTGACCTTCCACTGAATAATCAGTATCCAGCATATTCACAATCCGGCTCAACTCATCGTCGGTCAGATCTTTTGCTTTCAACTGGGGATTGATATTTAATTTGTGGCAAATATCAAGCGATGTCACCTTGCCGATACCATACAGGTAGGTCAGGGAAACATAAACAGGCTTGTCGTTCGGAATATCAACACCGAGGATACGTGGCATTTTTAGTTCACTCCGCTGGATTTAAAAACTGAAGTCAAATCAATGAAACTGAATTCGAGACGATTAACCCTGACGCTGCTTATGGCGCGGGTTGGAAGAGCAGATCACATAGACGCGCCCTTTTCGCCGAATGACTTTACAGTTTTCACAAATCCGCTTAACACTGGCTCGGACTTTCATCGTACTACGACTTCTCTATCTAACTTTGGTTCACGATATAATCGAGTTGACAAAATGCGGAAATCATGGACCCGCTGAATGTAACTCGTGTAAATTTAATTAATTGCGCCCATAAAATGAGCAAACTCCGGCTTCGTATCAAACCTGTACAATTTCCGAAGCGGAGCGAATCAGGAAATTATAAACGCCGCGAACGTGAATCGACAAGCGAAACGCACCTTTTTTGGTGAATTTCGCCATGACTCACCCGTTTAACCTTTACAGATCGCTCTCAAGTAAGCCTGAATAGTTTCGCATCACCAGATGACTGTCAATTTTATTGACCAGGTCCAGCACCACGGAAACCACAATCAGCAATCCGGTTCCACCGTAAAAACTCGCCACCAGGAAATCGACCCCTAACCAGGTGGACACCAATGTGGGAATAATTGCTACCAGTGACAGGAACGCGGCACCAACATAGGTAATACGAACCATTACCTGCTCAAGATAGGCGGCTGTTCGAGCCCCTGGACGATAGCCGGGGATAAACGAACCATAATCTTTCAGGTTTTCTGCCATATCCTTGGGATTAAAGGTAATCGCCGTCCAGAAGTAGCAGAAGAAGTAAATCAATACGACATAAGACATTGTGTAAACAAAACCACGACTCATCGGCTGGAATGCTTCATCGAGCATGGACCAGAATTGCGAGGTGGAAAAGTATTGGCTTAAGCCGTGGAATAAAAAGTAAGGGAACATCAGCAGACTGGAAGCGAAGATGATTGGCATCACACCAGCCTGATTGACGCGTAATGGCAGTGACTGTCGCTGACCACCGGAAACCCGGCGACCACGGACGTGCTTGGCAGACTGAATCGGAATACGACGCTGCCCCTGGGTAATTGCTATCACCCAGACCACCACAAAGACAAACACCAGAGCCAGAATCAGTAATCGATCGATCCCGGTATCAGTCCCCAGGGCGATCCCATTCTTAAACGCAGGTTCGATCAGACTAAAACCAGCTTGAGGCATCCGCGCCAGAATCCCCGCCATGATCAGCAGACTGATCCCGTTACCAATGCCGTAAGCATCGATTTGTTCACCAATCCACATCAGGAAGACCGTCCCAGTGGTCATGGTGATGGTTGCCACAATCTGGTAATACAGTCCCTGGTAGCCATCCAGGATCAGACTGGAACCGGAGCCAAAGCCACCGGCCAGCGTTCGAATCCAGAAAAAGCTCTGTACCAGGCAGATCACTACTGTGGCGTAACGTGTATATTCATTAATTTTCTTCCGGCCCGCTTCCCCCTCTTTCTGGAGGCGCTCCAGGGGCGGATAAACCGTCCCCATCAACTGGAAGATAATCGAAGCAGAGATATAAGGCATAATGCCCAGACCAAAGATAGTACTCTGGCCAATATTGGAAGCGGAGAACAGAGAAATGACCTGTATGACCTGTCCGATGCCACCCTGCTGACTTTGCAGGTTTTCCAGGGTTTCAGTCAGTTGGGCCTGATTGACAAATGGCAAGGCAATCCAGAAACCCATCCGATAGATGGCCAGTAACCCCAGCGTCAGTACAATTTTTTTACGAAGCTCGGGAATTTTGAATAGAACTAGTAATTTACCGAGCATAAGTAGCGGTCCTTTGTGTCATAATTCAGCAGGCATTGATTGAAGCTTTGCTTCGGATTTTAGCGAATCCTGAAGGAAAGGGGAATCGTATTCTTAGCTGCTGAAATCAAGTCCTTGAATGAAATTACTTATGACAAAACGCGACTGACAGTTCCGCCAGCTGCCTGAATCTTGGATTCAGCAGAAGCAGAAAACAGGTGAGCGGATACGGTAAACTTCTTGGTCAGGTCCCCGTTACCCAGGATTTTCACCTGATCGAAACGACCTTTGGCCAGACCTTTTTCAGCCAGCACTTCAGGAGTGATTTCTGCACCCGCTTCAAATGCCTGCTCTAAAGTAGCCACATTCACAACCGCAACTTTTTTCGCGAACTGCTTGTTATTGAAACCCCGTTTCGCAACTCGCATTGCCAGGGGAGTCTGTCCCCCTTCAAAGCTCGTACGACGGGAAGAACCAGAGCGGCTTCCATAACCATTATGACCGCGGCTGGACGTCTTACCATGACCGGAGCCAGGTCCACGACCGACACGCTTCTTTTTCTTATTCTTTTTTATTCCGCGATGGACGTCATCAATAATCATTAGACTTCTACTCCTCTCAAACGTGCAATATCATCCCGGGTTCGCAGTTTTGAGAGCCCATCAATGGTGGCTTTCACAACATTGATTGGATTATTGGAACCACGACTCTTTGTATAAATATCAGTAATACCGGCTGCTTCCACGACAGCTCGAACACCAGCACCGGCAATAATACCGGTACCAGGACGGGCGGGTAACAGCAGCACGCGGGCAGAACCAAATCGGCCTACCACTTCGTGGGGTACTGTATTTTCAATAATGTTTGCTTTGATCATACTGCGGTTGGCCTGCTTAACAGCTTTATCGACTGCCAGTGGCACTTCGATGGCTTTGCCATATCCCCAGCCTACACGACCTTCTTTATCGCCGACAACAACCAGAGCTGTGAAACTGAATCGACGTCCCCCTTTGACCACGCAGGCACAACGGCGGATTTGAATGACTGTTTCTGGTGTTTGCTTTGAACCATCTTTTGACACGGTATCTTCTCCAACCCGTATTGAATGTTGTCTCTGTTAAAATTCCAGTCCGGCTTTGCGGGCAGAATCAGCCAGGGCAGCAACTCGCCCGTGGTATCGGTAAGGGCCACGATCAAAGGCGACTTCCTTAATCCCCTTCTCGACAGCTCGTTCGCCAATCAGCTTACCGACTTTTTCCGCAGCGGTAATGTTTCCACCATTTTCAATCTCACCAGCCAGGCTCTTGTCTTTTGTGCTGGCAGAGACCAGTGTCACGCCAGCTGTATCATCTATCAGCTGAGCGTAGATATGGTTATTGCTTCGATAAACAGATAGACGTAAACGACCTGTCTTACGAACCGTATTGCGAATACGGAACGAACGGCGTTGTTTCTGTTTTTTCAGTGTTTTTTCTAATTTCATTTGACCGTCATCTTTTCAAAAACAGTATCACCTGAATTTCAGGCCGCTGACTGACTGCTCATACAGGCAGGTAAAGATTGTACTAGTTCGCAAAAGCCTTACCAGCTTTACGTCGTACATATTCACCCTCATAACGAATTCCTTTACCTTTGTAAGGTTCAGGGGGACGTACGCTACGAATATTTGCTGCAAACTGACCTACCGCATGTTTATCGGCACTGGTCAGCACAATATTGGTACTGCTCGGCAATTCACAGATTACACCCTGTGGAACTTCCAGAACAATTGTATTGGCAAAACCGACCTGCAGGCTCAACTTGTTTCCATTCAGAGAGGCCTGGTAACCGACACCCTGAATTTCCAGTTTCCGAACAAAGGGAGTTTCCACACCCTGAACCATGTTGGCGATCAACGCCCGGGTCAGGCCATGCAGGGCACGACTTTGACGGGCATCATCAGGACGTATCACATTGATTTCATTCGTTGCCGAATCAAGTTCAACCTTCATTGAGGGATGAAAAGCAAAGGACAGTTCACCATGTTTTCCCTTGACGGAAATAGCGGTGTCGTCAACTTTGATCTCCACTCCAGCAGGAACGGGAACTGGCTTTTTACCGATTCGAGACATAACTTCAAATTCCAGTTAAATAAAGGCAGCAGAACCAAGGTTCGCCAGCCTGGATAAACATCTATATTACCAGATGGTGCAGAGTAATTCGCCGCCTACACCCTGTTGTTTTGCTTCACGATTGCTCAGAACACCCTTACTGGTCGAAAGAATGCTGACCCCCAGCCCCTGCAGAACTTCCGGCATGGATCGCAGGTCCTGATAAGTGCGCCGACCAGGTTTACTTTCACGGTAGATCTTCTGAATCACACGTTCCCCGTTGGGACCATATTTCAGATTCACTCGTAAAATGTTCTGTGGACTGTTCTCGATCACTTCAAAGTCCCAGACGTAACCCTCACGCTGCAAGGCACCTGCAATAGCCACCTTGATTTTGGAAGCAGGAATATCAACATAAGGCCGTTCAATCTGCAGTGCATTACGAATTCGCGTCAGCATATCTGCAATAGGGTCTGTCATCATTAGCTGGCTACCCTCACTATAATTCTCCGACTATCTACCATTCTGGTGATACTGTTATTACTTGTATAGACAATTCAAAACGGGTTATTTACGGAACGGCATTCCCAGC
>AZIC01001402.1_pt1 | contig 12050 bp, 10 predicted proteins | sample 359061 | NCBI WGS metagenome assembly AZIC01 (sample SAMN02429709, study PRJNA222657) | marine sediment metagenome | biome: Sediment sample; isolation source: sample MGS-MES from oil contaminated site at the harbour of Messina (Sicily... | place: Italy: Messine | collected 2011-04-30 | depth 1 m m
GAGACAAGTGGTGGTGCCGGCCCATACCTGGTCGTCCTGGCAGAGATGGCCGTCTCTCAGACCCCCTACCGCCTCACAGGTCCGGCACGTGCTTTTCTACCCACTCATTCCACATTTATGAGGAGAATCGAGATGCTCAAACAGAAGCGTTCCCTGAAATCAGTCATCTCTCGTCCCGCGCGTGCGATCATAATCTGTTCCCTGCTGGCAACCGGTCTGCTGGCGGCTGGGGTTCGGGGGTCCCAGAGCAGTCTGGCACAACAGCCAGCAGAAGCAGCGGCTGCACAGCCTGCGGCGGGGCCTGTTGATTTTAATGAAAGCATGCGCAGTAAGCATGAAGGCTTCAAGATCAATTCCGTCCCCAGTGATGCGCTGGGCGTGCTGTCGTTCCGGCCTGCCGAACTTTTGAAACAGAATGCGCTGCAATATGCCAAGACATTGATGCAACGGGCAGAAAAAGAAAATGCCCGTCTCTACCCCTTGGGGATACCGCTTACGGAGATCAAAACATTAACCCTGATTTTTCTGACTCCCGAGCCAGAAGATCCGTGCAGTCGGCTTTGGGATTATGTGACTGTGATTGAGACGACTAAGGATATCGACCTGAAACAGGTGACTGTCAATTTTAGTGGCGGAAAACTGACCTCTCGTGATGGAATCCTTTACCTGCGAGACAAAAACCACTCCGGAGCTCGGCTGGTGATTCTGAATAACCGCGAGATGATTTTCGCGAAACAGGAAAAGGCCCTCAAGCAGATCCAGGAAGTACGCAAGACAGATCAAACGAGTCGCTGGGCAGAGCAATGGAAGCCGATCGAGAAGGATTCCATTGCAGCGCTGTTCAACCTGCGTCATCTGCGAGAACTGATCTGGAAGAACCAGTGTAAGATCGACTTTGACGAGTCAGTCTGGAGAGCTTCTCTCGCTCCTGTCTGGGAACATGCCGATGTGATTACACTGGGAGCCAATGTCAGTAACAAGACCTCTCTGCAGGCCACGCTCTACCAGCAGCAGAACGGCGAACAGATCTTCAAAACTCTGGACGCCGCGCAGATCCTCGGTATCAACATGTTACAGCAGCATGAGCAGCAGATTCTCCTGCAAAAACAGAGGGAGCAACTTGTGAAACTTCCCCTCGTCAAACTGGCGCTCCAACTGGTCAAGTCAATCCAACTGGAGCAGCAGGGGAAAAATGTGAGTTTGACTGCATTCATATCAGATCTAAGAGACTTGACCAATAGTACAACAATCTTAGTCCCAGCCATGGTCGAGGCTCGCCAGGCGGCACTGCGTCTGGAATCATTACGTAAACTGAAACATTTAGTCTTAGCCATGCATTACTATGCCGGTGAACACAAACATTTTCCGCCCGCCGTCGTGATGGGCCCGGATGGAAAAACGCCTCACAGCTGGCGTGTGGCGCTGCTGCCGTATCTGGACGAGAATGAACTTTACAAAGAATATCGACTCAACGAGCCCTGGGACAGCGAACACAACAAAAAAGTGTTAGAGAAAATGCCAGCGGTCTTTAAAAATCCGAATGACAACCGGTCCGATTATTTTACATCTTACCTCGCAGTCGTGGGCCCAAATACTGTATTCGGCAAATCGACCCGTACCGCTGGCGCTGTGAGCGCGGGGTTTGGGGGAGGCAGCAGTCCCCCTTTAAAACAAGAGCCATCAGCAGGCGTCAAACTCAGCGATATTACCGATGGAACATCAAATACGATTGCGATTGTCGAAGCCAGACGCGAGATTCCCTGGACGAAACCGGAAGACATCCCCTTCGATGGAACGAAAATACCGGTAGTCGGTGGTTTTTATGCAGGAGGTTTTAACGTGGCACTCTGTGACGGTAGTGCGCGGTTTTTGCCGGATCAGATCGATCCGAAGACATTGCGCCATCTATTTCTGATCAACGATGGCAATGTTGTTGAATTTCCCTGACTTCGACTGAGTTACTACTGAAGAGAATGATCTATCGGTTCTGGCTGGCCTGAATAAGCTATTTAGTCACAAATGGTAAGAGCCTGTGCGGACTGATACTTCGACGGAAACACAATGATCCCTCAAATGGAAAACAATGCCCGGAACTGGTCCCGAACTGTCGCAAACAGGGACAGGATGAAGTAGAAAGGGACCATTTTGTAAACCCATTCGTGCCTCAAACCCGCTGTTACGCAAGGGAAAATGGTGAACGAGCAGTAGTAGATGAAGTGTGTCGAAAACATTTCCTGGTAATCCAAGGGACTTTTATAGGGTATTAATCAACAGTGACGCCGATTTGTCAGTAGCTGATAAAAAAAGACACGCGCGCGACGCGCAGACAGCAGGATAAGTAACGACTTCAACGCTTCAAGCTGAAAATCGGGAACAGGGTGTGGCAAACAGTCAGTTGACTGAAAAACAGGTTTTAGTTTGCTTCGCAGGGGCAACTTCGCTATCATATCAATGACAGTTTATGTTGATTCGATGGTGCTGCGGATCAGAGTTCCCAGGGAAGAGATACTATGCTGACGATTCTTGGCAAACCGACCAGAAAGAACAGCCATTTCTGTGATGGCGTTTCCCGCCGCAGCTTTTTGAAAATTGGTGGCATGGCGCTTGGCGGTATTTCATTACCCGATGTGCTGAGAGCGGAAACAGAAAACCAGTCAGGCAGTAATCACAAAGCCATCATCAATATCTATCTACCCGGCGGTCCCTCGCATATCGACCTGTGGGATCCTAAACCGGACGCCCCGAAAGAGATTCGTGGGGAATTCAGCCCGATTAAAACCAATGTGCCCGGTATCGAAATCTGTGAGCTGTTTCCGCGCATGGCCACGATGATGGATCGGTTTATTCCTGTCCGAACGATTTCAGACGCAGATGGCAGACACGATGCTTATCAATGTATGACAGGACGCAAATTTGGTAGTCGTCAGCCTCCTGGTGGCTGGCCGGCAGCAGGCGCATTTGTTTCCAAGCTACAGGGGCCAGTCAATTCCGCAGTTCCTGCAAATGTCGCCTTGATGTATAAGACGGGAAACGGAACCTGGGGTGAACCCGGCACGGGTGGCTTCCTTGGCGTTCAGCATTCCCCGTTCAATCTCGTAGGTCGCAAGGCCCGCAGTTCGCCTGAGAATATGGTTTTGCAGGGTATCACACTCGAAAGACTGCGTGACCGTGTCAAATTACAACAGGCATTTGATACGTTTCGTCGCGAAGCGGATACTTCAGGTCTGATGGAAAGCATGGATGTTTATTCTGAGCAGGCCATGAATATTTTGACCACATCCAAGCTGGCGGACGCCTTGGACCTGTCGAAAGAGGATCCTCAGATATTGGCTCGTTATGGGAAGAGTGTTGAAACCTTCCAGCGTGACGGTGCGCCCCCCATGATTGAAAACTTCTGCCTGGCGCGACGCCTGGTCGAAGCAGGAGCCCGGTTTGTTTCGCTGAATTACAGTCGCTGGGACTGGCATGGTCCAGATGGAATGAACTTCCCCAAATCGCGTGAAGAGTTTCCATTGTTGGATCAAGGATTGTCTGCGCTGGTGACGGACCTGCATGAACGGGGGCTCGACAAAGATGTGTCTGTCGTGGTCTGGGGAGAGTTCGGACGCACGCCCAAGATCAATCAGAATAATAGCCGTGATCACTGGCCTAAAGTCTCTTGTGCCATGCTGGCGGGCGGCGGAATGCGAACCGGACAGGTCATTGGTAAAACCAACCGAAAAGGCGAATACGCCAGTGATCGCCCCGTAAAGTTCCAGGAAGTCTTCGCCACTCTCTACCAGAAGGCGGGACTGGATCTGAATGGAACGCGAATCTTTGACACCAGCGGTACTCCTCAATACCTGGTGGACCAGGGCATCGAGCCAATGCGGGAAGTGATCTAGACTGCGTCCAGTTTTACCCAGAGTACTCCTGGAGATCCTGAGACTCTTCGTTCGAGGCTATTGCACAAAAGAGATCAGCGCCTCAGGTCGTACTTTTAAGGTCTCTGATTGCGGATCGACTCCGGTTACGATAAACACTTTCTGTCAATTAGAGTTTAACGCGACCCGGTGCTTCCTCTGGTTCTTCATCAAAGGAAGTGGGAGGGCGGAAGGGGTTCTGTTCGGGCAGAGGAGTCGAGTCATTCGCAGGAAAAGTTTCTGCCTCGCCGAATCCGACGTTTGCTGGCTTCCACTGTGGCACTGATTCTGCTGGTACTGACCAGTTTGGTTCTGCCCGTTCTGCAATGCGGGAATCAATTCGCATGGGACGCGTCTCTTGCAGAGATGCCTGCTGGGAAGGCAGGTGTGCTCCCAGATCCAGAACCGGATAGCCCGGATATTGTGGTACTTCCCAGACCTCGCCGGGCACATTGGCCGGATTGATGTCGATATTTGCCATCGTCATTGTCAAGACAATCCCAGTTTGAGGCCAGTCGAGCTTGATGACGTGTGGCAGAATGGCATTCGTATTACTGCAAGTCCGATATTCGCCAAAGGTTGCCGTGGCGATCCGCTGCCCCTGGCTGTCATACAGGGACTGTTCAATGATGTAACCGGTACAGAGATTGACCACAAGAATTTTTTGAACGAGCTTGCCATTGGGCAACAGGCGATCTGAAATCAATTTGACATTGGGTGAATTCTGACCTTCTTTCTGGATAGAAAGTTCTTTTTCATTCAGGGGTACTACGCGTAATGCTTCGAGTAACCAGTCTGGTTCAAAGGGGATGTTCAACTGAGATCCCATGGATTCATAGTGGTCGTGCCTGAGGGTAAAGACCTGTTTCGGGTCATTGCGTTTGACCCAGAACCAGAAGCGTTCGTGATTTGAGCCGAAATCAACTTCCGCGCCCAAAGGGGAACTGGCACGTAGTCGGAAGCGTTTAGGCTGTTCGACGATTAACATGGCGTTTAAGGCCGGCATCGGCAGCCCGCCTTTTTGACGCGCTTTGATTTTGACAGAAGAAGACTGCCAGCCATAGACGCCCGCCGTCTGGTTATTCAAATGATTAACAATTTGAGTATAAGATGCATTGGGAGGTAGCACACACACAGGAGCCTGCTGAGGCAGGAAAGTACGAACGGAAGCACAAGCGGGAAGGAACATGCCCATGCAGAGCAGAAGTACAAACTTGGGAGCCAGGAAGGGAGTGCGCATCAGTTGCGTAGGTCTGCTGATCTCTGTTCTTCCTTGAACATGCGACATAAGTTTAATCCATCAGCGGGGCGTACCCCTTATTCCCACTCTTCGAGAAATTGTGTATTGAGTTGCTGCTGTAATGCTTCGATCTCAGCTTCTTCGAGGTTCTGGTCCCGGATATCAAAATTTCCTTCGCCATGAGTCCCTGAAAGTTGCAGATATGATGTCTGATCTTCCGATCGTGAACCTTCCAGTTTTAATCGCCGTTTCTGCACTAGAAATAAAGCGAGTACGTATAGAAATTTTTCCTGTACCTGATTAGGGGTTTCATAGAGTTGCTCGAAATATTGCATCAAAGCATCAGGGTCAATTTTTTTAGGGCCAGCAGCCGCTGCTTCCGGGACGTTCAGTTTCCATTCCCCGACAGCCCCTTCTGGTGGACCTGTCCACGCCTCTGCTGAAAAATCCATTCTGATCAACTGTCCATTTTTATCTATAATTACAGAATGAACCAGTTCACCAGGGACAAAGTCTCTGCCTGTGGAAGAGCAGGATTTTCCTAATGGTTTTAAATGATAGTCCATTTAAAATGCTTATTCTGTAGTTTCAAAACGGATTTTAATATCATGCGGAATGAATATGTACACACGGCGAATCCTAGAGTAATCGCGAATTTACCTCAAGGTGATTCTGGGGAGAATGAAGTATTTCCGACAGTGACATTCAAAATATTTTCGGGCGATAAAGGTAGGTCAGTTAGTGGGTTAGGCTATGTCTGTTTTCACAGGGTTGTCTCAAGAAGCATTTGAATCGATATCTTCGAATGAGAAACAAGTCTGGCTAAAGACAATACGCATTAGGAGCCGGTAAAGAAGCGGCCTGAAGAGCCTCCTTTTTCAACAATGGGGACTTCAATGCGAGCAGCACAACGGGGGCAATGCCCTGTATAGGCAGTCCCTGCATGGTTCTGGTAAATATTGAAATAGACATTACAGCATTTGAAGTGCACCCCGATGGTGGGGCGGGGCTGGTGAGGAGTGGGGCTTTGATCCGCCATCCGATGACTCCAGATACAAAAATAAGCTGAAACGCACGAGGCAGTTTCAGCTTATTTATTAAATTCAACGTAGCAGATCAAGGTGAGTTTTTTGATCTCAAGTCATTTATTTCTGGTGTGCCAGAGCCAGCATCGCGCGAGCGCGGGTTTGATCTTTTTCACGTGCATTACACTGATCAACCCCCACTGCTGTTCGGTTCAATGCTTCCTCAAGCAGTTTTTCAGCCTCGGCAGCATCCAGTTTACTGACGGGGACTGCCTGTTCTGTCAGTACCGAAATGACAGTGCCTTGTACTTGAAGAAAGCCACCATCGACAAAGTATCTACTCTCTGATCCATCGATCGACTCGAAAGAAAGTTCACCATATCCCAGACGACCAACCATCGGCATGCGACCGGGCAGAATTCCGATTTGTCCGTCGTACAGGGTACAGCGCAAACTCTGAATCGGTTGATCCAGCAGAGTCGTTTCCGGAGTGACTAACAACAGGCGAAAATCTTGAGCCATTGGTGCTCTAACCACATCTAAAACAGGATTGCATTAAAACCTGTGACTGAAAAAGTATTCACAGTCACAGAGATGTCGAATGACGATATGACCGAAAACTATTCAGCCATTCTCTTGGCTTGTTCTTCCGCTTCTTCAACAGAACCGACATACATGAAGGCGGATTCAGGAAGATGGTCCCATTTACCGGCACAGATTTCTTCAAAGCTGCGAATGGTATCTTCCAGCGGTGTAATTTTACCAGCCTTACCTGTGAAGACTTCCGCCACGAGGAACGGTTGTGACAGGAAGCGTTCGATACGACGGGCACGATGCACGATCAGTTTGTCTTCTTCGCTCAATTCGTCAACACCCAGAATCGCGATGATGTCCTGCAATTCGCGATATCGCTGAAGAGTCTGCTGAACTTCGCGGGCCACCCGGTAGTGACGTTCACCCACATATTGAGGATCGAGAATACGACTGGAAGAAGCCAGTGGATCGATCGCGGGATAAATCCCTTTTTCTGAAATCTTTCGTTCCAGATAAATGAAGGCGTCCAGGTGGGAGAATGCAGTTGCTGGAGCAGGGTCGGTCGGGTCGTCTGCAGGTACATACACAGCCTGCACACTGGTGATCGCCCCGTTCTTGGTAGATGTAATACGTTCCTGGAGTTCACCCAGTTCGGTACCCAGGGTAGGCTGATAACCTACAGCTGAAGGCATACGTCCCAGCAACGCAGACACTTCACTACCAGCCTGTGAGAACCGGAAGATATTGTCGACGAAGAGCAGGGTGTCAGTACCGGTAGTATCACGGAACCATTCCGCCATCGTTAATGCGGACAGAGCGACACGCAGACGAGCTCCTGGAGGCTCGTTCATTTGACCGAACACCATACAGGTCTGTTCAATCACGGAGCGGTCAGTCTGGCCGATTTTTGTATCCTGCATTTCGAGCCAGAGGTCGTTTCCTTCACGGGTTCGCTCTCCCACACCAGCGAATACAGAGTACCCCCCGTGTGCACTGGCGATACGTGCGATTAACTCGGTCAGAATCACGGTTTTCCCGAGACCAGCTCCACCAAACAGACCGGCTTTACCACCACGAACAAAGGGGGTCAGCAGGTCAACCACTTTAATCCCGGTTTCGAAGAGTTCAGTTTTCGCACTCAGGTTTTCCAGCAATGGTGGCTTACGGTGAATGGGCCAGCGTTCGTCAGTTTCAACTTCACCACGACCATCGACGGGGTCACCCAGCAGGTTAAAGACGCGTCCCAGGGTCCCTTTACCAACGGGAACAGATACAGGAGATCCCGTGTCGATAACGTCCATGCCGCGGACCATACCATCAGTCGACGCCAAAGCCACACAGCGGACACGTCCACCACCCAGGTGTTGTTGAACTTCGCCGGTGACGTTGATCTCAACACCTTTATTACTCGTTTTCACAGTCAAAGCGTTGTAGATTTCCGGCAGCTGATTCTCAGGAAATTCAGCGTCAAATGTAGAGCCAATGATCTGAGTGATTTTTCCAACTGTATGTGTTGTGCTGGCTTCGGTTGTCGCCATTGATATGTCTCTGCTTTCTGATATTGATCAATCTGTAAAAAACCATAAAGTGCCCACGTAAGGCATGACAGAAATTACTCCAAGGCAGCGGCACCACCAATAATTTCGAGGATTTCCGAGGTAATCTGTGACTGTCGTGCCCGGTTGTATTGAGCCGAGAGTGAGCCGACCATTTCGTTGGCGTTCTCTGTAGCCCCTTTCATTGCAACCATACGGGCAATCTGTTCGCTGACTGCTGCATCCAGAAAGGATTTAAATAAACGGGCTTTAAATGCTGTCGGGACGATCTCTTCCAGAATTTCCTGGGCTGAGGGCAGAAATTCGTAGTCATATTTTTGAGTTGCTGGAGTCTCTTCCGCAGTTTCCAGTGCACCAATTGGCAGCAGGGAGTGTACTGCAGGTTGTTGTCGAGAAGACGAACTAAATTCCGTATACGCGACATCCAGTCGATCAATCTTGCCTTCAATATATTCTGTAATATACCGACTGGCGAGTTCGTCGACTTCTTCGAAAGTTGGACGGTCTTCGAAGTGAGTGTAGGAGTGGGAAGGCTCAATTCCCTGAAATTTCAGGAAACTGATTCCCCGCTTACCGGATATTTCCAGTCTCACATTTTGACCGGCGGCAGTCAGTTCTTTATAGCGTTTTAAAGCCGCTTTCAATACGCCTGAGTTATAACCGCCACACAATCCACGATTGGAAGTTAACACAAGCAGAACAGTATTTTTTTCTGTCTCATGTTTCTCCAGCAGTGGGTGATGAAACTCCAGATTTGCCTGGGACAGATCTGAAACAAGCTCAGAAATCTTTTTGGTATAAGCAGCAGCCTCCGAGGCACGGTCCATGGCTTTTTTGAATCGCGCGGTGGCGATCAGTTCCATAGTCCGTGTAATCTTACGGATGTTTTTTACCGCTTTTAATCGTTTAACGATGGCACGTGCTTTGGCCATTAGATTCTGAACCCGTTTTAGATTATCTGTTCAAACAATGAATTCGAAAGTTGACTACGCGTTTTTTCGTTGAAACTGTTCAACAAAAGTTTTCAATACCGTTTTCAACTGTTCGATCGTGTCGTCTTCCAGTTTACCTGTCTCAGTGATCTTATCGGTGATTTCCGGATATTGATCATGGATAAACTGCAGCATTTCTGATTCTGCCTGCTGTACCTGATTGATAGGTACAGTATCGAAGAACCCTTTAGTACCAGCATACAGACTGACAACCTGATCGGCCATCGACATGGGATTGAACTGCGGCTGTTTCAGCAGTTCGACCATGCGATATCCACGATCCAGTTGGGCCTGAGTCGCTTTATCCAGCTCCGTACCCATCTGGGCGAATGCTTCCAGTTCGCGGAAAGCAGCCAGGTCCAGACGAAGACTACCGGATACGCTCTTCGTGGCTTTGGTCTGAGCATTACCACCCACGCGGGAAACACTGATCCCCACGTTAATCGCAGGGCGAATCCCGGCGAAGAACAGGTCTGGTTCCAGATAGATCTGACCATCGGTAATCGAAATCACGTTGGTAGGAATGTAAGCCGAAACTTCTCCTTCCAGCGTTTCGATGATCGGCAGGGCAGTCATTGAGCCACCACCCAGTTCGTCACTCAAGCGAGCAGAACGTTCGAGTAGACGGCTATGACAGTAGAATACGTCTCCAGGATACGCTTCACGTCCGGGAGGACGTCGCATCAACAGTGACAACTGGCGGTATGCCTGAGCCTGTTTGGAAAGGTCATCATAAACAACCAGTGTGTGTTTACCCTGATACATATAATGTTCTGCAATCGCAGCACCAGCATACGGTGCAATGTACTGCAAAGGAGCAGGGTCACTGGAAGAGGCACTGACGACAACGGTGTAATCCATTGCGCCATGTTCCTGGAGTTGATTGACTATGCCGGCAATGGTTGCGGCACGTTGTCCGCAACCGACATAAACGCAGATGACATCTTTACCTTTCTGGTTCAGAATGGTATCGATGGCAATCGCGGTTTTTCCTGTCTTACGGTCACCAATAATCAACTCGCGTTGACCTCGACCGACAGGTGTCATGGCGTCAATCGCCTTGATACCGGTAGCCAGAGGCTGTTTCACAGGCTGCCTGGCAGCAACACCAGGTGCCGCTACTTCCAGGGGGCGGGATTCCGTTGCCACAATGGGACCTTTTCCATCAAGTGGAACTCCCAATGGGTCAACAACCCGTCCCAGCAGTTCATCACCCACGGGGATGGAAAGCAGGGTACCTGTACTGCGAACCTCATCACCTTCAGCGATTGCCAGATAATCACCAAAGATAATAATACCAACCGAGTTTTCTTCGAGGTTGAAGACCTGTCCACGCACCCCATTCGAAAACTCTACCATTTCACCAGACATCGCAGAAGAAAGTCCGTAAACGCGTGCGATACCATCGCCCACTTCCAGGACCCGTCCTACTTCGCTGGTCTCAATTTCGCCGCGAAAGTCTTCAATTTCCTTCTGGATAACTGAAGCGATCTCGTCCGCTTTGAATTTCATGAATGCTCCTATTGCTCAACCGCCCGCGTAACTGTTTGAGACGCGTACGAAGAGAACCATCATATACTGTGTCATCAACCTGAATCACCAGACCACCGATAACAGACTGGTCTATAGATGTTTGTAGTACTGGAGAAAAACCCAGTGTGTCACTCAAGCGTTGTTTAATACTCGCTAAGATTTCATCCGTCAGCTCAAAAGCGGAGCGAACGATTACCGTTTTCTTACCAGATTCGGTATCACGCAGCTTAATCACCTGAGACATGATCTGCTCAAACAGTTCCAGGCGGTCATGCCGGGCCAGAACTCTGAGGAAATTAGTCAACAGCTCAGAAGCATGCGGGGCAATCGCACGATCAATCAGACTTAACCGTTCATCTTTATTCAGAGAATGCGATGTCAGGATCTGTCCGAAGTCCGGGAACTGAGTGGTCACCGCGTTCAGAAATTCAGAAACCTCTTCGATTGTTGAATCTTTATCAGACTCCTGAATCGTTCCCAGAAATGCTTTGGCATACACCTTGGCAATCGAAATTGCACTGGGGTCTTCCATTACACTGGGAATATGAGCTTTTACTTTTCCCTGATCGTTCACGCGGATCATAACTCACAACTAAAGGATAAATAAAATTCAAACAAAACAACAGCGTTTGAATAAGTCGTTATTACTCTAAATCAGTTGGAACTGCCTGAAATCTGAGACAGCGCCTCGTTAATCAGCCGGTCACGATCTGATTCATTCAGAGCACGTCCGAGGACCTGCTCTGTAGCATCAATCACGCGTCCATTCATCTGGTCGAACAGATCTTTCAGAGCCAGTTCACGTGCTCGTTCAATTTCGTCAACAGCGTGAGTTTTAATGGACTCTGCTTCCTGACGAGCCTGTTCGAGAATGTCCTGCTTGATACGATCTGCATCTGATCGAGCTTCGACCATCATTGCCTGGATCTCATCCTGAGCCGCCTCGATTTTACGTGCGTGTTCTCTAACTAATTCTTCCGACTCTTTCTGCTTGGATTCTGCCGTATTGATGGCAGTAATCACTCGCAATTCCCGTTCATCTAATGCCTGAATCAATGGCCCCCAGGCAAATGCCCTGAGGACAAAGATGAAGACGACAAACACGATGAGCGACCACAGTGCCAAGTCTGTTTTCCAGCCCAGAGGTGGCCCTGATGCATGCTCAGTTCCTTCGGCCGCATACAGTGATGCATCTAAGCCAAGCAATCCACTGCCCAGAATCACGCCGCTGACAATCATCAGCATGATAAGGCACCGGCTTGTAAAAA
>AZIC01020086.1_pt1 | contig 11841 bp, 14 predicted proteins | sample 359061 | NCBI WGS metagenome assembly AZIC01 (sample SAMN02429709, study PRJNA222657) | marine sediment metagenome | biome: Sediment sample; isolation source: sample MGS-MES from oil contaminated site at the harbour of Messina (Sicily... | place: Italy: Messine | collected 2011-04-30 | depth 1 m m
CGACTGCCCAAGACAATTTGCTGACAAAATCTCCCTCTTTTTAGACTTTGCTCCCAACCAAACCGAACAAGATGTACCTGATCCATACTATGGCGGCAGTAATGGCTTTGATCACGTTTTTGATTTAGTGGAAGATGCTTCCGCTGGCTTTTATAACAGCGTAATAAAATAAAACACATCATCCCCCTTTCGCATAATGCCGTTCATCGGTATCATTGGGAGGATTATTTCTTTCCTATATTAAAGGGATTCCCATGCAGGGACATTTGCTATCAAAACACTCAATACTGCGCATAGTAGGCTTAAGTTTATTACTTTTAGCTTTCCCGCAGTTGTCATTTGCATCTAGCGAAGCGCATATGCTCGACTTGACAACCCATTGGGTTGGTTATACAGCACTCGTATTATTTGTATTAGCATATGTACTTGTCATTGCTGAAGAAGAAATTCACATGCGGAAGTCTAAGCCCGTCATGGTGGCAGCAGGCCTGATTTGGGCTATGATTGCATTTATCTATGCAGGCCAAGAAGACACGGCTTTTCATCACACCGCAGAAATTATGATTCGTCATAACTTACTAGAATATGCAGAATTATTACTCTTTTTATTGGCGGCAATGACTTATATCAATACCATGGGTGAACGAGGCGTGTTTGATGCCTTACGTACTTGGTTAGTAAATCAAGGCTTTTCCCTACGAACAATTTTCTGGTTAACGGGTCTATTAGCTTTCTTCATCTCACCAATTGCCGATAACTTAACAACAGCCTTATTGATGGCAACAGTCGCTATGGCGGTAGGTGGAAGCAATCATAAATTTGTTGCCCTAGCCTGCATCAATATTGTTGTTGCAGCCAATGCAGGTGGTGCTTTCAGCCCATTTGGTGACATCACCACATTAATGGTTTGGCAGAAAGGAATGGTTGATTTCCATGAATTTTTTGTATTGTTCATTCCATCTGTTGTTAATTGGTTTGTGCCTGCAATTATTTTATCGTTTGCTGTGGCAAATGAACAACCAAAAGCATTAAATGAAACAGCAGCTATGAAACAAGGTGCTTTAGTTGTAGTCGGACTATTTTTAATGACTATCACAATGGCTGTTTGTGCACATAACTTCCTACATCTTCCACCTGTAATCGGCATGATGACTGGTTTAGGCTTATTGAAGTTATATGGTTATTCTCTGAAAATGAAAGAACAGAAAGAAGTGTCTTCATTTACAGGTGAAGGTGAAACAACCCTTTCTGTTGAAGGTATTGAGCAACATAAAGCGCCATTTAATATTTTCCAACAATTAGAACGTGCTGAGTGGGATACATTGATGTTCTTCTACGGCATCATTTTATGTGTGGGCGGCTTAGGCACAATTGGTTACCTGACAGTTGGTTCTGAATTAATGTATGGTGATTTAGGACATACCAATGCCAATATTCTAGTAGGTTTATTGTCAGCAATCATTGATAACATCCCGGTAATGTTTGCAGTACTATCTATGATGCCTGAGATGGATCATGGTCAATGGTTATTAGTCACTCTGACTGCAGGTGTCGGTGGTTCATTACTATCAATTGGCTCGGCAGCAGGTGTTGCAGTTATGGGCCAAGCACGAGGTATTTATACCTTTTTCGCTCATTTAAAATGGATCTGGGCAATTGCATTGGGCTATGCAGCTAGTATCTGGGTTCACCTATGGTTGAATGCAGATTTATTTACTGGAACCATACACTAGCCTCCATTTCAATTATTGACTATTTAACTCTGGGTGGCTTTCTATAGAGTCGCCCAAGTTACCCTTAATATTTAAGAGTATAAAGTTTCATGCTTTACAGCACAGATGATTTACGCATTACAGGTATGCAGGAAGTAATTCCGCCAGCCGAATTACATCAAGAATTACCTATTACAGATCATGCATCTGAAACCGTTTTTAATGCCCGAAATCTAACTCAGAAAATTGTCCATGGCGAAGACGATCGCTTAGTGGTTATCGTTGGCCCATGCTCCATTCATGACCCTGATGCTGCACGTGAGTATGCTTCACGCCTTAAACCACTCATCACTGAACTAAAAAATGATCTACACATCATCATGCGTGTTTACTTTGAAAAACCACGTTCAGTAGTGGGCTGGAAGGGCTTGATTAACGACCCATACCTAGACGGCAGCTTCAAAATTAATGACGGCCTTCACTTTGCTCGCAAATTATTACTAGACTTAGCTGAAATGGGCGTGCCTGCTGGTAGTGAATACCTGGATTTAATCAGCCCACAATATATTGCAGATCTAATTTCATGGGGAGCCATCGGTGCACGCACAACTGAAAGTCAGGCTCATAGAGAATTAGCCTCAGGACTTTCTTGCCCTATTGGCTTTAAAAATGCAACTGATGGAGGCTTACAAATTGCTGTTGATGCATGCATGTCAGCATCAAAACCTCATCACTTTATGTCATTGACTAAAGCGGGCCATTCAGCCATTTTCTCAACCACAGGTAATCCTGACTGCCATGTCATTTTACGCGGTGGTAAACAGCCTAACTATGATGCTACAAGCATTCAAAAAACAGCTGAAGTAATCGGTCGAACAGGTCAAAAAGCACTATTCATGGTTGATTGCAGTCATGCAAACAGTGGTAAAAGTCATGTGCAACAAGAAGTTGTTTGTCGCGATGTTGCTGGTCAAATAGCAAATGGTGAAAAGCGTATTATGGGCATAATGCTAGAAAGTAATCTCATTGAAGGCAGGCAAAGTTGTGAACCAGACAAAGAGTTGGTTTATGGCCAAAGTATTACTGATGCCTGCATGGCATGGGAAAAGAGTGAAACACTACTGCATGAGTTAGCACAAGCTGTACGCCAACGTAGGACTAAGTGAAACGTACTAGTTTGAAGCACTAAAAACCACACAAATAATACTATAATTCATTGATATTGTTTCGAAATATCATTGAAATACGCTATACTATTCAGTTATTAATTTTAGACTCAGCCGCACTTCTCCTGCGCTGCAGTTAAATCCTGATTAAATCAGTAGGTTATTTTATGGCAGAGTATGCCCTCATATTAATAAGCACCATTCTTGTTAATAATATTGTTCTTGTTAAATTTTTGGGCCTTTGCCCATTTATGGGCGTTTCACGCAAGTTAGAAACGGCTATGGGTATGGGTTTAGCAACTACTTTCGTCTTAACACTGTCTTCTATTAGTAGTTATATGATTAACGAATTTTTGTTAATTCCACTCAACATAGAATTCCTTCGTACGATTAGCTTTATTTTTGTCATTGCTGTTGTCGTGCAATTCACTGAGCTTGTCGTACACAAAACCAGTCCTATTCTTTATCAAGTCTTAGGTATCTTTTTACCTTTAATTACAACTAACTGTGCGGTATTAGGTGTTGCTTTACTCAATGTACAAGAGGGTCACGGCTTCCTAGAATCAGCACTTTATGGCTTCGGTGCTGCCGTTGGCTTTTCTATGGTTTTAGTTATATTTGCCGCAATGCGTGAACGCATTGCTGTTGCTGATGTTCCCGTCCCTTTTCAAGGTGCCGCGATCGCGCTTATTACTGCTGGTTTAATGTCTATGGCATTCATGGGATTTGCAGGTCTGGTGAAATAACATGTTAACTGCAATTATTGCCATCACGCTGTTAGCGTTAGTTTTAGGTCTTGTCTTGGGTTATGCCTCAATTAAATTTAAAGTTGAAGGCGATCCAATTGCAGATCAAATTGATAAATTACTACCCCAGACTCAATGCGGCCAGTGTAGCTTTCCTGGGTGTCGTCCGTACGCTGAAGCAATTGCTGCTGGTGAAGCTGATATTAACCGCTGCCCTCCTGGTGGTGAAGCAACCATCGAAGCACTTGCTGACTTGTTAGAGGTTGAAGCTAAGCCCTTAGATGACGAATGTGGCGTAGAAAAGCCCAAAACTTTAGCGGTAATTGATGAAGATCGTTGTATTGGTTGCACACTGTGTATCCAAGCATGCCCTGTAGACGCTATTTTAGGGTCTGCTAAACACATGCATACCGTCATTGCTGATGAATGTACTGGCTGTGAACTTTGTTTACCGCCTTGCCCTGTTGATTGTATTGATATGGTTGAAACTGAAGTGAATCCGAATACATGGCGTTGGCCTGATCCTGCTCGAATTGATATTAAAGTAGGAGATAAAAATGGCGCAGAATAAACTAGGTACTTTTCCTGGCGGTTTGAAATTAGCAGGCCATAAACATCGTTCAACCCAAGAAGCAATTCAAAAAGCGCCGTTGAGTAAGCAACTGATATTACCTTTGCAGCAACACATTGGTGCAGCATCGACACCTATTGTTGCAGTAGGAGATAAAGTTCTTAAAGGGCAAAAAATCGCTCGTGCAGACGGTCATGTATCTGTATATTTACATGCGCCAAGTTCAGGTACTGTCAGTGCTATAGATGATCAGCCAATTCCTCATCCTTCAGGCTTATCTGCTTTATGTATAACAATTGATACCGATGGTGAGGATCGTTGGATTGAACGTGCACCTATCAGTGACATTACTACCCTATCGGAACATGAAATTCGCCAACTTATCCGAGAAGCAGGTATCGTCGGCCTCGGTGGCGCTGGCTTTCCAAGTTATATAAAACTGAACCCAGGTGTTCACCATCATGTTGAAACATTGATCCTGAATGGTGTTGAGTGTGAACCTTATATCACCTGTGATGATATGTTGATGCGTGAGCGTGCTCAAGGCATTCTTGATGGACTTGAAATAATGCAATATGCACTTCGAGTTAAAAACACAGTCATCGCCATTGAGGACAATAAACCTGAGGCAATTGCCGCCATGGAACTTGCACTCGCCTCACGTGCAAACATCAAGAATACAAATGTGGTGGCTGTCCCTACTCGTTACCCTGCGGGTAGTGAGAAGCAGTTGATCCAAGTAGTTACGGGTAAACAAGTTCCAAGTAAAGGCTTGCCACTTGACCTAGGTATTGTCTGCCATAATATTGGTACTACCTATGCAATTGGTAGAGCCATTAACAATGGCGAGCCATTGATATCTCGGATCGTGACCGTCACAGGTAAGAATGTAAAAAAACCAGGTAATTTTGAAACATTACTTGGTACACCAATGCATGAGCTGTTGGCATTTTGTGATACTGACCGTAAAGCAGATGACCCATTCATTTTGGGTGGTCCAATGATGGGTTATAACTTATCAGGCGATCATCTACCTGTCACTAAAACTGCAAACTGTATTTTGGTGGGTGTAGATGATGGTGCTCCTGCTTCTACGCCTATGCCATGTATTCGTTGTGGCGATTGTGCTGAGGCCTGTCCTGCAAGCTTGCTGCCTCAACAGCTTTATTGGCATGCTCGAGCTAAAGATCTGGAAAAAACTCAAGAATATAATTTATTTGATTGTATTGAGTGTGGTTGCTGTAGTTATGTTTGCCCAAGCAAAATACCTTTGGTTCACTATTTCCGTTTTGCAAAAACAGAAACAATGACGCAACAACTTGAGACTCAAAAATCTGATATTGCACGAGTGCGTCATGAAAATAGACTCTCAAGACATGAGCTCGAAAAACAAGAAAAAGAAGAACGCCAACGCCAGCGTAAACTCGCTCTAGCCGCGACTAAAGCAGCGAAAGAAAAAGAAGCTGCCCAATCACCAGAATCAGGTAAAGAGGATTAACAACCAATGCCTTTAAGTCGCTTATCATCGCCTTTTTTGTCGGGCACTAATCGCATTACTCTGCAAATGCTACAACTGCTGGTAGCATTAATTCCAGCAGTTATCGCCTTAGTATATTTCTTTGGGCCAAGTGTATTAATAACAATGTTATTAGCCACTACGGTTGCTCTCATTGCTGAAGCTGTGATGCTAAAATTTAGAAACCGACCTATAAAACCATTTATAACTGATGGTAGTGCTATCGTCACGGCAGTCTTACTCGCGATTGCATTACCGCCGCTAGCTCCTTGGTGGCTAACAACTATCGGTATCTTATTTGCGATTGTCTTTGCCAAACACCTTTATGGCGGCTTAGGCTACAACCCATTCAACCCAGCTATGGTCGCTTATGTACTGTTGCTGGTTTCATTTCCATTAGAAATGACTACATGGTTACCAGCAGTTAGCTTGAATGCACAGCCTCTTGATTTTGCATCAACTTTACAGATCATCTTTAATGGCCCACTTGCAAGCAGCATTGACACTGTATCTGGCGCCACTCCGCTTGATGCAATGAAAACCCAAATTGGACTGATGCAGTTACCATCACAAATCATTCAACAACCATTATTCAATGGCATTGCTGGCCTAGGCTGGCAATGGGTGAATATTTGCTTAGCCATCGGTGGATTATTCCTCATTGTCAGACGCGTCATCAGCTGGCACATTCCTGTAGCAATGTTGTTAGGACTTGTAAGCATTAATGCAATTGTATGGTTGATATCACCTGAAACAACTGCTTCACCACTATTCCACCTGCTCAGTGGTGGTACGATGTTAGGTGCATTCTTTATTGCTACTGATCCTATTACAGCTTCAACGACCGTTAAAGGACGCTTAGTCTTCGGCGCCGGTGTGGGAATACTAACTTATATAATTCGTGTTTGGGGCGGCTACCCAGACGGTGTGGCCTTTGCAGTCTTAATTATGAATATGTTGGTACCTCTTATTGATTACTACACGCAACCACGCGTATATGGTGAGGTTACAAAATGACATTAATGAAGCACCCAGTCATGCGCGTAGGCATCATGTTGGCACTATTTGCTATCATCGCTACCAGCTTGGTGACGCTCACAGAAAGTAATACGCACGATAAAATTCTTGATAATGAAAAACAGGCATTATTAAAAGCAATCAATACTTTAGTGGCGAGTAATGACTATGATAACGATATTATTACTGATGTAATTTCGCTACCAAGAGCTGAACAATTAGGTACTCACGATGTCAGTACTGTATACCGTGCTCGCAAAGCAAACCAACCTGTTGCAGCTATCTTCACTAGTATTGCACCCAATGGTTATAATGGAAAAATAAAACTATTAGTCGGTGTTTATTATGATGGCAGCTTAGCCGGAGTGCGTGTAATTAGCCATAAGGAAACACCTGGCTTAGGCGATAAAATTGATGAAAAAAAGGCTGACTGGATCCGTCAATTTGAAGGATTATCCTTAAGTCGTCCTGCTCAATCTGATTGGAAAGTGAAAAAAGATGGTGGTCAATTTGATCAATTTACAGGTGCGACGATCACTCCTCGAGCTGTAGTGAAAGCAGTCAAGAATGCTTTACATTTTTTTGAGGAAAACCGCGATGACTTATTTAAGGAGGTAGAATAATGAACTCGGTCTATGGCCCAATTATTCGTGATGGTTTGTGGAAAAACAATCCTGCACTAGTCCAACTTCTCGGTTTATGTCCACTACTCGCTGTAAGTAACACTACTATTAATGGTTTAGGCCTTGGCTTGGCAACAATACTTACCTTAGTAGCATCTAATGGTCTGGTATCTCTATTAAGACACCACATTCCTGAGGAAGCCCGCCTGCCAGTGTTTATGATCATAATTGCATCTATCGTAACAATCATTGAGTTATCCATGAATGCTTGGTTTCATGAGCTTTATTTAATTCTCGGTATTTTCATTCCTCTGATCGTAACTAACTGCGCTATCACTGGTCGCGCTGAAGCCTTTGCAGCCAGAAACCCTGTTGGCCCATCATTAGTTGATGGCCTTATGATGGGAATCGGCTTCACTGCTGTACTAGTATTACTTGGGGCAATGCGAGAAATAATTGGTCAAGGTACACTCTTAAGTGAAGCCCACTTAATGTTTGGTGAGGCCGCTCGCCACCTTAAAATTGTTGTTATTGATGATTATCGTGGTTTCTTAATGGCTTTATTGCCACCTGGTGCTTTTATTGGCTTAGGTTTGATTGTCGCATTAAAAAATGTGGTTGATGCTCGCCAAGCTAATAAACAAGCTCAAGTGGCTAGTAATTCTGTCGCTGAAACTGCTTCTGCATAATCATGAATCAGGCGCAACGCTACGAATTCTTTGCTACACTCAAAGCACACAATCCTGCCCCAACAACTGAGCTAAAGGCTGATTCAACTTTTGAGTTGCTAATTGCTGTTATCTTGTCTGCTCAAGCAACAGATGTTGGTGTTAACAAAGCAACTGATAAACTTTACCCTATAGCCAATACACCAGAAACAATTCTTGCGCTTGGTGTTGAAGGTCTCAAGCAGTACATTAAAACGATCGGCTTATTTAATAGTAAAGCTGAAAATGTCATCAAGACCTGCAGACAACTTATCGAGCTACACAATAGTGAAGTTCCCGATGATCGTGAAGCACTAGAGGCATTACCAGGTGTGGGCCGAAAAACTGCTAATGTTATTCTCAATACAGCCTTTCATCACCCTGTTATAGCCGTCGACACACACCTATTTCGCCTCTCCAACCGCACAGGCTTAGCCAAAGGAAAAACAGTACGAGCTGTTGAAGATCGTTTAATGAAAGTCGTTCCAAAAGAATTTATGCAAGATGCACATCATTGGCTGATATTACATGGTCGTTATGTCTGCATTGCTAGAAAACCGAAATGCGATCAGTGCTGTGTATCTTCTACATGTGATGAATTTAAACGTAAACAGAGAAACTTAGCTAAGTTGGCAGCGCAATAGTGTTTGGTCAGAACCGCCAACAACTACGCAAAATGTACTTTGATGCGTGGCAAAAAAAAGTAGCCAATGAAGCACTTTCTGGACTTGAATCTATGATCACTCAAGTGATTAGCGAACATCCTGAGTATCATAAAATATTTAATAGTGAAGTAAGTCTGGAACAAGAATATTTTGTCGAGGATGGTCAAACGAATCCGTTTCTTCACATGGGCTTACATATTTCACTACACGAACAAATTTCAACCGATAGACCCGCTGGGATTCGTAGTTTATATCAACAGTTGCAAGCTAAGTTTTCGAGCACTCATGAAACAGAGCACCAGATGATAGAAGCGTTAACTGAGTCCTTGTGGATTGCTCAACGCAATAATCAAGCACCATCAGAATCCGCTTATCTAAGAGCATTACAGAAGTTACTATGACTAATAAGATCACAGCAGCAATCGAATTTTCATTTAAAGGCCAAACACTAAAGCCCAGTGTCAAATTAGATCTGGATGCTGTAATGAAACAACACGGTACGATTCCTCCTCTACACTCCTTGCTCGCCACGCTACATAATATCGATAGTTATTCTTATGAATATGAGATGCTTGAAGCTGAGGATATTATATTTTCAGATCCAGGTGGTGTAGCTGAACAATTTTTTAACAATTCAAAATTTGATCAAACTGGCTTTGAAAAATACTGGCATGAATCTAATGTATTAGACAAACTGAATCAGATCATAAAGACTCAACTGGATATTGATGATATACATCAACATCCAGCATTAAAAAATGTATTATTAGCAGCCTACGAGTTTGGCAAGAAAGCCTAATCAGCTACGTACTTCCTATTGACTTTAACCCTCACTTGCAAAAGCTAATAGCCTTCATGGCTGTTTCATCTTCATGAAAGAATTAAAGCAATTGTTCTAAGATAGTAGCGTATTATTTTCAATAACAGCTAAAGCTAATACCTGTTATTGTTTATCATTAGACTCATTTTAATTCTCTTAATAATTTATTTTCAGTCCATAATGGTCACAATTAAAACTAGTTAAAAAGGTTACAAAATGAAGGCTATCGGCTTTAGCACTAACGATTCAGCACCTACTTTATTTGAGCAAGCAATGCCTATTGTAAGTGGACATGATTTATTAATTGAAATCGAAGCAATTGCAGTTAATCCTGTTGATACAAAAGTAAAAGCAGGTATTACTAAACAGCTAGAACAGCCTAAAATAATAGGTTGGGATGCAACAGGAACGGTTCGTGCTATAGGTGAAGATGTCAGCTCATTTAATATTGGCGACAAAGTGTTTTATGCTGGTGACGTGACACGCCCTGGCTGCTATGCAAGTCACCAGTTAGTTGATGAGCGCATTGTCGGCAATGCACCAAAAAACTTAACTGCTGAGCAAACCGCTGCTATGCCTCTGACGAGTATTACTGCCTGGGAAGCACTATTTTCGCGTTTACGAATTAGTTCTGAACATGATGAAGGTAAAAATATTCTCATCATTGGCGGTGCAGGCGGTGTTGGTTCAATTGCCATTCAACTTGCTAAAAATATCGCGAAATTAAATGTCATCACGACTGCATCACGAACAGAGTCTGAACAATGGTGCCGTGAACTCGGTGCTGATTATATTATTAACCACCATAGTGATATAACCATTCAATATCGCGGGTTAGGTATTGCTGATCCTGACTATATTCTATGCTTAAGTGATACTGATAATCATTTTGCGGCAATGGCTGATTTGATTGCACCGCAAGGCATGATTTGCAGTATTGTAGGTAGCCAACAGAAGCACGATCTCGATACATTAAAATCAAAAAGTGCAGGTTTTGTATGGGAGTTCATGTTCACTCGTCCAATGTTTAACACCACTGATATTCAAGAACAACATCAGCTTTTAAACAAAGTTTCAAGCCTGCTTGAGCAAGGCATTCTTGTCAGTACTCACAAGCAGACTATAGGTCCAATCAATAGTGAAAATATTATTTTAGCCCATCAACAACTACTCACTGGTAGCACTTTAGGAAAAATCGTACTCACTGCTATTGAATAGATAGTTTCACCAGTTGTATTATCACCGTATAATAATTGTTATTTTAATTTAACCAAGGTTTCATAATGGCTTCTCAAAAATCAGGTAAATTCTTTGTTGGCAGCATTGTCACTTTCCTTATTGTCTTCGGTGTTGTCAAAATCATTCTTAGTAACATGCAAGATGTTGCAAAACACGTAGTCGCTCCAGAAAGCATGGCTGCTGAAGATGTAGCAGAACGTATCAAACCTGTAGCAGAAGTTTATATTGGCGAAGCACCTGTGGTTGCAGCCGCGCCTGTTGTTGAAGAAACAGTTGGTGGTGGTGCTCAAATTGTGACTCAGGTATGTGCTGTGTGTCATGCCACTGGCATGATGAGTTCACCAAAACTGGGAGATGCAGATGGCTGGGCACCTCGTATTGAAAAAGGTGTAGATGTACTTTATGAAAGTGCAATCAATGGCTTAAATATGATGCCTGCACGTGGTGGCCGACCAGACCTAAGTGATGATGATGTAAAAGCGGCGGTTGATCATATGATAGCGCTTACAAAATAACATTAAGCTAAATAAAAAATCCCGCAAATGCGGGATTTTTTATTGGCTAGGCCAAAACGATGAAAACAATTAATTTCCCCTATATAGCTCTTAGCTTATCTGCCCTACTATTTCTACTTGTGATGAGAGGTAGTCAAATTAATGCTGATGGAACAACGGATATTCCCTTACTAACTCTACTTGTTGTTAGCGAATTTTCATTTTTTGTAACAGCCATCGGTGCTTATATAGGACTAAAACACTGTCTCAGGGTTGGCTTTAAATCAATTTATGCTCTAGCATCAGTTCTGTGTTTATTACTATCAATTCGCTTTATGCTGCTCGGTATTGAGCTATGGCCATTGTAGTTAAGCAATCAGACTGAGACTACGCCATAAGCTGTAGGTAAAGTGATTCTACTTTCTTTCTCGCCCACGGTGTTTTTCTTAAAAATTTCAGGCTCGATTTAATACTCGGATCATTTCGAAAACAATTTATATCAACCCGATAAGATAATTCCTCCCATCCTAAGCGTTCGACTAATGTAGTCACGATAGCTTCAAGT
>AZIC01002587.1_pt1 | contig 11799 bp, 9 predicted proteins | sample 359061 | NCBI WGS metagenome assembly AZIC01 (sample SAMN02429709, study PRJNA222657) | marine sediment metagenome | biome: Sediment sample; isolation source: sample MGS-MES from oil contaminated site at the harbour of Messina (Sicily... | place: Italy: Messine | collected 2011-04-30 | depth 1 m m
GGTTTCGTGTTTTTCGTGGTTGAAATATAGATTGGCGTAAACCGCGGCTAACGCCGTGCGGCTAATTTTGTTTGCTGTAATTGACCAGATGGCGTTTTCTGTTCTACTCCCTTGTTTCACCTCCCTGTCGACCGCGAGGTGACCACCATTAGCCGCAGGGCATTTACTTTAAATTGAGGTGGTAACCCCCCGTCGTTGGGAGATAACAACCTGGGTGGCCTCGGATGTAATCCGAGGTTGTCAAAGACAACAGGAAACTGTGATAGAAACCTGCTTCGTCTGTGTTAAACTTGAGTTTCTGATCGATACTCGTGAATTGATCTCTACATGATAGGAAATCGAATCTGATTTGATTGAGTGAGCAGCAACCTCCTGCTCGCTGCGCTCGGCCCGGATTGCATCCGGGCTCACCCTTTGCTTTCGGTAGGTGGGGCATTTCTTTGTCACTGTCGGGCAAGCCGACAGATGGCACACGGACGTTGGAATTCTGGTTGATTGTTTTTCTTGCATCGCGCTGATCACTGGTTGTTTATTTTCAGCTGGGCGTGCTGGTGTCTTTCCGTAATATTCTCTGTGTGCCTGTGCGCGTGCTTTGATCATGCGCGTGTGGGTGATAGGGATACGGGGATCGGGAGGAGAATCGGTCATGTTTCACAGGTTTCAAAATGTTTTTTCTGTTTATGGGATTCTGATGGTGGGGATCATGGTTTGCAGCCTGAGTACATCTGATCTTCGCGATCGGCGTGGCGCTGTCAACAGGGCTCAGAAGAAAACGGGGTGGCGATACTTGCTGACAGGGTCCCGATGTGAAGCGATACTGGGGTGGTGCCGGGACGAAGTTCTGCGAAGTGCGGCGACCCGCAGGCATACATTGGGAACTGGTGTTGTTTCAGGCAGTGAAGATCTGGAAAAAACGTCCGGTTTTCGCGTGAACAGCGCGAACCACTTCGCGGTGTTTCAGTGCACTGTAAACTGGGCACGCGCGCGACACAGGCCTACGCTTATCGTCGTTGGCGCGCCGCGGTCAAGTTCAATGTTTGCAGACACGGCGATTGAGCAGTGCACGTCTGACTGCTGTAGTTCAGAGATCAGATCAGAAGCGGAGTGTGGTCTGCACGTAGAACTGGGTGGCGGTGTTGCGGGGCGGAATGTTGTCGCCGACAAAATCGCCGTACCAGAACCAGGAGTAACCGGCCTGGATATTGAAGTTGGGGTTGAAGGTGTAGGTTCCGATCAGGTCGAATTCCTGTCCGATGTCGCGACTGCCGCCGAGGGTTCCAACGGGGGCACCGGCGACGTTGTAGAGATAGTCGTTGGTGGTGGCTTTTTCGAACCAGTGGAAGGCTCCGACCAGGCCCACTTTTTTCGTCGGCTTGGCGTTGAGCTGCAGGCTCCAGTCATACAGGTTCTGACCGGACAGGTTGTCGATGATCCCCCAGTAGGCGTGTCCCAACGGGTAGAGTGTATTGAAGGTATTGTTTGTGCTGCCGTTCGGGTCGGAGTTTCCGGAACCGTAATAGAACAGACCGCTCAGGCGTGGCGACCAGGGCAGCGTGGTCCAGGTGTGCCCCAGGACCGAGGTGAAGAAGCCAGCGGAGACGCGTTTGCCATCATCGTTTCCGAACTGGTAGGCACCTTCGGTTTCGAAGTCCCAGATGCGGGTGACTTTGCAGCAGTCGTCCTGAACTTCGCGGGTGGTTTTGAAGCGACCACCGGCGGTGTGCCGGGAACCATCGGGACGGTTGGGGGTGTTGGTTTCATCACGCAGCCAGAGGTAATACAGGTCGAGCAGTTCAGGACCACCATCGGACAGAATCGTGGCATAGATCCCGCTGAAAGTAACGGAGGTATCGGGTTTATCTCTACCGTTATCGTACCGGGTCAGGGGTTGATTTCCCGCAGCTGTATTGACGGGGTTGGTGATGAAGGCGTCGATGTGTACGGTTTCGGTATGATGAAAATATTTGAAGCCTTCAAAGTTACGGCGGGTGTTCGACCAGTCGAGTGGCGAGATCAGATGCTGAGAACCGTAGAGCATTTCCTGTCGACCATAACGGAACCAGCCGGGTGCGCCATTCCATTCGTGAAGTTTGACATCGACGAATGCGTTCTGGACGTTCCAGCGGTTGATATCGATGGGCGTGGGTGGCAGATCGTTATCGAAGATGGAGGCATCGATGCCTTCGAAGTAAATGCGGGCATAATCGCTGAGCTGGAGGTCGAAGTACTGACGCCAGCGCCAGAGATTGTAATCGGTATTGATGGGTCCGCCTGGTCGCAGGCGATTTTGTTCGTGCATATAGCGATGTCGCAATTCGCCGCCGACGGAGAGTGTATAAGGCGAACAATCGTCGCCGAGCGGCATCTCCTTGAACCGTTCCCCCAGCAGGTAGGGGTGATCGGGATTGCTGAGGTAGCTGCCGAACGTGTTATCAAAGAACAGCGGCTTATACGGATTAGCAGGAGGTTTCACTGGCGAGGGATCATCGAAAATGATTTCGTCTTCGGACTCTTCGGTATCGGGTGGAATGACCGAATCGGCAGAAGGTTCTTCTGCGGACTGGAAGACTGTGGAAACGGGTGTCAGTTCCGGTTCGACGCCATCATATTCAACCTGTGCTGCAGGTGCAGGCGGGACGGCAGAGAGTTCGGATTCTGCGCTGAGACGTGCCCCGATTAAGGAGGAGGAAGCGACTACACTCAAAGATAAAATCACGCGAAGACGCATTCGGCATTCCTTGCTGTTACATATCTGGCGATAGGAATTCTGATCCTCTTGTCTGTTCGCTACAACAAAAGGAAAATTCCTGACGGGTATACGTCACATCCTGTTACTGGATCATCGCGTTGGATTGGTCTCCCCGATTAGAATCGGTCTGCCGGGTGTAATCGGACTATCCCGTTCAGCCAGATTTGCAGTAATAAACAGTACTTAGAAATGATTGAGGGTTAATTTTGCTAAAAACTGCTTATTCAGAAAAGCCAATACAATCGCTACAAATCACTATTCCAGCGACTGTCGCACCGAAAACAACACGATTACGCCGTCTGGACAAACTGACTAAAGACTAACCGCAGATTCGAGGAACTCTCAGCGAAGCGGAGGCAACGAAGTGGTGGTTACCACTGGACACCCAGCATGAGCGAATTGAGACCGCTGCCGATGCCGAGTAAGGCGATACGGTCCTGTTGCTGGAGGATCTGATTTTCGATGCCCAGGGCCCAGGCCATGGGTAAAGCAGCGGCGCCGGTATTACCCAGTGTTTCGACGGTGGGATAGTCGAGACCAGGGTCGAGGCCCAGTTTTTCGAGGAGCAGTTTGCGATGTGCTTTACCGACCTGGTGGGTGAAGACGCGGTTGACGTCTTCGTTCTGCCAGCCGAGCGTAGTTTTGGTCTGTTCCCAGGTGGGAATGGCCAGGTTCACGCCGGCGACGAGCAGGGATTCGGAATCGGTTTGCATACGGGGTCGGTGATCGCCGTGCTTTTGTGCTTCGACACCGCCGGCGCAGAGTTCGTGGCTGGAGGTATCGGTCTGAAAGTTACCGCCGAGCAGACGATGACCGGTCTGACTGAGTTTTTTGTCACAAAGAAGAATCGCTGCGGAACCGCTGCCGATGGTGAGGGAAGCAAAGTCGTTTTTAATGGATTTACGGGTTAAAGTATCATCGTGGAGCAGGTCGTGAATGGTGCCTTCGACGAGGTCGCGTCCGACTTCGGTTCCGACGACGATTCCGGCGCGGATCTGTCCCATTTCAATCATATTGGCGATGAAGACCATGCCGTTAAGCAGACCGAGACAGGCATTACTGATGTCGAGCACCAGAGCGGAGTTCGGCAGACGGGCGGCATGATGGACGCCGCTGGCGGTCGCGGGTTCAAGTTGATCGCGACAGACGGAGCCATGAAACAGGGCACCGATGTATTTGCGATCGAGCTGACATTGGTCAAGTAGCTTGTTGACAGTCTGGGCGCTGATGGTACCGGGGAGCGTGCATGGATCGAAAAAGCGTCGTTCCTGGATGCCTGTCATCAGTTCCAGTCGGCCTGCGGGGAGCCCGAGTCGATCGTAAACGGGTGCGAGCTGTGCTTCGATTTCGTCTGAAGTGACGATGTGGGGTGGCAGGGTACAGCAGACAGCTTCGACGCAAACATGCTCATAACGCATAAGCGGTAACAAATTCCCATTCCAACAGGCTGATTAAAGAGACGACATGACCGGGCACAAAAGTCAGAACTTCTGCGCGCAGAAAGAACGTCCTATTGAATTGGATCTGGGAACGAAACTCAACCTAAAGCGCTGAAAAATCTTAGACCTGAGCTGCACTTTGTTTGCGAGGCGAGGAATTCAGAGTATCGACGAGGTGTTTAATCTCGTTCAATTTCTCTGTGCGAGTTCGAACGTAGTCCGTAGTCGGCTCTTCGACTCGCAATTTTTCTGCACTCTTTACGTAGCGCAAACCTGACAACAGGAGGTCCAGTTGTTTTTCAGTAATATTTATTGTTGTGATATCAGTCATAGGTAAACGAAAACTCTCTCGAGGTGATCCGGAGAATTCAGTCCACAACAACCTCCTGCTGCTGTTACTGACATAATATTAGTCAATCACCACCCTAAATTTCAACCAGTAATTACAAAAACACATCCTGTCTGGTTTTTTCTTATCATCGACGTATCAGCGAAGTTTGCTTTGAAAGCTTTTCCGGTGCTGTTGAATCCCTTACAGCCGGCCTGATTGAATCGATCGATACGCTTGACTTAAACTATACATAAACACATTATCAGACGGCTCTCAGGTTACCTTCTTCGAAGGATTCTGCCATCGCGAGCGGAATTTCTGCTTCGGCGAGTACGACTTTGGCCTGATTTTCCTGAGTGGTCGCGATCATTTCCTGTTCGGAGGCCACAGCTTCGGCCCGTCTTTCTTCAGCCAGCGCCTGAGCGATCCGCATGTCCGCTTCGGCCTGATCGACGCGGAGTCGAGCCCCGATGTTCTCGCCGACATCAATATCAGCAATATCGATGGAGACAATAGAAAACGCCGTCTGAGTATCCAGACCACGGTCCAGCACATTGCGGGCAATGACAGACGGATTCGCCAGGACTTCCTTATGGCTTTCACAGGAACCGATGGCAGAAACAATTCCTTCGCCGACGCGGGCGATAATCGTCTCTTCGGTGGCTCCCCCGACCAGCTGACTTAAATTGGTTCGCACGGTGACCCGGGCACGCGCCTTGAGTTGTATCCCATCCTTCGCAACGCCGTCCAGTGTGGGCCGACCACTTTTCTTGGGATCGGGACAATCGATGACTTTGGGGTCCACGCTGGTTTCGACCGCGGAGATGATGTTACGTCCAGCCAGGTCGATGGCGGAAGCAGTATCCCAGTCCAGATCGATGCGGGCACGGTGAGCAACAATCAAGGCATGGACAACGCGGTGTACATTCCCGCCTGCCAGGTAATGGGCTTCAAACGCCTGGGTGGGGATATCCGTCAGTCCCGCCTGGACAGCCATAATTTTGGTGTCGACGATTACTGAAGGCTTTACTTTTCGGAGAGACATAAAGACCAGAGCGAGAGGACCAATTTTGGCGCGCGAGCTGAAGGCCTGAATCCATAATTTGAAATAACGGGCGAACAACGCCACGAAGACGATGCCCAGTAAAATTCCGATTCCAACAATGGCAAATACTACAACTGGCCAGATATCTTCCATAGTCTGCATAACTCCCTTGTTAGTATTTATTTCTGAGACAGCTGCCTCTCAAATATCATAACTGCCCCAGGGTCAAAACAAAAAGTAATTTTCAGCAGCTTTTTGCATTTTTCGCATTAGTTCACACCAGAAAACGAAAATGGGCCTGAATTGGATCATTCTGTTTTTCAAAACAGTCTGGTTCGGGCGATTGGAAATCGGTTTTCCGATCTTTATTCTGGTTTAAATAAACCATGTTTTCAAATTCCGCAGTTACCGGGACAGCGGATGAGCGAATAGAACCGACTTCAGCAAAGCAGGAAAACTCATGAGTATCGAAGCCAAGATCGAAGAACTGAACCTGGAACTTCCCACCGCCCCCAAGCCGGGCGGCATTTATACCCCCGTCGTGCAGATTGATGATATGCTGTACGTTTCCGGGCATGGGCCTATTAAATTGGACGGTAGCATGCATACCGGACGTGTGGGCGACGATTTGACTGAAGAACAGGGAGTGGAAGCAGCGCGTGCCGTGGCTTTGACTATGCTGGCGACTTTGAAGCAATACCTGGGCGATTTGAATCGGATCGATCGATTCGTCAAAGTGCTGGGCATGGTGAATGCGGCCCCTGATTTCAAACGGCATCCCCAGGTCATCAACGGTTTCAGTGATCTGCTCGTGCAGGTGTTTGGCGAGAATGGTCGCGCCGCCCGCAGTGCCGTCGGAATGGGCTCTCTGCCGGGAAATATCGCCGTCGAAGTCGAAGCGATTGTCCTGCTTAAGAAACAGGAACAGTCGGTCCTGTAAAATCTGCTGAAACATTAACTCAGCGGCAAGCAGGTGCTTTTTCCCAAAAAACTGATAATGTGAACAGTTCAATCAGGCTGATTCATCTTTTCGGATTAGAGCAGACATAGTAAAAACCAACTTAGACTGTATCCCGTTTTACTGTGGCGTCTCCAGGTTTCTTTGGACCGAGTAGAAAAGATGGAGAAACGCTCTGGTTAAATGTGATGCGCTCCCGCATGGTTTCGCGCTATCTGACCAGGGAAATGGTACCTGCAATATTGAGAAAGGATTCTCGGTGTGCCAAACGTTGATTTGATTATTTTTGGGGGAGGGATTGCCGGCCTGTGGACGATGCACGAAGCCAGTCGACGGGGATACAGGTGCCTGCTGCTGGAAGCATTCGCGTTGGGTAGCGGGCAGACCGTCGCCTCACAGGGAATTATTCACGGTGGTTTAAAATATACTCTGCAGGGCATGATGACCGGCTCCGCCCGCCGCATTCGCGAAATGCCATCAATCTGGAGAAAATCGCTGGCTGGTGAACAGCTGCCTGATTTATCCCAGACCGAAATTCGCTCGAATAACTGCTACCTGTGGCGAACCGAAACGCTGTCTTCCCGACTCGGGATGTTCGGTGCTAAAATGGGGCTGCAGGTTGTACCCAAAAGTCTCGCCCCCGATGATGTACCAGACATCCTCTCTGGCTGCCCTGGCTCAATTGGACGGATGGAGGAACAGGTGATTTCTCCTTACAGCCTGATCCAAAATATGGCGGATGCATTTCCCGATCAGATCTTTCAATACGATCCGGACAGCCTGAAATTCATTCATGGTGACAATGGGAAGCTGACCGCGGTTCAGATACAGACTCCCGATGGCACTCCCGTCACAATTCAAACTGCGGCAGTGTTACTGACTGCGGGAAGCGGAAACGAAACATTATTGAAGCAGGTCAACCCAGCCTCTGTGGCACAGGAAAGAAGCCCCATGCAGAAACGGCCACTGCATATGGCTCTGGTCAGAGGGACGCTGCCCCCCTTTAACGGACATTGTGTGGATGGCGCGAAAACCAGAGTCACGATCACCTCAGACATCGATTGCCAGGGACGCACGGTGTGGCAGATAGGTGGTCAGGTTGCCGAGACCGGCGTGCGGATGAAACGACGCGAGTTGATTGAACATGCTGCCCGTGAGCTGGCAGCTTCGGTTCCCGGAATAGAGCTGAATGGTCTGGAATGGAATACTTACACAGTCGATCGAGCCGAAGGGGCCACCAAATCGGGGCATCGACCGGAAACGCCACAGATTCTGCAGGAAGGGAATCTGTTCACAGCGTGGCCTACCAAACTGGCACTGGCACCTCAACTGGCGGAAGAAATCTGTGAGCGGCTGTCCGATATTCGTATGGCGCCGACCCCGCAGGATGATTCCTGGAAATCAGAACTGGCGCCGTTATCCCGGCCACAGGTAGCTTTGCCTCCCTGGGAAACCGCCGTCGACTGGGTGAGACTTGATGAACAGTTTAGTCAACGAGAGGCTGCCTGATCTTTGTCAGGTCGAACTTCGAATATGCAATATCGTCCGTTAGGAAATACCGGTTTCTCTGTCAGCGCCCTGGGGTTCGGTGCCTTCAAGATTGGTCGCAATCAGCAGATCAAATATAGCCAGCCTTACGATCTTCCCGATGATCAATCTACGGATCGCCTGCTGAATTCTGTACTGGACATGGGGATCAATCATATTGACACGGCGCCCGCTTATGGCATCAGTGAAGAACGCATTGGCCAGTTCCTGGCACATCGACGCAATGAATTTCTGCTGTCGACGAAAATTGGTGAGACGTTTGAGAACGGTGCCTCCACCTATGACTTCTCCCGTTTGAGTCTGAAGTCGAGCCTGGAACGCAGTCTGAGCCGACTGAAGACTGAGGTACTGGATGTGGTGCTGATTCACTCGAACAACTGCGAAGCCGAAATCTTAAATCACAGTGATGCAATTGAAACACTGCAGGCAGCGAAACAGGCGGGGCAGATTCGCTGGATCGGTCTGTCTGCCAAAACACTCTCTGGTGCGAAGTCGGCACTCGACTGGGCGGATGTGCTGATGGTGGAATATCATCTGCAGGATCGCAGTCATGAAGCACTCCTGGTTCAAGCCGCACAAAAGGGCGTGGGAGTCTTCGTGAAAAAGGGGCTTGCTTCAGGTCAGCTCTCACCCGCGGATGCGATTCCCTTTGTGCTACGTAACCCGGGTGTCAGTAATCTGGTGGTCGGCGGTTTGAATCTGAAGCATCTTCAGAGCAACTGGCAGACCGCCTGCAATACCTCGATTGCGCCGGCTGCTTAATTCTGGCCATGCTCGTTTTATTCGACCAGCGGCGTTTTATGTAAGAAACATAAGTATTTCCTGCGCGGAATTTCCCGGCTGAAAAGCATGTTTCTACGGTGTACATCCCCTTTTCTACAGTGCCTGTCGGCTTGGCATTCGGGGTGGTTCGGACTATAAAGGAGTAAAGCATCATCAAAGTTTATTACGATCTATATTGAACCCCTTTTGAGTCCCGCACTATGGCGCCCAAAGTCGGCTTGTTTATCCCCTGTTATATTGATCAACTGTACCCACAGGTAGGAATTTCGACTCTGAAAGTATTAGAACATTTCGGGGTGGATGTCGAGTACCCGGAAAGTCAGACCTGTTGTGGTCAGCCCATGGCGAATACCGGCTGTACAAATGAAGTCGCCCCGCTGGCAAAACGGTTTCTGGATATTTTCAAAGGATATGACGCTGTTGTCTGCCCTTCGGGCAGTTGTGTCTCAATGGTCACGCATCATTACGATGAATACTTCTCGGATAACCCCGAGTACGAGGAACTCAAAGCGAAAACGTATGAGTTCTGTGATTACCTGACCAACGTTCTGGAAATCAAAACTCTGTCGGGACGGTTCCCGCATAAAGTCGGACTGCATCAGAGTTGTCATGGTCTGCGTGAACTTCGACTGGCCAGTTCCAGCGAAGTCATGGGCCCCCCGTTTGGGAATGTGCGCGTGCTGCTGGAAAGCATTGAGGGGGTTGAACTCTCTCAACTGCAACGGCCTGATGAATGTTGTGGCTTTGGTGGAACGTTCGCGGTCGCTGAAGAAGCGGTCTCCTGCATGATGGGAGAAGATCGTGTGCACGATCACGAACAGGCGGGCACGGAAGTGTTGACGGCTCTGGATATGTCCTGCCTGATGCACCTGGATGGAATTATCCGCCGGCAGAAGAAACCAATTCGAGTGATGCATATCTCTGAAATTTTAGTCGAGTGTTTGTAAGATGCCTTCACATCCAAAATTAGCTGCGGAATTCGTTAAGAATAAAGACCGTGCGCACTGGCACGATCAGGCACTGTGGTTCGTCCGTTCCAAACGTGACAAGGCGGCGAAACAGATTCCGGAATGGGAGCTGCTCCGCGAACAGGCTTCGAAAATCAAATCATACACGGTTTCCCATCTGCCTGATCTGCTGGAAGAATTCGAGCGGAATGCCACCGCACGTGGCGTACAGGTTCACTGGGCCCGCAATGCCACCGAACATAACGAGATTGTACACGGCCTGTTAAAAAAGCATAATGTATCGCGCGTGGTAAAGAGCAAATCCATGCTCACGGAAGAGTGTCATCTCAATCCCTACCTGGAACGACATGGGATTGAGATCATTGATACCGATTTGGGTGAGCGGATCGTGCAGATGCAGAACAAGCCTCCCAGCCACATCGTGATGCCCGCCATACATATCAAAAAAGAAGAGATCGGCGAACTGTTCCACGAACAACTGGGGACAGAAAAAGGAGCAACTGACCCACAGTATCTGACCGAAGCGGCCCGCCAGCATTTACGGCAGAAATTTATCGAAGCGGAAGCCGGCATTACAGGCGTGAATTTCGCGATCGCGGAAACGGGTGGATTTGTCGTCTGCACGAATGAAGGAAACGCCGACCTGGGAACGTCGCTCAACAAACTGCACATCGCCTGTATGGGGATCGAGAAACTGATTCCCCGCGCGGGTGATTTAAGTGTGTTTCTGCGACTGCTGGCCCGTTCGGCGACCGGACAGCCGATCACCACGTATTCCTCTCACTTTCATGGTCCGGCACCGGGTGCAGAAATGCATATCGTACTGCTGGATAACGGACGCAGCGAAATTTCCGGCAGTGATGAATTTCGGCGGTCATTGAACTGCATTCGCTGTGCCGCCTGTATGAATACCTGCCCCGTGTATCGACGGAGTGGAGGTTACAGCTACAGCAACACGGTACCGGGCCCCATCGGTTCCATTCTGGGGCCCGCCAAAGATCCGAAAGCGAATTCCACCCTGCCCTTTGCCTGCAGTCTGTGTGGTTCCTGCACTGATGTCTGTCCGGTAAAAATCGATCTGCATCATCAACTGCTGACCTGGCGAAAAGAACTGCGCGTGAAGGGATTATTACCGTTTTCGAAACGGCTCTCGATGAAAATGATGTCGTGGATGATGCAGGCACCTGGCATGTATCGTTTCGTGGGGAAAATGGCGCGTTCAATTGTGCCTTATCTGCCGCGGTTTATGCTTTACAATCGCTTGAACGACTGGGGTAAACAGAGAGAACTTCCCATCATACCCAAACAGAGTTTCCGAGAGTGGATGAAGCAGAACCATGACGACAAGTAAAGATGAAATCCTGAGCAAGCTGCGCAGTCAGTCGATTCCTCAAACCGAGTTACCCGATCTGCAGTCGATCGAACTCTCCTCACAGTGGATTCGTTATGAGGATCCGACAGAGCAATTCGCAGAAACACTGGCTTCCGTAGGCGGACTGTGTGTCCGCGTTAAAAATGTAGACGAAGTCAACTTACATCTGTCGGAGTTGCCCGCGTATCTGGAATCGAAAAATGTCTGTTCTCAGGTTGCCGGTTGTGGACAACCTAACGTGAGCATTCCCGATATCACCGACCCACATGATTTTGAGAATATCGATTTTGCAATTTTACCGGGTGAATTCGGCGTAGCAGAAAATGGTGCGGTCTGGATCTCCAATGATGGCGGTCCCGCGCGAACCCTCTATTTTCTGTCACAGCATGTTGCGCTGCTGGTTCCCGCCAGTGAGATTCTAAATCACATGCATCAGGCGTATCAGAAACTGGGATTTGCTGAAAACGGGTTTGGCACTTTTATGTCGGGACCTTCCAAAACGGCTGATATTGAACAGTCCCTGGTGATCGGTGCGCATGGTGCCCGCTCCCTGATTGTCTTTCTGGTCGAAGAATCGTTTTGAATTCACTGAGCCGTTGCTCAGGA
>AZIC01020085.1_pt1 | contig 11704 bp, 11 predicted proteins | sample 359061 | NCBI WGS metagenome assembly AZIC01 (sample SAMN02429709, study PRJNA222657) | marine sediment metagenome | biome: Sediment sample; isolation source: sample MGS-MES from oil contaminated site at the harbour of Messina (Sicily... | place: Italy: Messine | collected 2011-04-30 | depth 1 m m
TGACCTACGAAGGAGTCGATTTTTCCCGTCTACCGAAAGAAGAACGGGTCAAACGTCTGACCGAACTGCGAACGCTACATGACTGGGTCGTAAAACCTCAGTTGCGTTCCGTGCCGGGAGTTGCCGAGGTCAACAGTTGGGGGGGCTATGAGAAGCAGTACCAGGTACGCCTCGATCCGGATCAGATCATCAAACACGAACTGACCTTTGACCAGGTGGCCCAGGCCCTCCGCGAAAACAACCAGAATGTCGGCGGAGGGACGATTACCGATCGCAGCCAGATGCTGCTGGTCCATGGGGTGGGACGGACCGTCAATCTGGAACAGATTGAAAATGTGGTCATCACGTCTCGTGACGGAGTTCCAATTCGGGTCAAAGATGTGGCGGATGTGCAGATAGGGCATGAAATTCGTCGTGGAACGGTGACCGCCAATGGCCGGGGAGAAGCAGTATTGGGACTCGGTTTCATGTTGATGGGGGAAAACAGCCATGAGGTAACTCACGCTCTGAAAACCAGACTGGAAGAAATCCGGGAGACACTGCCCGCGGGCGTGGAAATTCAGACTGTCTACGACCGTACCGAACTGGTGGACCACGTGATAGACACCGTGCAGAAGAACCTGTTCGAAGGAGGTCTGCTCGTAGTTGCGGTGCTGTTTATATTTCTGGGGAACCTGCGAGCCGGTCTGATTGTGGCCCTGGCAATTCCTCTTTCGATGCTGTTTGCCTTTTCGGGCATGTTGAAGTTCGGCATCGCAGCGAGCCTGCTCAGCCTGGGTGCAATTGACTTCGGTCTGGTTGTAGACAGTTCCGTGGTGATGATTGAAAACTGTGTCCGCTGTCTGGCACACGGCGCCGATGGTCGCAGTCGACTGGAGATTATCCGGGATGCTGCCATCGAAGTCCGCAAGCCTACCATGTTCGGCGAGCTGATCATCATGATCGTCTACCTGCCAATTCTGACGCTGGAAGGAGTCGAGGGGAAACTGTTCCGTCCCATGGCACTGACAGTCATAATGGCCCTGGCGGGGTCAATGGTGCTCTCACTGACGTTGATGCCTGTGCTCGCCAGCCTATTCCTCCCGAAAAATCTCAAGGAAAAAGAACCACTGCTGATCCGGGTGCTGAAATGGCTGTATGCACCAGTGCTGCGGTTCACCATGCACCACAAAGCAGCGGTGATCGGTTTTGCGCTCACGATCCTGTTTGTGGCTTTTGGCTTGATCGCCCCGAATCTGGGGACTGAATTTGTCCCGCGCCTGTCGGAAGGGGCAGTGGTGATCAATGTAGTTCGTCTGGCGGGAACCGACCTGGAAGAAACGATCCGCTATAACACCCGGATGGAGAAAGTTCTGCTGGAGAAGTTTCCAGACGAGATCGTGCACGTCTGGAGTCGCGTCGGGATGGCGGAAGTTGCCACGGACCCCATGGGGACGGAACTGACCGACCTGTTCGTCACACTGCGTCCCCGAAGTGAGTGGACGCGCGCCGACACGCAGGAAGAACTGACGGTTGAGATTCAGGAAGAACTCCGCGATCTGCCTGGCCCGCGTCTGGCGATGACCCAGCCCATCGAAATGCGGATGAATGAAATGATCTCCGGGGTCCGTTCAGACGTGGCTGCGATTCTCTACGGGGACGACCTTGACCTGATGGTCTCCAAAGCCTCTGAAATTGAGAAGGTGCTCAAATCAATCGAGGGGGCTGCCGACGTAAAAGTGGAACAGGTCACTGGTCAGCCAGTGCTGGAAATTAACATCGACCAGGATGAAATCGCCCGTTATGGCATTCCGGCACGGACCGTACTCGACCTGGTGGAATCACTGGGCAGCAAGCATGTAGGAGAAGTCTATGAAGGACAACTGCGATTCCCGCTGATCATCCGGCTTCCTGAGCAGGCACGGACCGACCCTGACGCTATCGGATCGATCCTGGTAGCCACTCCTCAGGGAGAGCAGATTCCCCTGTCGCGACTCGCTGACATTGAGATCGTAGAAGGCCCGAATACCATCAAGCGGGAATGGTATCAAAGGCGGATTACGATCGAGGCAAATGTCCGCGGTCGCGATATGGGGAGCTTTGTTGCTGAAGCGCAGCGTAAAGTCGACGAACAGGTAACCCTGCCTGCCGGGCGTTACCATGTCGAATGGGGAGGCCAGTTCGAGAATCTGCAGCGTGCCCAGGCCCGGCTGATGATTGTCGTCCCGGTCGCGATGTTGTTGATCTTCGGTCTGCTGTACATGACTTACAATAACTTTATCGATTCGATTCGCGTCTTTACCGGCGTACCGTTCGCCTGGATCGGGGGGATCTTCGCTCTCTGGATAAGAGACATGCCGTTTTCGATTTCCGCGGCCGTGGGTTTCATCGCCCTCTCCGGTGTCGCGGTACTGGATGACATGCTTCTGGTCTCAACCATCCGTCGACTGCGTCGCAGAGGCAGTTCGCTCAATGAAGCTGTCGAGGAGGCAGCCATGACCCGTCTGCGCCCGATCCTGATGACTACGCTGGTGGCCAGCCTCGGCTTCTTCCCCATGGCCTTCAATACCGGTATGGGAGCAGAAGTGCAACGGCCCCTGGCCACGGTCGTGATTGGTGGCGTCTGCAGTGCCACGATTATGAGTCTGCTCGTTTTACGTGTGCTGTACGTGGTCTTCAATCTGCCCGGCAGTCGCAACGAGGATGAGGGAGACGATGACAATACTACAGAACCAACGCAACCGAACAATCCGGATTCCAGGCAAGTGCCGGAAACGGCTTCGGTTTAATTTTACTGGTCAATGTACCATCAAAGGAGAAAAAATGACTGACGTATTATGGACTCGGTGTCTGGCAATCCCAGCGATTGTGTGTGGACTTCTGGTGATCACGGGGTGTGCGAAAAGTGGAGAGGAAGCCGCTCCCGTGGCCAAGGCCGAAGAAGAACATCATGAGCATGACGAAGAAGGGCACGATCATGAACACGAATACAGAGAAGAGGGGCATAACCTGCACGGTTTCTGGTGTGCTGAGCACGGCATTCCCGAAGAAATCTGCGCCCAGTGTAATACCAAACTCGCCGCTGATTTCCAGAAGAAGGGGGATTGGTGTGAAGAGCATAAACGTCCCGATTCGCAGTGTTTCATCCATCATCCAGAACTGGAAGAAAAATTCATTGCCCAATATGAAGTTAAGTTCGGAAAAAAGCCGCCTGCTCGTACGGAGAAATGAGATCCGCCCGCAGACGAACGCGAAAGCGCTTCAGCGGTGCAGTCGGGTAACCCACTACATCACAGGTGGGTTACCTGTTCCGTTTTGTGCTGTTGCACTGCTATTGTGCGCTTTGAGCCCAGGCTGTCAGAATGCAGCTTCAGATCTTTCACTATCCAGTTTGCTGGAGGTTACTGATTCGGATTTTCAGCAGAGGGTCCTTAAGGCTGACCAGCCAGTGCTGGTGGAGTTCTGGGCTCCCTGGTGCCGCCCCTGCGTTGAGATGGTCCCCATCCTGGAACAGGTCTCAGAGCAATTTGCGGGGCGCGTTAAGATCCTCAGAATTCGCATCGACGATAACCCGGCCACTGCTGCTAAATATGAAATTGATGCGCCTCCCGCATTCCTTCTGTTTCACCAGGGAATGGTCTTCAAGCGTCGACTCGGCAAACAAAGCGAAGCACAGTTGACCGAACTCATATCGTCGATCTTATCAAAAGAAATTTCCGAATAACTGCAGAGTTATTGAATCATTTCTTTTCTGTTAATGATCTGCTGGGTAAGAACGTAAATGTTATAGAGGATCAATTGACACTGAAAATCCACGCTAAGAGCGTGGTCCGAAGAGGATGATTAATGTTCCGAAGATGCAAATAGTGGCTCCTAATGCATCCCAGCGATCCGGCTGAGTCTTCTCAACAACCCAGAGCCAGAGCAGCGACGACACGATATAGATGCCTCCGTAGGCGGCATAAGCTCTGCCTGCGTGAGACGAATCAATTCTGGTGAGAGCGTATGCAAAAACGCCAGCGATAACATTCCAGGTATTATCCAGAATTGACTTTTTGATTGCCGAATCCAGACCCAGAATGCAAAGCATCCTCCGATTTCAGCGAAAGCAGCCAGCAGGTACCAGATAATCGATTTCATGCTGCCAAGTATATCTCATCCAGATTGTGAAATATAGAGATCTCATTTGCAGGCGTTCTGCCCGTGTCATGATTATCTCTGTAATTCGGGCCCATTCCAGTCAGTGTTATCGCTCGGTTTTCCTGATGGGGAGCGACGTTGCTGACACTCTCGTGTAAATGGATGTCTTCTTCAGTTGAAGAGTAAGATTGTTTCGCCTATTATATTCGGACAATCGCATATTCGAACAAAGCTACGTGAAGCGGTAAAACCATGCTCGATACACAACCGGCAGCAGAAATGCTGAAAGCCTTTTCACATCCCACAAGACTGTCCATCCTGCAGGAATTGCTGGCAGGCCCCAAATGTGTGTCGGACATGGAAGAACTTCTGCCGGCTCGACAGGCTAATATATCACAACATCTGGGTGTGCTGCGGCATGCAAAATTGGTTGATTATGCCCAGGACGGGGCACTCCGCTGCTATTACCTGTCTCGTCCCCGACTCGTTAAAGACATGCTAGTGTTAGTGGGCCGTGATGAGCCCGTTGTGAAACGCACTCCAGAAGAGATCCAAGCTCACAAAGCACGACTGGAAAAAGCCCGCCAGCGGGAAAAACGCGCGAAGTTACCAGGCACCTCTCGTCAACAGGCAGTCCAATGAGAGAGCTGGTCTATCTGGACTTCAATGCGACGACGCCCCTGGCGGATCAGGTCGTCGAGGCGATGGAGCCTTATCTGCGCGAAGCATATGGTAATCCATCCAGTCTGCATTGGTCAGGTGTCCCCGCCCGTGATGCGATTGAAACAGCCCGATCACAGGTCGCCTCACTGTTATGCTGTGATGCGACGGAAATTGTGTTTACCTCCGGCGGGAGTGAATCTAACAATCAGGCCCTGAAAGGGATTTATTTCACGAAACGGTCAGCAACTCCGGTTCCGCACTTTATCTTCAGCCAGATCGAACACCCGACGATCCGGGAGCCCTGTCGGTTTCTGCAGTCCCTGGGAGCCGAACTGACCTGTGTACCCGTAGATGGTCAGGGGCTGGTCGATCCTGCAGAGGTACGACGTGCGATCCGGAAAAACACGGTTCTGATTTCAATCATGCACGCGAACAACGAAGTCGGCACCATCCAGCCACTTGAGGAGATTGCAGCGATCGCCAGGGAAAACGAAATCCCCTGTCATACAGACGCAGCTCAGTCGGTAGGTAAGATTCCGGTCGACCTGGATGCACTGGGCGTCGATTTACTGACAGTCGCTAGCCACAAGCTCTATGGACCTAAAGGTGTGGGGGCGCTGTACGTACGCGAGGGGTTAGAGCTGGAGCCACTCGTGCATGGAGCAGGGCAAGAAGCTGCGCGCCGAGCCGGGACAGAAAATATTCTGGAGATTGTCGGGCTGGGAGCCGCCTGTGCTCTCGCGCAGCAGACACTGAAGCAGACGGAGACCCGGGAACTCCGCGATAGTTTCTGGCAGAAACTGAAATCAATATTCGGTGAAGATGTTGTGCTGAATGGGCATCCGGAACTCCGGCTGCCGAACACACTTAACGTCAGTTTTCCCGACCATATCGGCGGAGAAATTTTGGCTCGTCTGCCCTGGCTGGCTGCCTCAACCGGTTCAGCCTGTCATGCAGGCAGCGTAGAGATCAGCCCGGTGCTGGCGGCGATGGGAGTCTCACAAGAGATTGGTCTGGGGACAGTCCGTTTCAGCCTGGGACGCACGACTACCCGATCTGAAATCGACCAGGTCCTGCAAGGACTGATCCAGATCATAGGAAAGAGTACAGAACAGAAGATGTAGACCTGTTTTTACAACGATTAATAAGAAAGTTTGAGGAACACAATGAATGCTTTGAAACCGTTACTTTTGATTTTTGTCACTGCAGGATTGCTGGTGAGCACCCTGAACGGCGCGGAGCCTACCAAAGATTCGCTGGCGACGGTTAAAAAAAATGTGGAAAACGACAAAGCAGTCCTGGTGGATGTGCGCGAGAAAGGTGAGTGGGACAACGGTCATATCGCAGGTGCGACGTTTCTGCCACTCAGTGAGTTGCGTAATGGAATCTCTAAGTCAGTACTGGCAAAACGGATTTCCAAAGATCAAGTCATCTATACCCACTGTGCCGTCGGGATTCGCTCCTGCAGAGCAGCGGACTACCTGTTGAAACACGGCTACGACGTGCGGCCACTCAAACCTGGCTATAAGGATCTGGTTGCGGCCGGATTCAAGAAGGCCAAAGAATAACCGGTCTGATAAATCAATTCGAGGAGACTGTCATGGCAAGCTATCTGATCATTCTCAACGGGCCACCCTACGGCAACGAGTATTCTTACAATGGTCTCCGGCTTGCCGGCAGTCTCGTTCGGAAGGCGGGAAACGAGGTGAAAGTCTTTCTCCTGGGAGATGCTGCAGCGTGTGCCAGGTCAGGGCAGAAGGTCCCGCAGGGATACTACAATCTGGAGCTCATGTTGCAGCAGTTTCATAAGCACGGAGGAGAAGTGGGAGTCTGTGCATCCTGCATGGATGCACGGGCAGTCACCGAGGATGAACTCATCGAGGGCTGCCATCGCAGTAGTCTGGACGAACTGACGAACTGGACCATGGACGCCGACAAGGTACTCGTTTTCTAAGTCAGCACAATGTGTTTTTAACAGTCTCCCTTCAGAAATTCGAAGCTCATCTGGATCCTATCTCTCAGCGAGTCAATTAATGGATGATGTAGAGCCTACAATAGTGGTCATCGTCAGACTGGCCTGTTTCCTGTCGATCCTGATCGGGATGGCGTTCTGGGAACTGTATCTCCCTCGTCGAAAGCTGGTGGCCGGCAAGCCCTGGCGCTGGACCAGCAATCTGAGTCTGGTGGTTCTGAATGGAATGCTGGTTCGAATCCTCATACCCGTCACAGCTGTCGCGGCAGCGGTGTACACCGGCGCCCAAGAATACGGCCTGTTTCACATCCTCGACTGGCCGCTCTGGCTGGAGGTTTTACTGGCCGTGGTCGTCTTCGATCTGGCAATCTATCTCCAGCACGTGATGTTCCACGCCGTGCCCCTGTTCTGGCGGCTGCACATGGTACATCATGCGGATCTGGACTTTGATGTGACCACCGGACTTCGATTCCATACCCTGGAAATTCTGCTCTCGTCCCTGATTAAATTGTCCGTAGTACTGGTGCTCGGCCCACCCGTCATTGCGGTGGTTGCCTTTGAGGTTCTGCTCAATGCAACCAGTATGTTCAATCACAGTAATATAGAATTACCGGAACAGTTCGATCGGTTGTTGAGGTGGTTCGTCGTTACTCCCGACATGCATCGTGTGCATCATTCAGTGATCTATCGAGAGACTAACAGTAACTTCGGCTTCAATCTGCCCTGGTGGGATTACCTGTTGGGAACATATCGTCACCAACCGCAAGAGGGCCATGAACTGATGAAAATCGGTGTGAAGACCTTCACCGATGAAAGGCAGGTTAATCGGCTGCTAGGCATGTTGCTTCTGCCGTTCCACCGTGGTAAGTCAGGCATGTTACACACAGACAAGACCGGACACAGTCAACCGGCTGGTGAAAGGAACTCGGAACGTGATTTGTCGGATGATATTTTCGGTGGTGACCTTGATGATGGGGACTCTTAGTTGAGCTGAAAGGGGAATGGAACGGCCGCGAGGCGAAATTTGAAAGAAGCCGTAGGGGATCACCCGGGATGAAAAATATGAATCGCATCCGAGGTGTCGGTTGGTTGGTAAGAGACCATGGGACTCGAAGCCCGCTGTCATCCAGATCGAATCAGTGTAGATGAGATGGGTGTGGGAGGAAGGAGTAAATGGCTTTCCAATTGAAGCTGAAACATTTTTACTGCTGAATGCAGATGTGTTTTGTAATGTAGTAAAATGTAGTTAATCCAACTGAATTTGCCTGAAATGAACTGGATTTCACTAGATCGTGAAACACTGAGTTTCTTCAATCAATACTCTGATTCAGGGGTGAAAGGTCGTTTTTAGAGAAAGCTTAATTCTTATCATCGGCAAGTATGTAAATGATGTTCGGTCTCTCGCCGGCGTATGTTGCTGTTTGAAAAAACAGGACGATGAGGACGACGCGGAGTATGTATTTACATAATGTCATTATCAAGTTCGACTTTCCAGAAAAAATAGTTTCATTGATATCCATTCACTATACGGATGAGAACAATGGAAAATCAATCGAGACCGGCCGCGGATCACCCCATCTCCAAAAGTAGAGTTCGTCTACTTTGGTGTCCATCGTTGCGAACGCTTAAATGGTTTTCTGCATGTGGGTTTCTTCCTGTGGCATTGCTATTTCTCAGGCGATTTTCCACTCATCTGATGGATCATATTGGGTTTGTCTGTCTAATGATGTCAAGCCTGGAGGAAAGATACTGAGTGAAGCAGATCTGGTCCGTCTGTAGTGTCTGTGCTCTTTGTTCTGGATCCGGACCCGGCTATTTATGATATTACAGAACAGTCTGCTTTTTATCTTCCTGTGGTGTGCTAAAGTTCAAAACGATTACACAATTCGAACGCCATATACACAATAGGCAAAAATAATAAAAGGTAAACTGAAAATGATCAGAATGAATCTGAACCCGCTACTGGCCTGTTGTCTGCTTGTCACATTACTGACAGGTTGTGCGCAGGAGCAACCTGTTGCCTCTGAAACTGCGAAGGAAAAAAAATCCGAAACGCAAGCCGATATCAAACCACTGGTGAATCGTGTGCTGACCCAGGAACAGCAGGATAAGCTGCCCCCGGATGAAGTTCTGACTCTGTTGAAAGAAGGGAACCAGCGATTCGTGGCAGGAACCCTGACAGCCCGTGATCATTCCAAGCAGGTCCGTGAAGCGGCGCTGGGCCAGTATCCTAAAGCGGTCATTCTTTCCTGTCTTGACTCGCGTGTTCCCGTCGAAGATGTGTTTGATCGCGGCATTGGCGATATTTTCGTGGCCCGCGTGGCCGGTAATTTTGAAAACACCGATATCCTGGGCAGTATGGAATTTGCCTGCAAGGTTGCGGGATCCAAACTGGTGTTCGTGCTGGGCCACGAAAGTTGTGGTGCTGTGAATGGTGCCATTGACGGCGTCGAACTGGGCAACATCACGGCGATGCTGGCGAACATTAAACCGGCCGTCGATCACTTTAAAGATTACAAAGGCGAGAAAACAAGTAAGAATCCCGAGTTCGTCAAAATGGTAATCGCACAAAACGTTCTGGGTACGATCGACCGCATCAGAATCAACAGCCCGATTCTCAAAGAAATGGAAAAGCAGGGCGAGATCAAAATCGTGGGCGGTGTTTACAATATGCAGACTGGTGAGGTTGATTTGCTGGAACAGTAACAGGCGCAGGCAGGTTGGCCTCAGGCTCAGATGCTTATCGGGAAATCTGCTATTTGAGTTCCTCGGCCAGTCCGATGAGAATTCCTTCGGGGCCTCGGATGTAGCAGAGCCGGTACATATCTTCGTACTGAACTACTTTGTCAACGAGCTCCGCGCCGCGTTTTATTAGTCGGGCGACTGTATCGTCAATGTCCTCTACAGTGAACATGACGCGCAGATAACCGAGTGAGTTCACCGGAGTACTGCGGTGATCGGCGACGACAGGCGGGGTGAGGAATCGGGAGAGCTCAAGTCGGCTGTGACCGTCGGGAGTGCGCAGCATGGCGATCTCGACACGCTGTCGCGTAATCCCGTGACGTTATCTGCCCAGTCTCCTTCGATAGGGGCGCGTCCCTCCAGCGTGAGTCCCAGTTCGGTGAAAAATTCAATAGCGGTATCGAGATCTTCTACAACGATGCCAACGTTGTCCATGCGTTTGACTGTCATATTCTCTCCCTGGCAAACGGGCGATTCCGTTGATGATTATTCTGTTCGCAGTATCTTTTCCATCTTCCGCCCTTTTGCCAGTTCGTCGACCAGCTTGTCGAGGTACCTGACTTGCTGCGTGAGTGGATTCTCAATCTCTTCTACCCGATAGCCACAAATCACGCCTGTAATCAGGTGCGCATTGGGGTTTAGCGTGGCTTTCTGAAAAAATTGTTGAAACGTTATATTGTCTCTGATGTGTTTCTGCATCGTCTTTTCATTAAAGCCCGTCAGCCAGGTGATGACCTCACGTAATTCGTCTCTGGTCCGGCCTTTCTTTTCGACCTTTGTGACATAGTGTGGATACACTTCAGCAAACGTCAGTTTCGCAATTCGTTCATCGTGGGTGGATGTGCCGTTCATTTTACGATATTCCTTCTGCTGGTTGCGTGACTGTTTTGCATTTGCTTCGCGAAAAGGTCTCTATATCAAATACAATTTCTTATCGCTTCTCCTGCTTTGGATAAGGTCTCAAACCGAGAAGCATCTCAGCTCTCTCGGTGAGCGGCTTGTCAGCGAACTTTGGATCAGTGTACTCTGCGAGGTTGCTGGCGACGAGTGAATAGACGGTCTGACGATCCTGGCTGGTGTCGACTTCAACACACTTGTTTTTGCTCTTGAAATGCTCCACGGTGGGGAGCGTTTCCGCCTTGAAGGTGTCGAATCTCAGCTTGATGCTCTCTATATTGTCATCACTTCTGCCGGAGTATCTGGCACGGCCCAGGATACGCTGCTCGAGAACAGGGTACGGGCATTCAAAATACAAAATTTTTGGTAGTTCTGCTTCTTTTCCGAAGATCTCGTTCCACGCTTCCAGATTCGACAGTGAGCGGGGGAAACCATCCAGCAGAAAGTTGTTCCTGCCTGTCGTTCTGATAACCGTCTCCATCTTGTCCTTTAGCAGGGTTACAATAATTTCATTGGGGACCAGCTTTCCGGCATTGATGAATTCTTCAATGATGGCGGCATTCGCGCCTCCCGCCTGAAGCGCGTCGCGACAGAGATCACCCGTGGATAAGTGAGTCCAGCCAAGTTGTGATTCGGCAAGCTCACACATCGTTCCTTTTCCAGCGCCGGGGCCTCCAAGCACAAAAACGACGTTGGGATCGGGGCAGGGCTGTCTTGGGTCGTAGTGGTGGATTACGACTTGAGGCGCAGGTGCGACTCCTTTTTTGTAGACGTGCCATTCTCTATCGGTTGGCGGCAGCGCATCTTCGCAGGTAATGTCGTATGCGAGATGACCATCGAGACGGCAGATCCTCCAGGACTTATAGCTGTTGGAGTAAGAGAGCGCAGGGCTCCTCGCGGATTTACCATCTGCACGATCCCATGCCATCTTACCGTTCCAGTAGCCCAGGCTTGATGTGGTTCCCGATTCAGACTGGGCGGGCGGTGCCGTGGAAGGAACGAAGAGACCATCTACTTCAGGCAGACCAGATCCAGCCACTTCAATATAGAAGGTGTTGGGGGTTAACTCGTTTGTTTCGACCATTGTCTCTTTTCCTCATAGATGACTACTTTGGAGATACCGTTTGCCTGAATAACTGAACTTGTCCGGATGTCGAACGCGACCAGCTTAAAGGAGTTTCTGTTATAAACCATCATGCTGCGAGTGAACAGGGCGCGCTGATACTTCTCAACAGAGGATCTGTTCGATTCGTTGTGAGAGCTGAAATAAAAAAATGGAGATCATCGAATAGGACTTACCTCCAGCGACCA
>AZIC01004806.1_pt1 | contig 11703 bp, 9 predicted proteins | sample 359061 | NCBI WGS metagenome assembly AZIC01 (sample SAMN02429709, study PRJNA222657) | marine sediment metagenome | biome: Sediment sample; isolation source: sample MGS-MES from oil contaminated site at the harbour of Messina (Sicily... | place: Italy: Messine | collected 2011-04-30 | depth 1 m m
GGAACCTTAAATTTAAGGTTCCTGACACCTTTTTGAGGCACCCAAGCGATAAAAGGCTGCCGCGTTGTCGTGAAACAGTTTTCGTTGAAACGTTTCTGAGCGATCCTGGACGATCCACTTCAGCGCCTGATACCAGCTTTCGAAGTCGGCCGTCAGCGTGCAGACGGGCCAGTCGCCGCCGAAGAAGACGCGGTCTTCTCCGAACGTATCCAGGCAGAAGTTGATGTTCTGTTTTAAGTCCTCGGGCTGCCAGGCTCCCCTGGTAGCGGTCGCGATAATACCGGAGATCTTGCAGAACACGCGATCGCAGTCAGCCATTCGCTGCATCCCCTGTTCCCAGTCCGACCGGTCCTGCTGCTGATCGGGCTGTACGCTCATGTTGCCGCAATGATCGATGATGAACCGTGTCTCCGGGCAGGCGTCGACCAGTTCGACGGCGTCCTGAATTTCAGCCGGTCGCATACACAGATCGAAACTCAAGCCCCGATCTCCTAAGAGCCTGATATTTTCTTTGAACTGCGGCGTCAGGCACATGCCCCGCGGCCGATCGGGATCGTGCAGGATCGTTCTGACTCCTTTCACAAACGGATTGTCGGTAAACTCTTCGAGATAGCTGGTAAAGCTGCTCTCAGCCGGACAGCCACCAATCACGGCACCGGACATCGGATTATCTTCTGCCTCGCATAATGTGAGTACGTATTGTGCTTCCTGACGCTGCAGATCCGGGTGTACATTCACTTCCATGTATACCGATTTTGCGATGGGGCAATTTTGGGTCGCTTCCCGATAATCGGCCATGCGGAAGCTGGTTCGCAGGACGTCCATCCCGGGTAAATCGAGCCAGGGAAGCTGGAACAGGTCTAAATCCCAGAGGTGCTGATGCGTGTCGATGACGGGGATCGAATCCATGTGAGAAGTCTCCAGTGGGAACAGAAAGGGAACTCCTGTTTTACCCGGATTTCAGACCCATTGCAAATCAGAATTCGCCTCTGTTTACGCTGGTATTGCGTCTGCCAATAGGTTAGAAGTGAGCTTTAACCAGTCAGCGTTCTCGATAGTTTACCAGTCCGATGCAACCTTCCCCAACTCAACAGAATCCCCGAATCGAGTATGAACGGCGGCTTGAAGACCGGTCGGGCAAGGTACAGGCATTCGTCAAACAAAGCGATCGCTATTCCACCTTAAGAGGCCTGGTATTCATCGCTGGCATCGTAGTGCTGCTGGCTGCAACGGTCTGGGGCGCACTCAGCCTGAAATGGATCGCCGCCCCGATTCTGGCATTTGTACTGCTGATCATTTTACATGCCCGCTGTATCCGTCGGCTGAAGCGGGCACGACAGGCAGAAGCCTATTATCGGACCGCCCTGGATCGCCTGAACCATCAATGGATTGATGTCCGGCCCGCGGGTGAAGAATATTATGATCCGCAGCATATGTACGCCGGTGACCTGGATCTATTGGGACGAGGCTCCCTGTTTCAACTGATCTGCTCTGCCCGCACAAAGCTGGGCGAAGAGACACTGGCCCGCTGGTTACTGACTCCCGCGAGTGCCGAGGAAATCAAGGCGCGACAACAATCGGTTGAGGAACTGCGAAACGAACTGGATTTTCGTGAAACCCTTGAACTGCTGGAGGCGGAACAGCACAGCGAGATTGAACAGACTCACCTGTCTGACTGGGTCCGACAACCGCTGATTCAAATTCCCGCCGGCCTGAAATGGGCCTCGATGATCACTGGGGTCTTCGCCGCGCTGGCAGTCATCAGCTGGCTGCTCTCCTACTCGGGCATCGCACCGATCTGTGTCGCAATCATCATTCAGGTCTGCCTGTTATTCTGTATTGGCTCACGCATCCGCGAACTGTTGAACCAGACAGATGAAGTTCGCAATGGGCTGTCCGTCCTTTCAGATGTGCTCTCACTGATTGAACAGCGGGAGTTTCATTCTCCGCATCTCACCACGATTATCACCGCGCTCCAGACCGATGGCGTACCACCATCACGGAGTATTGCCCAACTCAGACGCAACATTCAGGGGTTGAACAACTGTTTTCGCAATCAGTTTTCTGCTCCGTTGACCATCCTGCTGGGAATTCCCTTCCATTACATGTTTGCCATCGAGCGCTGGCTGCAACGCGTGGGGCCACATTGTCCTGAATGGCTGGCGGCGGTCGGCGAGTTCGAGGCACTCTGCTCACTGGCCGGTTATGCCTACGAACATCCGGAAGATCCTTTTCCGGAAATCGCTGATACAGCCGGTGGTCCGCGACTGGAAGGCGTTGAACTGGGACATCCTCTGATTCCGCTGGACCAGGTGGTTCGCAATGATGTCACCTTGAATTCAGAACACCGACTGCTGATGATCAGTGGCTCCAATATGTCCGGCAAAAGCACATTGATGCGTACGGTGGGGACCAATTTTGTACTGGCGCTGGCAGGTGCTCCCGTTCGGGCAGCCCGGCTGACGGTGACTCCCATGCAGGCAGGCACTGCGATGCGTGTCCAGGATTCGCTGCAACAGGGAGCCTCCCTGTTTTATCAATCGGTAGCGCGGCTTTCAGCGGTCGTGCATCTGGCAGACGCACCGGAGCCGGTCCTGTTTCTGTTGGATGAAATCCTGCAGGGAACCAACTCGCATGATCGGCGAATCGGTGCCCAAAGCGTGATTGAAACCCTGATTGAACGGGGTGGTATCGGTATCGTCACCACGCACGACCTGGCCCTCACCGAGATCACGGACCTGTTTGGATCGCAGGCAAAGAACGTCCACTTTGAAGATCAGCTGATCGACGGAAAAATGACGTTTGATTACCGGATGCGCCCCGGGATTGTGGAACACAGTAATGCTTTGGAACTGATGAAGATGATGGGCATTGAGCTGAAAGCACTCGACACCGATCCGGCCCCGAAATCGACGGACTAGACTGTGTCCCGTTTTACTGTAGCGTCTCCAGGAGCATGGGGACCGAGTAGAACAGTTCATCATACGCTATGCTAAAATGCGATGCGTTCCAGACTGCGTAAATATGCTTTTTCAGCTGATCATGTAGATCGCAACCTGAAAATAGATGATCAGACCGAGAATATCTACCAGCGCGGTGATGAACGGATTCGACATCAGAGCCGGGTCCATGCCAAGTTTGCGGAAACCCATTGGCAGCATTCCCCCCGCGGAGATGCCCATTAACACCACCAGAAATACCGCCAGGCCGACTACCGTTGCCTGCATCAACTGCGAAGTGAACATCCACGAAACCAGGAAACTGATCACCGACAGCATGCCCCCTAACAGCAGCCCAAGTTGAAGTTCTTTCCGCAGCAGCGCCCGTAATTCATCGCGCTGGATATTTGACTCCAGCGCCATGGCCCGGATGATCAACGTGGCTGATTGAGAACCGGCATTACCGCCGCTCGCCAGGATCAAGGGGATAAACAGGACCAGCCATTCGAACTTGTCCGAAACGCCTTCGAAGTGCTCCAGCACTTTCGCTGCCAGAAAGGAGGGCACCAGCAGGAAAATCAGCCAGCCAACGCGTTTTTGAATAACCGTCTTTAATGGCGTGGCAAGATAGCTGTCTTCCAGTGGCTCAACTGCGGCCAGACGATGGGTGTCTTCCGTTGCTTCTTCCTGCATAATGTCGATGGCATCATCGTGGGTCACAATCCCCACCAGCTGATTCTGATGATCCACCACCGGAATGGCGACAAAGTCAAAGCGGGCCATCTGCTGAGCGACAAACTCCTGATCATCGTCGACGCGCACTGAAATCACATCGCGGTTGGTAATTTCTGAAAGGGGACGCGCCGGACGGGCGAAGATCAGTTCGCGCAAAGAGACAATTCCCTGCAGGCGACGGCCTTCGTCTACCACGTAGATATAGGAAATAATTTCACTGTCGGGCGCCTGTTGACGCAACCGTTCCAGCGCCTGAGCGACCGTAATATTTTCAGGCAACGACGCGTATTCGGTCGTCATAATCGCACCGGCACTATCTTCCGGATACGAAAGCAGTTTACGGATATCGCTGCGTTCTGCTTGCGCGATCAGGGGCAGCAGTTCTTCCACATGCTCATCATCCATCCGCGTCAGCAGGTCGACCCGGTCGTCGGGCGCCATCTCTTCGATCAGTTTGGAAAGCGGTCCCCGCTCGATCACGCCGACAATTTCGATCTGTTGAGGCAGAGGCAGGAATTGAAAGATCTCAGCCTGTTTCTGGGCTTCACAGCAACTGAGTACACGCCAGACCTTCTCGCTCTCGAGTTCCGCCAGGATCTCCGCGGTCACGGCAGGATAGAGTGCCTCACAGAACTCTTTGACACCTGCGTTATCATTTTCACTCAACAGTACCTGAAGCTCAGGTAGCAACAATCGCCCGTACATGCGGAATGCCTCGTTTGCCTGAGATGTTGACCAGTTCAACAAACCGTATTCTGATCAGACCGGGCAGAAAGAGGGAGCAACTCGCTCTCCCATCGTCCTGGCCGGCTTCTCTGTAAAAAAACACCCTGACCGGAATCAGCGCCAGCCAGGGTGTTGATGATTTTATACAAACAACAGAATCAGATGCTGTTTGATATTGATCACACGCAGATCATCGTTTTGAGAACTGGAAGCTCTTGCGTGCTTTTTTGTATCCAAACTTTTTGCGTTCCACCATACGGCTGTCACGAGTCAGGAATCGACCGGCGCTCAATGTTTCGTGGAACTGATTATTATAGGCTTCAAGAGCACGGGCAATACCGAGCACAATGGCACCGGTCTGACCAGTGGTTCCGCCGCCTGTCACCCGGACCCAGACATCAACTTTGCCAAAGGTCTCGGTTGCTTTCAGAGGCGCTTCGACCATCTGACGGTCCCGTTCGACTTTCAGATATTCATCCAGTGCCAGACCGTTGATCGACAGACTTCCAGAACCGGCTTTGATGCGAACCCGTGCGACAGCAGTTTTGCGACGTCCGGTCCCCATGGCCACACCCATTTTATCCAGTTTCCCTCGGATAACAGGCTCTGGTTTGACAACTTCCTCTTCCTCGGTCTCAGTAGGCAGACCGGATCCCAGAGTTAGCTCAGGCACACCGGATGTCGTTGTCATTGAGTCAGCGGTCGCTTCTTCTGAAGTCGCTGTTTCAGCTTCAATCGGAGTCTGCTGCTCAGTCGTTTCGGTTGTTACTTCTTCTTCTGGAGTCTCATTATCCATGACGGTTAACTACTCTTATCTTATTATTCTGAAAAGGGATAAATAGAAGTTTGTATGCTTCGGTTCAGATTAAGGCAGCAGGTAAGCTGGCATATCCTGAGGTTGTTGTGACTGCTGTTCGTGTGTAGGACCCGCGTAGAGCTTGAGTTTCTTCAGCATCTGGCGACCCAATTTGTTCTTGGGAAGCATGCGGCGAACGGCTTCTGAGAGAACCTGAGTCGACTGACCCCGTTCCAGTTTCTTTTCAGCGGTGACTACTTTCAGACCACTGGGATATCCCGAGTAAGTCGCGTAGCTCTTTCGCAGCATCTTCTGAGAGAAATAGGGGTGTGAGTCGTGGGCAAGTTCCTTACCGGAAAACTTTACCTTGTCACAGTTTACGACAATCACATAATCTCCGGTATCCACATGGGGTGTGTAGGTTGGCTTATGCTTGCCCATCAGAACAGTCGCAATTTTAGCGGCCAGCCGACCCACAATCAGATTATCTGCATCAACAACAAACCACTCAGGGTTAACAGTCTTTGCATTTGCCATAAAGGTTTTTGTAGTAGACACCGGTTATTCCTCAAACGTAAACGATATAATATTCAATACTTATGTCAATATGCACTATAAAAATGCATGTCAGTTCATAGAGGGAATTCCGCCTCACAGTCTGAAAAACGCCGGTAATGTGAGCGCATACTAACCGCAAGGGAGCGGATAACAGTAACCTTTTTGATCTATATCTTCAACTTTGGCAGGGCGGAAATCTGTGCTGCAACACAAAAAAGCAGAGAAAAGTGACTTTTCAGAGCACCGCTGACCAGTTCGACGGATCGTTGCTGGAGCGCATCACATTTAACCAGAGCGTTTCGCAATCTAATATACTCGGGCCAAACAGCCCTGGAGACGCGACGGTAAAACGGGACACAGTCTAACCATCACCGTTCAGCAGCTTGGGCCTTCGAGACAGACGCTGTTTTACAGATAGGAAAGCAGTGTCAGTTGCATGGCCTGAGAAGTTATCTGCAGATTTGCCTGAAATGCGTTCTGTCTCTGTGTAATTTCCACGATCACCTCGGTCAGATCCGTATCAAATTCGCTGGAAATTGATTCTTGAATGTAAACTTCCTGGTCTTTGAGTCGGTTATTCGACTCTTCCAGGACGCTCATGCGGCTGCCGATGTCTCCACGAACCCGGTTCATGCGGGCAATTTCGTTGTCCAGTAAACCGCCAATCCGTCCGATTTCCCGATCATCGCTGTTCCTCAACGCGTTCTCCAGACGAGAGAGCAGGCTGATCACGCCTGTAGACTCTTTCGGATTCGGTTCATCACCCACTAAGCCAACGAGTGGATCAGTGCCGGACTCAATTCCATCAATCCCCAGAGAATAGGCAATTTCGTTCGCAGGAATTTCCAGGGGCCCCGTACCTGAAGCATCATAGATTGTCAGGCCGTTCCCGGTTGTATTCAGAGTCACCTGCAGTTTAATGGGAACAAAATTGCCCTGGAGCGGTACGCTGTTATCAGTTCCCCCTTCGGTGACTGCCAGTCCCAGGGCATCTGAGACAACATTGCTGGCGATACTCAAAGGCCCGGTACCTGAATTATCCGTAATCTGGAACGCATTGGTACTCGGGTCGATACTCGCGACCAGATTGCCCGGATCGACGGCATTGATCGAATCGAGTACATCCTGCACCGTTGCATCGCCGGCCAGGTTCACATTCACCACCGAGCCATCGCGGCGGGTAATATCCAGAGTGGTGGCTCCGACGGGAACCCCCTGCCCCAGATTCAGATCAGCCAGCGGTGTTGTTCCATCAAAGTCTTCAAAATCATTGATACGATCAATCACATCCTGGACAGTTTTCGTGCCACTCATATCCAGATTAATCGTGGTCCCGTCGCGGCGGATGATCTGTAACTGCTTACCGGAATCCACATCGACGCCCCGCCCGTAATTCAATTCCGAAAGGGATGTACTGGCAGAGAAAGTGGCAATCCCCAGACCGGCGGCATTCGAGCCGCCATTGTTTTCACCGATCGAGAAATCGGCTCCACTGATCCGGCTGGAGATCGCCAATCCGTTCCTGGCGTCATTTAAGCCAAGATTAAGATCCGGATCAGCGGTGCGAATCAGATTAAAGGCATCTTCGATCGTGGTCGCGGTAGAGAGATCAACGGTTATGGTCTGCCCTCCATTATTAATGACCAGCCCATTGCCGACCGTGGTACCGATTCCGGTGCCCCCGTTGAGTGAAGCCAATGTGGTCTGCAGCGTGATCCCAGGATCAATGTCCCCCCCGTTCACCTGAGCCACGGCGGCACTGGCGATTCCCAGATCTGTCGCGAGCGTGGAACCGGTGACATTGGAAACTGCGACAGTACCGGCAGAGGGAGTCAGCCTCAAACCACTCTCGCTGGCAGGGTCAATATCCACGGTCAGAGTGAGCGGGCCTCCGGCGAAGGCATTTTCCAGCACCGTTTTGAGATCCTGTAGCGTTTCCACACCGGAGAGATCCACGGTCTCTGATTGGGGGGTCCCGTTATCCAAAGTCACCGAGATCGAACCGAGTTTCACGCCTCGTCCCCCGTTCAAATCAGAAACGCGGGTCTGCAGTGTCAACGCGGGATTGATGTCACTTCCAAATTCCGGAGAGCTGGCAGCAAATGTTGAGATGCCGTCAAAGTTATTAGGCAGTAACGTCTGGGTATTGATATAGGACTGGATCTGATGATCATCACCATGATAGACCACCTGACCGTTTGCGCGTTCTTCGAAAGGCGCGACACTGGTCTGACTTCCGGAAAAAATATATTGCCCGCGAAAGGTGGTATTACCGGCGTTGATCACCTGCGTTCGCAGGGAGGCAATCTGATCGGCGAGCGCCACACGTTCGGCGTCGGTTGAAGTAGTACCCACACCTGAGAGCGAAATCGCTTTCGCCGAATTCAGCGCATCACCGACACTGCTCAACGAAGATTCGCTCATCGCGAGTATGCTCAGGCTCGTATTGATATTGGACTGGTACTGCTGTTGTCGTTCGAAAGTCGACTGCAGAATGATCGTCCGCAAGGCGGCTCCGGGAGATTCGCTGGCCAGCGAAAACTGCTGTCCGGTAGCGACCTGTTGTTGAAGTTTAGCCAGTTCCAGCGCATTGTCATTCAGGGATACTTTCAACCGCTCCGACAACATACTCGAAGGCAGTCGACCTGGCAATATGGGACCAATTGTCATGATGCATCACACCGAAAAACAGGAAATTGAAACAGACTAAAAGCGCTGGAGAGTCAAACTTTCATATGTTAAGTAGAATCGTAAATAATTCATCAATCGTACTGACCAGACGGGCTGCCGACTGAAACGCTCTCTGGTATTTCAACACGTTGATCGTTTCTTCATCGATACTGACACCGGAATACTGTTCACGCTGACTCTGGAGGGAATCACGAAAAGTCTGTGCCCCTTCCGCGAGTGCCCCTTCGGACGCAGAAGACTGCGCCAGATTGGATACAATTTTTTCGTAATAATCATCGAGACTGATCCCTCCCAGTGATTCGATGGAGGTTTCAGAGAAAGCCGCCAGCAACACGGCATTGCTGCCATCCGAAGGGCCTCCTCCCTGGCCAGTCGCCAGAAACTGCTGATTCTGCCTGATGACGGAATTGATGCCAATATCGCTGGAATCGCCGCCGGTAAATAAGGTATTGATACCGATGGCGGCCAAAGCGCCGCTGGTATCATTCGAAAATTTGAATTCGTAATCTGCATCGGCGCTGATCGACAGTCGCCCGTCTGTGGAAACACTGGAATTGAGATTGGCCACGCCATTGATGGAGGACGCCAGGCTGTCGAGAGTCGTATCGGCGCCAATACCATCCAGGTCCACGTTAATGGTTACGGTATTGGTAATCCCGGTCGTTTTATTAGTAACTTTCATCTGAAAGCTGCCATGCTTTGCCTGAAAGGGTAAGCCGGACAGTTCCGAATTCAGCGTTGCCGTTGAATCCAGGGCCCGCGAAACGGAGGTCACCTGTGCAAATCCCGCCGTTCCCTCACCGGAGGCATGAATTTTATTAAATTCAAAAATCAGGTTTGATGAATACGTATCAAGTTGATCAACGAAGCCCCCCAGGATGTCATCACGGCCCTCAATGATTCCTTTCAGCTCGCCTCCCGTTCGAGAGATATTACTCTGCGTCTGGGTTAAGAGAACATCATGTACAACCACGCCGCGATCTGTATCCGTACTTAATTCCAGTTTTTGAGAGGTTCCCGCCAGAACCAGATAATCGGAACCGGTAAAGAGATCGATTGCGCCGTCCGAGCGTTCTCGATAGCGGATCGGTATCAACTCTGACAGTCGATTAAGTGCATCATAACGTTGAGAACGCAGTGCACCGGCATCACTTTGCAGTAACCCCGATGATTCCAGCTTGGAGATCTTGGGATTCAAATCGACGATTCGGTCAATCAGTTCATTGGCTTCTGTCACCAGGTTTTCCACATTCACTGATTGAACTTCACGCAGCCCGTTGAGCCGCAAACGGAGCGAACTGATATCGGCAGCAAATTTCTCTGCTTCGTTGATGACGAATTGTCGATCGGGAATCGAGTTGGGCTGATTGACGACATTATTGATCGTTGACAGAAAATCATTCAGCCCCGTGGAGAGGTCTCCGCTGGTTAATTCCCGTAATTCGTTCTCCAACTGCTTAAAGATCGTATTTCGTTCATCAATGGAAGAAAAATCGGTATTCGCGGAATGGATGCGTGTCTCGAGGAACTGATCGATCTGCTGCTGAATCCCGGAGATTTCCACTCCGGTGCCGACAATCAGTGCGCCTTGTCGATAGGGGGCAGCCGGATTGAGTACCAGCTCTTCACGGATGTAGCCAGGCGTACCCGCATTGGAAATATTCTGACCGGCGACCTGGATCCCGGTCCCGAATATTTCCAGCGACTGCTTGGCCATTGATAGGGTAGCGTTAAGTCCCATGACAGTTTTTCCGTAGTAAATGACGTGTTTTCAACACAACGGACGGCTGGAATATCTTACAGTGAAGAATTAAGCCGATGCGTCAAAAATCACCCCCCCTGTACTGCTTTCATTTTGACCACGAGAGTAGGTAGGTACTTTCTGGCCGGCGTGTGCAATCAGTTCCAGCACCTGTGAGTAATGCTGATAAGAGCGTGTGGAGACGATCCACTGAACCCAGGTTTCATGCCGCAGCTTTTTTGATCGCTGCTGGGCTGCTTCAATTTTCTGAAAGAGAGGCTCCGCTTCAGGGACATCCAGTTTCAACAGCAGTGTATGCAGTGAGTCGGCAGGCAGTCCCTGCTGCTCGGCGGCCTGCAGAAGCTGTTGTCGCCTGAGCAGAACAAACTGCAGATCGCGCGTGAGTTCCTCTTCGATGACACCGCATTCGTCGATGAGTTTCACATCGGTCTGCCTGAGCGCCTGAGATTTCTTCTGATACAGTTCCAGCAACTGGTTTTGCACGGGTTCCAGATCACGCAGGATCCCTGATAACTGGCTGAGTAACTGCCGATGCTGCGTCTGTGCAGACGCACTTTGTGCTTCATGCATAGGAGCCCCCTTTCTCCCGTTTTATATAATCCGCCCTGTGAGCGGAGAAAATCGCCTATCGTTATAATCGGCATATTCGATCCAGGTCTCGCGTCTGTTTTAACCAGAATCTTTTCCACCGACTTAAGCTGATGATGCCTAAGGTGTTAAACCTGCAGCGGTATCTATGGAATCCAGCGATTTCGCATTCAGTTGTCGCGAAAACGAGGAAAACAACGCATCAGAGAAGCTGCCCCCTTCATTTTTTGCCATATCTGTTGAGATCTGGTGGTCCAGTTGTGACTGAAACATCTCTTCGGCCTGACCACCATGAAAATAGGCCGGCTTACCCTGGGCAGACCGCATCGCTTTAAACATCTGCTGGTAAAATGTACCTGCGACGAACTCCTGGAACTTTTCTTTCAGTTCCGATGCATCCTCGCCAGTTTGATTTAATTCAGCAGGTGCGCCGGTCACATTTGACAACAGCGAGGTCTGGTTGATCGAAGGTTGAATGGCGGAGAGAGAGGTCATCACTGGTATTTCCTGAAAAGTGATTTAAAAATGGAACCGGCGTCAGCCCAGATCAATGCTCATCATACTCAGCGTGCAGTTTTCCAGAGCGATGTAACTCCCGGATGATGCTGATCACATCTTCCGTCGGTACACGCAACTGGTTCAATGCTTCCACCAGTTGCTGTAACCGTTGCGTGCTCTGTTGTCCCTGCTCACCCGTGATTGGCACAAAGCCTCCCGGTAGCCCCCCCTCTGCAGGATTTCCGACACCTACAGTTAAATTTTTATGTGAAATCACCACCGGACTGATTTCCACTTCGCCGGTGACAACAACCGTTTGTGATTTTGGATTGACCACAACCCGTGCCTGCTGATGGGGGCGATCAATGCCCACCTCCATCACGGCAGCCACAAATTCGACCGGTGATTCC
>AZIC01003986.1_pt1 | contig 11667 bp, 7 predicted proteins | sample 359061 | NCBI WGS metagenome assembly AZIC01 (sample SAMN02429709, study PRJNA222657) | marine sediment metagenome | biome: Sediment sample; isolation source: sample MGS-MES from oil contaminated site at the harbour of Messina (Sicily... | place: Italy: Messine | collected 2011-04-30 | depth 1 m m
GACGCATCCAAGCCCGGAGCGAGTGAGAAACCGGCCAAAGCAGAGACTCCGGCCCAACCTGCAGCTCCCGCGAAACCCAAGACTGATCCTAAACCGGAGCCTGCATCAAAACCGGAACCGAAAACGGAAAAGAAAGAAGAATCGAGTGCACTGCCTTTCCAGTCAACTACATTCGTTTCCCTGCTAGATGAAAAACCAGCAGAAACGCCGGTTGTGGCTCCCAAACCGGGTGCTGAAGCGGCAGGAGCAAAACCGGAAGCGACCACCACGGCTCCGCCTCCACTGGAACCATATCGTCCCCTGAATGATGATTTGAAAAGTGAAATCCGCGATCAGCTGTTGCGGGAAAGCACACTGGAGCTGATGAAAGATAAAATTTCAGATGCGGTGATGTTCATGAACGAACTCAGCGACAAAATTACCAATCCGGAAGAAGGGGTCACACCACCAACTCCGGAAGAAGCCACCAAGGCATTGAAAGAGTATGCAGCTAAAAATCAGTTGATTTACAATATTACTCCGATGATGTCGGCTCAGGAAATGTCGGAATCGGAGAAATATCCATTGGGTACTGCCAAAGAACCCACGATTAATCAGTTTGCTGCACAACCACGGACGGCCATCGAACAATTGTTTGAAACCCCTGTGAATCTGGTTTACATGCCTTACGAAGCAGAAGACTCCTTCTCCAGTGGCTTACTCTGCTACTGGAAGATCAAGCATGTCGATGCCACCATTCCTAAATTTGATGATCCTGAAATTGATCAGCAGATCACGGCACAGTTAAAACTGGAAAAAGCCCGTCCCCTGGCTCAGAAGCGGGCAGAAGAACTGAAAAAGCTGATCAGCGGTGACAAAGAAATGACGGCTGCCATTGAAGGTCAGACCATCACCGGCAAAAAAGAAGGGACCGAGCTGTCCACGACCACAACCGAATCATTCAGTTGGATGCGGACCTCAACGGCCAATGCCAGCAACCCGTTTTCCATGCCCCGTCCTGAACTGTCGAGTATTTCAGCCGTTGAAGGTGCCGGTAATGAATTCATGGAACAGGTCTTTGACAACCTGGACGACGGGGAAGTCGGCGTAGCCATGAATGCCGACAAATCGGTCTGTTATGTCGTGAAAGTCATTAATCGCATTCCTTCTACACCAGGCGGATTGACTGCCATGTACCAGGAATTCCTGAAAGAAGATATGTTCTTCTTCTTTTCGCCGTATCTGCCGATGGCCCAGATGGAGCAACAGCAGACCAACTACGAATGGAGCCAGGAACTGGAAGCGAAGTACCAGGTCGAAAAATATTTTGAGCAGGTCGAGGGACCCGAAGTTGTTGCTCAGTAGTCGATATTGAGTTTCGAAAAACAGAAAACGGTTGTACCCGGATTTGGTACAACCGTTTTTTTGTAAACTGATTTTGATTGAACCGGTCAATTTTTTCAAAAACCAGGATTAAAAAGGCTGGACATCCGCAAACCCGGGGATTATTTCTATAGGGATCAGGTGGATGTCTTCCTGACAGCTCATCTGGAGACTCGGCGTCGGGCTATCTGAATAATCGATGACAGGCAAATCGATGACAGGCAAGATGTCGGGCAAGAAGATTCGTGTAACTCAAAACGTAATCACCCCCATTGTTGTGTTTTTAACACTTTCCAGTTAAAAATGAACAAATCATCCAACTGCCAACTGTCTCGTCTCGTAAATGAATTTGAGCGAAGCCGCTGGCAGCCCATGAACTTACAGTCTTTCTGTTGAATCAACCCACGAGATAATCATCAGGAGTATTATTGTAATGTCGGAACAGGTTCAGCAATCTCCTGCAGAGCAGTCTGAAACTTCGTCCCGGGAGAACATGATTGAAGCCATTGGATTGAGTAAATTCTATGGCCAGTTCGCCGCGACAAAAGAAGTGACATTTTCTGTCCCCCGTGGTCAGGTTGCTGCCTTCCTGGGCCCTAACGGTGCGGGCAAATCCACCACCATGAAACTACTGACCGGGTTTCTCTCCGCCAGTGAAGGCCAGGCACGTGTCGGCGGATTTGATGTGAGTACCCATCGTATCGAAGCCAGCCAGAAACTCGGGTATCTGCCCGAAAACGGCCCGCTGTATGAAGAGATGACCCCCCAGGGTTTTCTGACCTATGCAGGCAGCGTGCGAGGCATGTCGGCCAGCGAGCTCAGCAAACGCCTGGAATTTGTCATGGAGAAATGTGACCTGAGCAGTGTCTGGAAAAAACCAATCCGCAAACTCTCACGTGGTTTTCGACAACGCGTAGGCATGGCCCAGGCTTTATTGCACGATCCGGATATTCTGATTCTGGACGAACCGACCAGTGGACTGGACCCGAATCAAAACCAGTCCGTGCGAGATCTGATTCGTGACCTGGGCAAGACCAAGACCATTCTACTGTCGACTCATATTCTGCAGGAAGTCAAAGCGGTCTGCAGCCGGGTGATCCTGATCAACCAGGGTGTGATTGTGTTTGATGGTTCCGTGGATGAACTGGGAAATAACCAGGACGACATGGAAGCCAGTTTCCACAAACTGACACACGCGTAATTTTTCTTTTACCGACCAGTTTATAGTTTCAGATAAAGCTGACGTAAGGACCCTTCTGTTATGTTGCGGAACAACGTTGTATTGGCCGTATTCAAGCGAAACGTACAGAGTTACTTTTCCGGAGTACTGGGTTATCTGTTTATCGTCGTGTTCGTGGTAGCCGGCGCATTTGCAGCATTCAACCAGCAGTTCTTCGCGAACAACCAGGCGAACCTCGATCAACTGAGCCTGTGGTATCCGTTGCTGCTGCTGTTCATTATCCCGGCGATTACCATGGGTGCCTGGGCGGATGAGAAAAAAATGGGCACAGACGAACTGCTCTTTACCCTGCCCGCTTCCGACCTGGAAATCCTGCTGGGAAAATTCCTGGCTGTGCTCGCCGTCTATACGATCGCGCTGCTGTTTTCCGTGACGCATGTTTTTGTGCTCTGGAAAATCGGTAATCCGGATATGGGCCTGATGTTTACCACTTACTTTGGTTACTGGCTGGCTGGTGCATCGCTGCTGGCAGCAGGCATGTTTGCCTCGGCTCTCACCAGCAGCGCTACCGTCGCATTTGTACTGGGAACCGTCATCTGCGCCATTCCGATTTTCATCGGGCAGATTGCTCCCACCAGCAACCTGATTCAGAGCTTAAGCCTGGTAGAACAGTTTCAGGATTTCAGTACGGGGGTCATTCCCCTGGGAGCGGTTCTGTATTTTATTTCACTGGCCGTGATGATGCTGTATCTGAACCGGGTCCTGATTACACGACGACACTGGAGCGCACAGCAGCAAAACTCCATGGGCCTGCAGTACCTGGTCCGCACCGTCTCACTGGCGGTCATTCTGATCAGCGCCAATGTCATCGTCTCCTATGGCAGCAGCCGCATCGATATGACCGGCGAAAAAGTTTACAGCCTGTCACAGACGACCAAAGACCTGCTCTCCAAAATTGATGAAAAAAATCCGATTACCATTGAAGCCTTCATCAGCCCGGAAGTTGCACGCGAGTATGTCCCGATCCGCAAACGCCTGATTGGTCTGCTGCGGGAATATAACCAGCTGGGCGGCAAACGACTGCAGGTTCGTTTTGTGGATGTCGAGCCCTTCAGTAAAGCAGAGGAAGAAGCCCGCCTGCTGAATATTACACCGCAACAGGTCCAGACTGAGCGCGGCGGTCGTGCATTCGTCGATACGATTTTCATGGGTGCCGTCGTGAAAAGTGGTACTGATGAAGTGGTGATTCCCTTCTTCAACGTGGGTACCCCGATTGAATATGAGCTGACGCGTTCGATCCGAACCGTCTCAAAAGACAAGCGTCTGACTGTCGGAATTCTCAACACCGATGCCAGTATCTTTGGTGGTCTGAATATGGGTGCAGGCGGCAACCAGCCGCCGTGGCTGATTGTCAGCGAGCTGAAGAAACAATACAAAGTCGAGCAGGTCTCACCCGATTCCCCGATCAGCGAAACCGCCTATGATGTCTTGATCGCCGTACTGCCTTCCTCTCTGACCGATCCGCAGTTAACCAACCTGGTTGAGTATGTCAAAAAAGGTAAACCGACGCTGATCTGTGACGACCCGCTGCCCGTCTATGGCGGGGGAAGAGGTATCCAGAATGCACCACGCATGCCAAAACCCAGTCCGGGTGGAGGTATGTTCGGGATGCAGCAACCACCGGCAACACCGAAAGCAGATGAAGGTCGATTGACTCCCCTGCTGAATCTGCTGCAAGTTCGCTGGGACAACGGTCAGGTTGTGTTTGATTACTTCAATCCTCATCCGGAGTTTGCCGAAGTAGTGCGACCGGAACTGATTTTCATCAGCCCCAAGAGCGGTACGGCAGGCGCCTTCAGCCAGGACAGCAATATTACCAGTGGACTGCAGGAAATCCTGACTTTCTTTCCGGGCAGTATTCAACCACTGTCCAATATGACAATGAATTTTGAACCCTTACTCAAAACAGGCCCCAATTCGGGATTACTGGAGTGGGGACAAATCACGAGCCCCTTCTTCAATTCGATTCGCATTGCGCAAGATCCACCACGCCTGATTGACAAATTCGGGCATGTGCTTGCTGCACATATTACTTCGACTGAGAAGTCCCCGGTGAAAGACCTGAATGTCATCTTCGTCGCCGATGCCGACCTGATTTCGGACGAACTGTTCAATATCCGGGAACGTCAGGCTTTCGGTTTGAAAATTGATAACGTGACGTTTTTATTGAATTGTGTCGACCAGCTGGCCGGCGATGATTCTTATATCAAACTGCGTAAACGCCGTTCCAAACTTCGCACCCTGACTCTCGTCGAACGCGAAACATCGGTATTCGTGAAAGAACGGAATGCGGAACGGGAAAAAGCGACAGAAAATGCAGATGAAAAACTGAAAGAAGCCCGTGATCGTCTTAAAGCGGAGCGTGATAAAATCATTAAGGATACCACCATCGACGGGAATACCAAGCAGCAGATGCTGCGGATGGCGGAAGAAAATGAGAGTCGGCGGCTGGAAGTCGATGAAGCCAATATCGAGCGCGAGAAACAGCGACAGATTGAAAAAATCAAAGCCCAGACAGAGCGACAGATCCGGACCATCGAAGACCGCATCCGCTGGTATGCAATCCTGGTGCCTCCGTTTCCGGCCATCCTGCTGGGGATCTGCTTCCTGTTTTTCAGACTGAAAAATGAAAACCAGAACATATCTCCCGACCGGAGATTGAAGAAATAACGCATGCCTGCCCCGCAGGAATCACGTCGGGAAACCTAATCAGAATTCCATTTAAATCACTGTTTAATAAGTAAAATCGTTTGCCATGAATGAAACGACCCGAACTCTGACATTTGCAGGAATTGCAGCGGTTGCCTTAGTCGCCGCCTATTTCACTGATCGTGCTTCTCAACCGGTGCAACTGACCGGTTATGAAAACGTAGGGGAAGAATTCTACCCGGATTATACAGATCCAACCCAGGCCAAATCCCTGCGAGTGGTAAGCTACAATGAAGATTTAGCGACGTTGAAAGTCTTTAACGTCGAGTTCAAAGGGGGTGCCTGGATCATTCCTTCGCATCACGACTATCCGGCGGACGCTGAAGATGAGCTGGCAGAAACGGCAACCTCACTGGTGGGTGTTGTGCGTGGTGCCCTGGAAAGCCGGCGCAAGAGTGACCATGAACGCTTTGGCGTGATTGACCCCCTGGATGAATCCAATACCAACCTGAAGGGCCGCGGCCAGCGACTGACTCTTTCCAAAGAAGGCGGCGCTCCCCTGGTGGACTTCATCATCGGAAAGGAAGTCCCCGAACAGCCCAATGAATATTATGTTCGCAAGGTCGATGAAGATGCCGTCTACCGCACGAAACTGAAAGTGGATCTCTCCTCTGAATTCTCCGACTGGATTGAGCCTGATATCCTGAAAGTAGACCGTGATCGACTGGTGGAAATTTTGATCAGCCACTATTCAATCGATGAAGCGCAACAGAAAATCGTCTACGAAAGCGACAAGCGCGAAGAGAACGTAACGGTGCTCACACGCAAAAATTCCACAACCCCCTGGGATATGCAGGGATTAGATAAAGCAACTCAAAAGCTGAACACTGCCGATGTCACCCAGTTGGTGAATACCCTGACTGACTTGAAACTTCAGGGCATCCGACCCAAGTCGAGTGATCTCGCGGCAGGACTTAAAACATCGGGCTCTTTAAAACCAAAGACCCAACTCGATTTGCTCGACCTGCAGAGTAAAGGATTTGTTCTGGCGCGCGGCCCCCAGGGGACTCCCCAACTGGCTTCCAATGAAGGTGAAGTGGTTCTGGCAACCAATCAGGGGGTAGTCTACTCCCTGTATTTTGGCGAAATTTTCACAGGCAGCACCCTCGATATTGAAGTCGGTAACAGCAATAAAAAACAGGATAAGAAAGCAGACGAGAAACAGGATGGTTCCAAATCCAGTGACGCCAAATCTGATGAGAAAGGAGAATCAGAAAACGGAAATGACAGTGCGCTGAAAACCAGCCGCTACCTGCTGGTAACTGTTTCATTCGATCCTTCCTTCCTCGGCGATCCTCCCCAAAAACCGGCAGCGCCTGAAAAACCAGCCGGGCTGAAAGAAAAACCGGAAACGGAAAAAGCCGAACAGGAGAAAAAAGAGACTGACAAAAAAGACGCCAAGGCAGATGAAAAACCCACGCCCGAGGCCGCTTATGAAAACGCTATGAAAGCCTATCAGTCTCAACTGAAGACTTATGAGCGAAAACTGAAAGAATATGACGACAAGGTGGTCAAAGGTAATGAACTGGCGCAAGAGCTTAATGAGCGATTCGCAGACTGGTACTATGTCATCTCTGCAAACAGCTTTGAAGCCCTGAAATTGAAACGCAAGGCGTTGGTGGAACCGATTGAGAAACCGGAAGCGGATCCAACCAAACCAGGTACCGCGACAGCACCAGGCGGTAAACCGGCCTCCCCAGCTGCGGGCAGCAAACCAAAACCAGCGCCTGCCCAAAAACCGAGTCCTGTTAAACCAGAAGAAAAGAAACCAGCGGCAGAACAGCCTGCGAAAGCTGCCGCTGCGAAAAAACCTACTGCTGAAAAACCAGCCAGCAAACCCAAGTCCGTCCCCAAAGAGACTCCCTCCAAATCGAAACCGGAAACACCGCCGAATAACTGATCATAAGATTAGGTTCCGATATCTAGAGCGCATCACATTTAACCATAGCGTCTGTTAATCTAATAGACTCGGTCCAAGTGGACCTGGAGACGCAACAGTAAAACTGGACACAGTCTCAAGCCAAAGCTGTGGCAGATTTCCCATCAAATCTGTCTGCGGCTTTGGCTTTTCTGCTTTCCGCGTCAACTCTGTTCCGGTTAGGTAAACTTTACCGGCGATGTTCCAGTTATTCAGGTGATTCGGGTCGAATCGATCATAGAAGTTCCCCACATCACTCCGATAAAGCTTAATGAATGATTTATGACGATTCGACCTGAAATCAGGTTGTTCATCGCTGCATGCGGGCATTTCAGATCAAGCAAAACTGTGACTGCCATGCCCTGAATCAATCAAATGCGTTCAGATCAATTGCTCACTCTTAACCGGGTCATCACGTTTTACCACATAAGTTCAGCTGTCAGGGATGACAGTTCAGACTTGTGAAGGAGTCATGGAAATGAAAAGACTTCCCAAACAAATTCAATGGGGCATTATTGGTTTATCGATGGTTGCCTTGGTTGGCATCTCAATTGAATTATCGAAAGCCGAGACTAAGACAGCAGATACGATCAATTGGCACACCGATCTGGAAACCGCCCATCAGGCTTCACTGAAGAGTAATAAGCCTGTTTTGATCGTATTTGACGCCAGCTGGTGCACTTACTGCCGCAAACTGGAAAAGGACACACTTTCCGATCCACGGATGACCCGCTATCTGAATCAGGCTTTCGAACCTGTTCACCTCGATTTTGACAAAGACCGTAAAATTGCGGACGTTTTGAAGGTCAAATCCATTCCCTGCACAGTGGTTTTGAGTTCAGAGGCTGATCTGCTGGCCCGCCAGGTTGGTTATGCCAAAGTTCCCCGATACCATTCAATGCTGGAAAAAGCCCGCAAATTGCAGGCTGTGATCCATCACATCGAATACTCGGACAGTCACTGATTTCCCTGAGATATAAAAATTCGGTACAGGCGCAAATCTTGAAAAAACTCTACGGAACGTGTACTTTGCGCATATGAATAAAAGCAAAGAGCCGTTTGGCATCAATCCGTCGGGTGAAGGTGACTCCTGGGAGTCTCTCGCAGGTGATCTGTTTGGCATCGATTTTGACCAGCAGGTTGAACCGCTACCCATCGACTTCGAAGATGATCTCGCAGAAGACGAGGACACCTCAGAACAGGCTGAGGAGTCTGAGCCCTCTGAAAAGGAGCATGTCGAAGCTCCGGTCGCTGCGCAATCTGCAGAGGAAGAAGATGACGACGAGGACGACGACGATCAGTTCTTCGGCGATTCGATCTTCGATGACGACGATGAGGTGCCTGCTTCCAAGAAGACAAAATCGGCCCCCGTCGAGGAACTGGACTCTGCTATCGGCTTTGATGATGAGGACGACGACGAAGAAGAAGACTTTGAAGATGAAGAAGATGACGATGACATCATTGCTGCTTTTGACGACGACGATGATGACGACGACGAAGTCGAAGAAGACTTTGCTCCCGCTGCCTCGGTGACCGAAAAAGCGTCATCCGATGAAGAAGAAGATACCTATTGGGATGCATTGGATGGCTGGAACTGGGACGAAGATGATTCCTCACATTCTCGAAAAGCGGCCCCGACGGTAGCCAGCGATGAGGATGACGACGAAGAAGAAGAAGTCGCTGAAATCCAAAAGCCTGCTGCAAAAGAGCAGAAGAAGCCCCGTCCCGCAAAGAAAGAGAAACAGAAACCTGCCCCCCGGCAAATCACAGCCCGGACAGACGAGCGACTTGACGACGACAATGAGTTTGGTTTCGGACTCATTTCAGAAGAGGTCGCATTCCAGCAGGAAGCTTTCGCTGCCGACGAAGATGAAGATGATAACGAAGAGCAGAATGAAGCGGTAGCAGAAACAACTGCAGAAGCCGGCAGTGAGACAGAGGGAGAAGAAGAAACAGCGGAAACCAAACGTCCCCGCCGACGTCGCCGACGCCGACGCTCTCGCTCCCGCAAGACGGAAGACACAGCAGATTCCTCAACAGAAGAAACTGAAGACGACGCGCAGGAAGTTCAGGCGGAAAGTGTTGAAGCCGACGCGGACGATGAGGACGATTCCGAAGAAGAACAGAAACCAAAACGTCCGCGACGTCGATCCCGTAGACGAAAGAGCGAAGTAACAGCTGAATCTGATGAAGTCGAATCGGAGTCGGAATCAGCAGACTCAGAAGAGTCTGCCAGTGAGTCTACCAATCCGAAAAAACAAGCCGTCGAAAACAAATATCCGAACGTCCCCAGCTGGGAGGAAGCGATTTCCTATCTGCTGAATCCGAAACTGGTCGGTGGTAAAAGTGATAAGGATGAAGATCCTAAAAACCCAACCGCAGGCGAATCGGATGACCAGAGCCGCAGACGCCCCAAAAGAAGACGTTCTTCCAGCAAACGGAGCGGAGGCGGTAATCGCAGCCAGGCTCCTAAAAAAACATAATCAAAACATGACAGTAGCTACCAGGCTGAATCATCTGGCCTGAAGTGGCCTTTGTGCCCGTCCTGAAAGTTTTCGATCATGTCTGATCCAATTCTGGCAACAGTGTGTGAGATTCCTGCGCTGCGGAAGCTGGTCACATCGCGTCGTCAGCAGGGCGCAACGATCGGCTTTGTGCCTACGATGGGTGCGCTGCATGCAGGACATACCAGTCTCATAGAAGCAGCCAGAGCGGACTGCGATTTCGTCGTCGTCTCGATCTTCGTTAACCCGCCCCAGTTTGGGCCGGATGAAGACTTCGAAAAATACCCGCGCATCCTGGAACAGGATCTGGCAAAATGTGCGGGGGCGGGAGCGGACCTCGTCTGGACCCCGGATACCAGTATCATGTACCCTGACGGGTTTTCAACGCATGTGACTGTCAAGGCACTCTCGCGCATTCTGGAAGGGGCCACCCGCACCAATCATTTCCAGGGTGTGACCACTGTCGTAACCAAACTGCTGCTAAGCTGCCTGCCTGATATCGCTTATTTCGGCGCGAAAGATTTCCAGCAGCAGGCCATCATCAGGCGGATGTGCCTCGATTTGAATATTCCCGTTGAGATCAAAACCTGTCCCATTATCCGGGATACGGACGGTCTGGCACTCAGCAGTCGAAACGCCTATCTTTCCGCAGAAGAACGTGAAGCAGGATTATCCCTCTCACGTGCCCTGCGACTGGCGGAAGAAAAAATTTCCGCCGGCGAAACCGATCTCGAGCAGATCAAGGCAGACATGCATGAGCTGTTGCATGCGACGCCTTTATTAAAACTGGATTATGCCACCATCGCTGATCCGACGAATCTGGAAGATATCTCCACCGTTCAACCGGAGATGGTCGCACTGATCGCAGCCTGGGTCGGTGCCACGCGACTGATTGATAACTGTCAGTTGGTGCCCGCATCCGCAGAAAATTCCTGAAACGACGGCTGCTCTCGCAGATTGACATTGACGTAAGCCGCTGAAAAGTAAGAAGATAGACGTTGCTCAAACCGTTTTTCGCGGAAAATCCCGGTTTTTCACAAAGCACGGGAACTTCATTTCCCCCCGGATCGTCCAAGAGGTACTGTGACCAATAATGATCAATACCTGATTCAAGAATGTTTGGCAGGTCGTACAGAGGCGTTTGATCAACTGGTACTGAAATATCAGGACCGCCTGTTTCGAACCCTTGTGCGGATTCTGGGCTCCAGTGACGATGCGCGCGATGCCGCCCAGGAAGGATTTACCCAGGCCTTTTTTAAATTGAAAACGTTCCGAGGAACCGCCGCCTTCTATTCCTGGCTGTTTCGCATTTCTTTTAATGCCGCAATCACTCAGAAACGAAAAACAAAACGAACCTCCACAACAATTGATCCACAAGAGAATCCAGCTGGCACATGGCTGGTTGACACACACCCCGAAAACCACCCTCCCGAAGTCGCCGAACTCGCTGAGCGAAAAAAACTGGTTCATCAGGCATTGAACGAGTTACAGGAAGAATATCGCACGCCTTTAATCCTGCGGGAGCTGGAAGGCATGTCGTACGGGGAAATTGCCGAAATTACGGAGATTCCATTGGGAACTGTCAGGAGCCGAATTTTCAGAGGAAGGAATGAACTAAAACAGAAACTGAGCATGTTATTTCAGGATGAACCTGTCACGCGTGTTTCCGAGTCTGATCATGAGTCATCGATAAGTGAAACCAAATGAGTAGCCAACCCCCCTTTAACGAAAATCTGTCCGCCTACTTCGATCATGAAGTTTCCCCCGAGGAACGTCTTGAGTTGGAGTCACAACTGGAGCAGTCCAGTGCCGCGCGGCAGGAACTGCACGAGTTCGGCGAACTCTCCCGCCTGCTGCAGGAGACCGCAACGGAAGCGGCGCCTCCCGAACTGGCCCCTTCGATCCGTCGCCGCATTGAACAGGAAACCCTGCTT
>AZIC01000495.1_pt1 | contig 11666 bp, 12 predicted proteins | sample 359061 | NCBI WGS metagenome assembly AZIC01 (sample SAMN02429709, study PRJNA222657) | marine sediment metagenome | biome: Sediment sample; isolation source: sample MGS-MES from oil contaminated site at the harbour of Messina (Sicily... | place: Italy: Messine | collected 2011-04-30 | depth 1 m m
AATAGCTGCCTTTATAAAGGGTAATTAGTGGTCAAAGTGACCTTCGATTTGTGTTTGGATAACTAAGTTTATTTGTTAAGCTTTTAGTTTCAATATCGAAGAAGATCAAACAGTGGAATACTATAAAAACTTACGAAAACTAAGGGAAAGCCTCGTCCTTATTCCTGGTCTGAAATCTTATAAAGACTTCGATATTAGTATTGAAATTGGGCACTATGAACATTTAGGTACACCAGTTACTCTCAAACAACTTTTATCATTTAATATCGCTTCTGAAGCAACAGTTCGTAGACATTTATACCAGCTAATTAAAACTGGCATGGTTAAAAAAGAAATCAATCCAGCCGATCACCGTTCAATTGTTTTCACATTGACGGATAAGTCACACCAATTATTTCAAAACTGTATGGATGAGCTTACGTCCTCTTTAAAAGACCTGCTTTAGCAAATGAGATTTACAGATTATTCCATCTATTTTGGACTAATAGTAACTCGTGGTGGGCTACAGTAATGATACAACTAAAACGGCTCAGGTACTTCGAGTGCTCATTAATCAGCTTATTAGTAATTGCAATTGCATTAACTATAGTTATGGGATTAAAAGCTGAACGTCTTTTAGGTGATGTCAATACAACTTTTACTAACTATGCTCAGGGTGTAGAAGAAAGGGAAAAATCGCTAGAGCAACTTCTTCCAGTAATTCAAAATTACATTGGCAATGTAGCATTGGCTAGAGAAGAAAAAAATGAGCATTGGAATCAAGCTGAAACTGATCAACATCTGCCCGTAAACCATCGTTCAGCGATTACTGCCTTAGCCACACTTGAAGATAATTGGTTGAGTCAACACCGACAAGATTTAGTTACTCTGTCTACAAGTTACCAGCACGTCGAATCATTAGCAGAAACAGCACTTATAACTAGAGTTTTTCTTATATTTGTCACGGGGGTAAGTATCTGGTTTATTTACCGTTTAACAGTTGAAATTAAAAGAAGGCAGGAACACGAGAGTCGTTTATACCTGAGTGAAGCGGCAATAGAGGCAAGTAGTAATGGCATTTCAGTTGTAGATGATGAGGGTAAGATTATATTTGTAAACCCTGCCTTTGAAAAAATTACAGGCTTTTCCACTGAGGAAGTAATAGGACAAAATCCTAAAATATTATCGTCTGGACGCCACGATCTCGCATTTTACCAACAGATGTGGGACAAAATTAAAAAAGAAGGAAGGTGGACTGGTGAAGTATGGAATAGACACAAAAATGGCGAGCTTTATTTAGAAGGTTTGGAGATCATCAAGTTCCCTCAAAGATTGTTTAACAATGGTCAATATTTATCTATATTTTCTGATATTACGCTACGAAAAAAAGAAGAGAATCTAAATGCATTTCACGCCACACATGATCCTTTAACTAAGCTACCTAATAGACATGTATTACTTGATCGTCTTTATAATGTTCTATTAAATTGTTCAAGAACAAAAAGCAGTGCGGCATTGTTATTTATTGATCTGGATAAATTTAAAGAAATTAATGATAGTTTAGGACATTTAATAGGCGATCAGGTTTTGATAGGTGTTAGTCAGAGAATAATGAAAGCCATTCGAAAAACGGATACAGTCTGTCGATATGGTGGTGATGAGTTTATTGTCATTTTGCCAGGTATTCATTCTGATCATGATTGGCAAAGACTGATCGATGACTTATCAACAAAGCTTCGAAAACCGTATTTAGTCGACGGATATACGCTAGAGTTGTCAGCAAGTATTGGTGCTGCTGTCCATTTACACTCAGATAGTGTGGATGCTGAGCAACTTATACGTAAAGCTGATGAAGCAATGTATGTGGCCAAATCAACAGGTAATAATAGCTATTGTTTTGCCAGTTAAATTTAATTTAGTCAACCATCTCTCGTAAGTGGGTATTGACGTTCATCGTATGCACTATCCTCATTCCCAGTCAGAGGCTTGCGTTGTAGTTCAAGATCTTTGAAGTTGAATAGTTCGCCATCAGCGAGTTGTGATGGTGATATGTTCTGTAAACTTCGGAATATATTCTCTAGGCGTCCGGGTGTTTGTTTTTCCCAATCTTGCAGCATGTCTTTAATAATCTGACGTTGAAGGTTTTCTTGTGAGCCACATAAGTTACACGGGATGATAGGAAACTCCATGGCATCAGCATAGCGTTGAATATCACTTTCTTTGCTGTAGGCCAAGGGACGAATAAGAATATTTGTTTTATCATCGCTCAATAGTTTTGGCGGCATGGCTTTTAATTTACTACCAAAGAACATATTCAAAAATGCTGTTTCAATAATGTCATCTCTATGGTGACCTAATGCAATTTTAGTGACACCATGTTGGCGAGCATAACCATATAAAGAGCCACGACGAAGACGAGAGCAGATTCCACAGGTTGTCTTACCTTCTTCGACCACTTCTTTTACGATGCTGTAGGTATCTTTTTCGATGATATGAAACGGAACATCAATTGATGAAAGATATTCAGGCAAAACGTGCTCAGGGAAACCTGGCTGCTTTTGATCTAAGTTAACCGCAATGATTTCAAATTTAATTGGCGCATGCTTTTGCAAATTCATCAAAATATCAAGCATTGTGTAGCTGTCTTTTCCGCCTGATAAGCAGACCATGACTTTGTCGCCATCTTGAATCATATTGTAGTCAGCGATAGCTTTACCTACTTGACGACGAAGACGTTTTTTTAATTTATTAAATTCGAGTATTTGTTTTGCGGGATTAGCTGACATTAAATTAAGCCTGAAAAGGGTTGTACAGTGACGGTGCTGTTTGGCTCAATGCCATCACAGCTTTCTTCTAATAAGATAAAACAGTTTGCTGAGCTCATTGATCGTAAAATACCAGAGCCTTGCTGACCAGTTGTTTTAACTTCGGTTTCGCCATTAGCATTGGTGAATAAAATACCACGTTGGAATTCAAACCGACCTGCTCGTTTTCGAATAGGGCTGACACAATTTACTTGCACGGTGTTTTTACGTACCATTTTATTGCCTGCTAACTGCTGTAGGGCAGGCGTCACAAATTGATAGAAGGTAACCATGACAGAGACGGGATTGCCTGGTAAACCGAAGAATAAGGTATCATTTATCTTACCGAATGCGAGCGGTCTACCTGGTTTCATCGCTATTTTCCAGAAATCAACTTGCCCGAGTTCTTCTAACATCTCTTTAATATAGTCAGCCTCACCAACCGAAACCCCTCCAGAGGTGAGAACGACATCAGCCTGATCGCTAGCGAGTTGTAATGCGGTACGTAGGGCATCTTTATCATCAGCGACAACACCCATATCAATTGGATCAACACCTAGACGTTTTAGCATGCCATACAGTGTATAGCGGTTGCTATCGTATATTTGGCCTGCTTCTAGGCTTTGCCCTATTGATCGAAGTTCATCACCTGTGGAGAAAAATGCAACGCGAATTTTACGTTTAACCGTTACTTCTGAAAAGCCAAGTGAGGCTATCATACCAAGATCGGCGGGGGTCAGCTTATGGCCTTCCTCTAAAACAATATCACCTACTTGTATATCTTCACCTGCGAAGCGTACATTTTGCCCTTTTAACTGCTTGCCATGTACTGTTATCATTTGGCCATCAACTTCAACGTGCTCTTGCATCACAACCGTATCACAGTCATCTGGCATCATTGCGCCAGTCATAATACGAATACACTCACCCTTATTTACTTTGCCGACATAAGGGTGGCCGGCAAATGCTGTACCGATTTGTAACAATGAAAAGTGATTGCCAGAAATGTCAGAGCTATGAATAGCATAACCATCCATCGCAGAATTGTTATGTGCTGGTACTTGAATTGGTGAACTTATTGGGTTGTGGAGATTACGATCAAGACTATTACGAATTGAGCATTTTTCCCATGCTGTAATTGCCTTTATTAGGTCGGTAATTCGCTGTTGGGCCTCAGAGACTGAGAGGCTTTGGGGTTCATGTGCATCAGCACAACTTGCTTGAGGAATAAATTCAGCCATTGTTATGCTGTCCGATGAGTAATGAAATGTTCGAGATAGTCAGCCATTTCTTGAATATTGTTCAGGTCTAACTGCTTAATATTACAACTTTCTGTCAGAGCTTGATCGCTCGCTATGGCAATAATATTATCATCTTCAGGGTAAAGTAGAGGTTTGTTGAGCTTAGGTCTATATAGTTCAATTTTAGGCATAACTTCATGCTTAAAGCCTTCAACGATGATGAGATCTAAATTACTGCAATCAAGCCTTGGTATAAGTTCGGCGAGGCTTGGATCTCGCATTTCTTTGGGCTGAACTTCCATCAATGCCATGAGTCGGCTTGAAGCAACAAGTATTTGTTGCGCGCCTGCTTGCCTGATTTCATAGCTATCTTTACCTGGGATATCAATATCAAAATTATGATGGGCATGCTTTATAACGGCTACTTTTATTTGCTTAGCTGATAAAGCGGGAATGAGTTGTCGTAACAAAGTGGTTTTACCTGTACCACTAAATGCAGCAAAACCAATTAATGGAATAGGTGCTTTAATTTTCTGTTTATTGGGAGCTAAATCATCAAGATGATTAAAGTTGATAAAGCTGTCTTTTTGGTCAGAAAAATCAACAATGGCTAGCTTATATTGTGAAAACCACAGATCAATCTTTCGCCCGCCTTGTTGCAGGTATTGTTGTAATTCATCCTTCAATTGGCAAGACAATAAGCTGAAAACAGGCTGCATTCTTTCACCATCATGAGCTACTGCAATGTCAGCCTGTTCCATAATGAGACTTTCCATCAGCCTTTGACGAAGCTGGGGCGATATATTAGGCGAATCACAGGGGGCTGTAAGAATATAATCTGTATCAACGGCTTGCATAGCGCTTAACATGCCTGCTAATGGGCCACAGTAGTTATCAATACTGTCTTTTATGACAGGACAGCTAAAAGCTTGATAACTATCTATATTGCGGTTAGCATTGATAAGAAGTGAATCAACTTGCGGTTTTAAAATTGTTAGTGCATAACTGATTAAAGGCTTGTTGCGATATAAGACTAAGCCTTTGTCTACACCACCCATGCGGCGAGCTTGGCCGCCAGCCAGAAGTACTCCTGAAACGGAGGGTCTTGTTGATAGGTTTAATACTGAACTATTTGACATAAGACTGCTAATTTTAAAGGGGAAAGCCATGAGTAAAATATGGATTGTTGGGCTTATTATACTGTTAAATGCAACGAGCGCATGGTCTGAAGTATTAAATATCGTAGTTGTGGGGTTGTTCAGAGATAAAGCTGTTGTTGAAATCAATTCTAAACAACATGTATTACAGGTTGGAGAGCAAAGCCCTGAGGGTTTAACGCTGATTTCGGCTAACAGCAGAGAAGCAATTTTAGAAAAGAATGGTATCCAACAAGTGTATCTATTAGGTACTCATATAGGTACTAACTTTAGTGCTCCTGTTGCGCAAACGGTAGTGAGTTTATGGCCAACAAATGGTATGTATCTTACTCCAGGTAGCGTGAATGGATTTAGTGTCGACTTCCTTGTTGATACAGGTGCATCATCGGTAGCACTTAATGCTGCTACAGCAGAGCGATTAGGGATAGATTTTCGTAGAGGGACTAAAGTAGGGGTCAAAACGGCTTCAGGTATTGATTCAGCGTACCAAGTTACCCTAGATAGTGTACAAGTCGGCGAAATAACACTTCATAATATTAGAGCTATGGTTTTAGATGGCCGTGAGCCAGAACGAGCCTTATTAGGTATGACATTCTTAAGCGAATTAGATATTCAACGCGCTGATCAGCGTATGGATCTAAAGAAAAAGTTTTAACAGTCAAACTCAGAGAATAAAAACAAAAAAGCCCCATAAGTATTTACTGCTTATGGGGCTTTTTTAGTTTCTAATTAGATTAGTGACTAGTTTAATCAAAACCTTTACTAATCAATGCATAAGCAGAGTGGTTATGAATTGATTCAAAGTTTTCTGATTCAACTGTGTACGCATTAATACGATTGTCATCATTTAAACGAGCAGCAATATCACGCACGATATCTTCAACGAATTTTGGATTGTCGTAAGCTTTTTCTGTGACAAACTTCTCATCTGGACGTTTTAATAAACCGAAGATTTCACATGATGCTTCTTCTTCAACCATATCAATAATGTCTTCGATCCAGATAAAACTATCTGCACGTACTGTAACTGTGACGTGTGAGCGTTGGTTATGTGCGCCATAATCAGAGATATTTTTAGAACATGGGCAAAGGCTTGTTACTGGAACAATAACTTTAACCATTACATCTGTTTTATCACCTGTAATTTCACCGATGAAACTGACTTGATAATCCATCAAGCTTTTTACTTTACTGATCGGTGCTTCTTTATTTACAAAATAAGGAAACTCCATTTCAATATAGCCAGATTCAGCTTGTAGGCGTTCGATCATTTCAGCTAGCATGATACGGAATGATTTGACTGTAATTTCACGTTCTTCGTGTTGATTTAAAATCTCAACGAAACGTGACATATGTGTGCCTTTAAACTGATGAGGCAAGTTTACATACATATTAAAGTTAGCAATTGTATTTTGGTCACCACTGTTACGGTCACTGACTTTTACAGGATGCTGAATATCTTTGATGCCTACTTTATCAATTGCAATCTGACGTTTATCAGCAATGTTTTGCACATCTTCAATTTCATCACAGCAATCAGGTTTACTATCTGTTGTCATTTTTTCTTAGTCCTCGCTATAACGGACGCAAGCACGATCAGTTTCCCAAAGGGTAACACCTGATACTTTTGCAATGTCGTTATTTAGGGTTGTACTCAAATTCTGATAGAAATATTGAGCAATGTTTTCTGCTGTAGGGTTGACTACATCAAAAGGCGGGATATCGTTTAAATAACGATGGTCCAATGTTTTTGCTAGTTCACGGGTAGCTGTCTTAATCGTTTTAAAGTCCATGCCCATTTCATGCTCATTGAGAGCAGTTGCAGTGACTTCGACTTCCAGCTTCCAGTTGTGACCATGCATACGACTACAATCACCGGGGTAATTACGAAGGGTGTGTGCCGCTGCAAAATCAGCTAATATTTTTAAGGTATAGTTAGCGCTCATAGTTGACTATTATACTCGGGTATTGCTGTGGATAACAGACTATTATGCCGTAAAATGTTTATTAACGGTATCAATAATGCCTGCTGCATTTAATCCACAGTCTGAAAGTTGTTGTTTGTGTTCGCCATGATCGATAAATTTATCAGGTAATCCCATGATTGATATCGGTGTTTTATCGCCTATAGATAATAGGTATTCAGCGACTCCTGAGCCTGCACCACCAATAATTACATTTTCTTCTATTGTAATAATCAAGTCATGACTCTCGGCTATTTTTTCAATGATTGATTGATCGAGGGGTTTCACAAAGCGCATATTGACCACGGTTGAATCAATGCTTTCTGCGGCATCAAGTGCCACTTGTACCATAGAGCCAAATGCTAGTATCGCTACTTTACTACCTTCACGTTTTAATTGTGCTTTACCTATTTCTAAACGATTAAGTCCTGTCTCTACTTGAGCACCAATGCCGGTGCCTCTTGGGTACCGGACAGCCACGGGACCATTATGGTAATAGCCTGTTGTTAACATCTGACGACATTCATTTTCATTCGCTGGCGCCATGACGATCATATTAGGAATGCAACGCAAATAGCTTAAATCAAAACTGCCCGCATGGGTTGCGCCATCAGCACCGACCAAGCCACCTCGATCTAGGGCAAATAATACCGGTAAGTTTTGTAGTGCGACATCATGAATAAGTTGATCGTAAGCGCGCTGTAAAAACGTAGAATAGATTGCTACGACAGGTTTTTTTCCTTCACAAGCTATACCTGCTGCTAAGGTAACGGAGTGCTGTTCAGCGATACCTACATCGAAATAGCGTTCTGGAAATTGCTCTGAAAACGCATTGAGTCCTGAACCGTCACACATAGCTGGAGTGATAGCCATTAAGTCTTCAGACTCAACAGCCATATCACATAGCCATTGACCAAATACCTGGGTGTAAGTGGGTGTTACTGGTTTACTACCCGCTGGACTTACGCCGTGGTATTTGCCAGGTTGTTGTTCTGCAGGTTCAAAGCCTTTTCCTTTTTTTGTCACGATATGTAGGAATTGTGGGCCTTTACGTTGTCTTAAATTGCTTAGAGTTTGAATTAACGTATCAAGATCATGACCATCAATTGGTCCGATATAGTTAAAGCCCATCTCTTCAAATAAAGTACCTGGCACAACCATGCCTTTGACATGCTCTTCAGCTCTACGAGCTATTTCCCATGCTGGCGGTAGTTTTTCTAATACTTTTTTACTACCTTCGCGTGCCGAGGCGTAGACGCTGCCCGATAAGATCCGTGCAAGGTAATTAGACATACCGCCGACATTTTTCGAAATAGACATTTCATTGTCATTCAGAATAACCAGCAGGTTAGCATCTAAGTCGCCAGCATGAGCCAAAGCCTCATAGGCTTGTCCTGCAGTAATAGCCCCATCACCAATAATCGCAACGGCCCTTCGGTCACTACCACTTGCTTGTGATGCTACAGCCATACCAAGGGCCGCACTTATAGATGTACTTGAGTGGCCGACGCCGAATGTATCATATGGGCTTTCACTTCGTTTAGGGAATCCTGATAAACCACCTGCTTGTCGCATGGTGTTCATTCTGTCTCGGCGACCAGTGAGGATCTTATGAACATAACTCTGATGCCCCACATCCCACACGAAGCGATCATCAGGCGTGTTATAAACATAATGCAGAGCCAAGGTAAGTTCAGTTACCCCCAAGTTTGACGAGATATGTCCGCCAGTTTGTTGTACGCTATCAACGATTAGAGCACGAATTTCTTCAGCCAAAATGGGAAGTTGTGACTTATCTAACTTGCGTAAGTCTTCGGGACTGTTGATCTGGTCGAGTAAACTATCCATAGGAGTGGTCATTTTAATTTTTTCTTTTGACAACAAACTCGGCTAACGCGGCCAAAATTTGAGTGTTATAAGGTAATTTATTTAATTCAGCTAATGCATCACTAATTAAGTCGTTTGCTTTTTGTTGTGCGGCCTCTAAACCAAGTAAGGCTGGATAAGTAGGTTTGTTTTGTGCAATGTCAGAACCTTGTGGTTTGCCTAATATTTCCGTATCAGCTGTGACATCAAGCACATCATCTTGTACTTGGAATGCTAAGCCAATCGCATAAGCATAGTTATCGAGTGCCATTAACTCACTTTCTGTTACATTTTTAGCTGCGAGAGCACCTAAGCGAACACTAGCTCTAATCAATGCACCTGTTTTCAGTTCGTGCATACCTTGTAATTCATTAAGATTTAGGCGTTTACCTACGGATTCTAAGTCAATCGCTTGTCCTCCAGCCATACCAAATACACCAGACTGATGGGCCAGAGTTTTGACCATTTGAACTTGCTGAGATGGAGCAAGTTCGTTATTACATAGCACCTCAAAGGCAAGTGTTTGTAGTGCATCACCAACAAGTAATGCAGTCGCATCATCATAGGCTTTATGGCAAGTTGGTATGCCACGGCGTAAATCGTCATTGTCCATAATCGGCATATCGTCATGAACTAACGAGTAGGCATGAATCAATTCGGCGGCTGAAGCAGGTGAATCTAACTGTTCTAATTCTACCCCAAGCGCTTGACCAGTAGCATAAACTAGTAGGGCTCGTAGCCGTTTACCGCCATTTAAGGTTGAGTATTGCATCGCTTCAGCTAGACGTTGCGATGTCAGTGAATCAAGATGTTTACTGTCGGGAAGGCGAGCGGACAAAGCCTGTTCGATGCGAGTTTGATTGATGGCTATCCAGTCAGCCAGAATAAAATTATCGCTCACGATTCAGTCGTATTTTGTTCAAAATCTACCAGTGTTGTTTGGCCAGACTGTTGTAGTAATACCTGTACTTTCTGTTCGGCGGCATTTAATGCATCTTGGCATTCTCGCGTTAACAGTACGCCACTTTCATAAAGTTTTAGAGATTCTTCTAGGCTAATATCACCCTGTTCAAGCCTAGTGACCAACGATTCTAATTCGGTCACAGCTGCTTCATAGTCTAATTTTTTCCGTCTAGCGGCCATAGTTATCTCTAAATATGATTCAAGTCGAGCTATTATAAGGGAATCATCATTTTATTTCCTACTGGATTGTTTTCTTGCAAATGGTTAGGCTGTTTGTTTTTGATTACATTGAATACTTAGCTTGAGCCTTATGCAAAAAATTATTCGTGGTTTATATAATTTACCCAAGTCACCTTCTGGATGTGTCGCTACAATTGGCAATTTTGATGGCGTGCATTTAGGGCATCAAGCCGTGTTAACTCAGCTGGCAATGAAAGGAGATGTGCTTGGCTTGCCTGCGGTTGTGATTACCTTTGAACCTCAGCCCAATGAATACTTTTTACCTCAAAATGCACCTGCCAGATTGAGTCGGTTTCGTGAAAAAGTAGAAACACTACGCTGTTATTCTATTCAGCAATTGTGTGTATTGAGATTCAATAAGAAACTGGCGCAAATGTCTGCCCAAGACTTTATTAAAACGCTGATTGTCGATGGTCTCAATATCAAATATCTGGTTGTGGGTGATGACTTTAAATTTGGCAAAGATCGTCAGGGGGATTTTGCTCTGTTGCAGAAAGCAGGCAAAGAGTATGGTTTCCAAGTGGTTAATATGCATACTTTTTCTATCGATACGATGCGTGTTAGTAGCACCCGTGTCAGAAAAGCATTAAAAGCGGGTAATCTGATATTAGCTGAGAAGTTATTAGGTAGGCCTTATCGAATGAGTGGGAGGGTTGCTCATGGCGATAAACGCGGCCGTACCATGGGGTTCCCAACTGCTAATATTCATCTTCACCGATGTAAGGTTCCATTGAGTGGAGTGTATGCAGTACAACTGTTCGGCGTTGAAGGAGAACCAGTATTAGGTGTTGCTAATGTAGGAGTTAGACCCACTGTCGGAGCAGATAAAGCGCTACTGGAAGTACATTTGTTTGATTTTAACCGTGATATATATGGCGAGCATGTTCAAGTACACTTTTTACAAAAAGTTCGCGATGAACAACGCTTTAATTCTTTAGATGAATTAATAGCTCAAATTAAGCTAGACTGCGAGTTAGCACGAGAATATTTTAAGCAACAAATTGACTGAGAACCTGAAGATATATAAAGAGTGGGGAAATTCGACTTCTATTTCGTTTTTATAGCGTGTAATATCAGTCTGGTTGTAAATATAGAGTTCGAGGCCCTTGATGGTGCAATTTCCATTTCAAGGAATATTTTAGAAACTGAAAAAAGAACATAAATTATGTTGGAGAATTATCTTCCAATTTTGTTGTTTGTAATTATCGGTATTGGTTTTGGTGTAATGCCCTTACTGGCCGGTTTTATTCTTGGTCCTCGTCGTCCCGACAGCGAAAAGCGCTCACCTTATGAGTGTGGTTTCGAACCTTTTGAAGATGCACATATGAAATTTGATGTGCGTTACTACCTCGTAGCTATTCTATTCATTATTTTTGATTTGGAAATTGCCTTCTTATTTCCATGGGCCGTCGTGCTTGATGAAATTGGCGTATTTGGTTTGCTTGCGATGTT
>AZIC01001651.1_pt1 | contig 11650 bp, 6 predicted proteins | sample 359061 | NCBI WGS metagenome assembly AZIC01 (sample SAMN02429709, study PRJNA222657) | marine sediment metagenome | biome: Sediment sample; isolation source: sample MGS-MES from oil contaminated site at the harbour of Messina (Sicily... | place: Italy: Messine | collected 2011-04-30 | depth 1 m m
TGCGCTGGAAATACAGCATACTTCTATCTAACATAAATCCGATCAGGCCAATGGCAAATACAGCCACCATAATTCTTGCCAGAGAATCTGAACTACCATTCTGAAATTCATCCCAGACAAACTTGCCGAGACCTGGATTTTGCGCCAGCATTTCTGCAGCAATCAGTACCATCCAGCCAATACCCAGTGACAGGCGCAAACCTGCAAAAATCATCGGTACAGAAGATGGCAAAACGATTTTGTAAATTTTTGTCACCCAGTTCAGACGCAATACCCGGCTTACATTAATCAGATCCTGATCAATACTCGACACACCAATAGCTGTATTAATAATGGTTGGCCACATGCAACACAAGGTGACAGTAATTGCCGAATTTAAAAATGATTTGGAAAACATCGGATCATCACTAACATACACCGCACTGACAATCATCGTCACAATCGGTAACCATGCCAAAGGTGATACGGGCTTAAATATCTGTATAAGTGGGTTTATAGCCTGATGGACCGTGTTACTCAAACCACTCACTATACCGATAGGAATAGCAATAAGACTGGCCACAATAAACCCTGTTAAAACCGTATATAAACTGGTAAACATCTGATCAACAAATGTCGGCTGGCCTGTATACGGGCGAATTTTAACTTCAGCTTGTGGGTTTTTTTCCAGCTTTTTCGCATTACGATCTTCCTGGCGCTGAATAAATTTTACTTCCTTGTCACGCTCTGCATTGTGCTCATCAATAAGCACCATTGTTTGTTCCCATACTTTAGTTGGGCCGGGCACTTTACCCAGTGATGTTTCTATCTGCGAGGCAACGCCGCCCCAGATAGCTAAAAATAACAGAAATGCCACAAACGGAATAAGCACCGACTTGATGACTTTACTACCCAGGTCCTTTGGCAATTTAAACGACATAAGATTTGTCATAGGACTCACTCCATTTGATTTCATAAACGATGTTTTAATTTGAGGCTTTAACAACATAGCAGCACCTTTAAAGCCCGCCTCTTTCGAGGCGGGTGCATAGATTACTTAATAACGTCTGAGCCTTTTAGACCAATATCGAATTTCTTCAGATAGTCATTAGGCTGTTTACCGTTATAGGTAATACCATCAATAAAGTGGGTTTGTGGTGCACGGTAGCCATCTTCAGTCGCGAAGTCTGGAAACTCGGCTGCTGGAATTTTACCTTCTGCAATCAGCGCTTTTGCCGCTTTCTCATAGATGTCAGGACGATAAACTTTTTTCGCTATATCCATGTACCAGCTGTCTGGCTTTTCATCTGCAATCTGTCCCCAACGACGCATCTGCGTGAGATACCAGATGGCATCTGAGTAATATGGATAGGTTGCGTTATAGCGGAAGAACACATTGAAATCAGGGACATCGCGCTTATCGCCTTTTTCATATTCAAAGGTTCCTGTCATACTGTTTGCAATAACATCGTAATCAGCCCCTACATAATTACTTTGCGATAATATTTTCACCGCTTCAGGACGATTCTTGTTGTTTTCAGCATCCAGCCATTTCGCTGCACGAATCATCGCTTTTACCACGGCAATATGGGTATTTGGATTGGCATCTGCCCAGCCTTTGCTTACACCAAATACTTTTTCAGGGTTGTCTTTCCAGATTTCGTAATCGGTAATAACCGGAACACCAATGCCTTTAAATACTGCCTGCTGATTCCATGGTTCACCCACACAGTAGCCATAAATTGTGCCTGCTTCCATGGTGCTTGGCATTTGTGGTGGCGGGGTAACTGATAACAAAGCATCTGCTTTTATAGTGCCTGAAATATCGCCTCTGGCAGGCGCATAGTAACCGGGATGAATACCACCGGCAGCCAGCCAGTAACGTAATTCATAGTTATGCGTTGAAACGGGAAATACCATACCCATCTTAAATGGCTTACCTTCAGACTTGTATTTTTCAACAACCGGCTTTAATGCATCTGCTTTAATCGGATGTACAGGTTTACCATTTTCGTGTGGAATATTGGGTTTCATCTGTTCCCAGATATCATTGGATACGGTAATCGCATTACCATTTAAATCCATGCTAAATGCGGTAATAATATCCGCCTTGGTACCGAAACCAATCGTTGCACCCAGAGGTTGACCAGCCAGCATGTGCGCACCATCCAGCTCACCATCAATGACACGGTCCAATAACACTTTCCAGTTTGCCTGAGCTTCCAGGGTTACATACAGGCCTTCATCTTCAAAGTAGCCTTTTTCATAAGCAATGGCGAGGGGTGCCATATCCGTCAGTTTAATAAAGCCAAATTTAAGATCTTCTTTTTCTAACTCGCCCGCATAAGATGACGACAGGCCCAAACCACATGTCATGGCGACTGCACATGAAAGTGTTTTTATAAAACCTCTTCGACCCGGTTTGATCTGATTAAATAACATTTGTATCTCCAGTAAATTAATTACGTATAAAGCGGCAGCATGTAAGTTCAGGCCGCTGATTAGCTGTCGTCGTTCATAAACAGCTAATCCGCTTGTGAATGAGATTCATCATTGAACATCATCTTCATAGTTGGATCGCCATTGACCTTGATTTAACTTAAAGCATTTATCGTGCCAATTAATAATATCAATAAATACAATAACTTAATTATAGTCATGGCATGTACCCCGCACCATTAATGAGCAATCATGGTGCATTATGGTTCATCCAGACATTGCGCACTTATTTAGTGCATCCCTTCATGCAGGCAAAAAAAAGCGGCCCCGGTGACCCGGTGGACCGCTAGTGCTGTCATCAGCAAGGAGGAGAATCATTATTGTCAGTGACACTGCTTTAGCTTTACATGCATGCTGCAGGCACTCACACAGGTGTTATGCAATTAGCTAAGCACCTCTGACATGGAGATCAGGTTACGCGCTACCTCACCCAGTTTGTTTCCTGTATCCATCGCCATGCGACGCATCGCGTTATAAGCATCATTTTCATTCATACGATAAGACTGCATCAGCAAGCCCTTGGCCCGCTCTATATCCTTTCGATCATTCAGTCGAGACTCCAGAAATTCAACATTTTTTGTCAGCTCGTCAATTTGCCGCAACCTTTCTGAACTCACTTTAAATCGTGCCAGATTGATCTGTACCAGGCTCTTAACACGATCTACCGTAACACCACTGGTAATACAACTATCTGCACCGGCAAAAATAACCTGCTCAATAATGCTATCGTCTGCCTCATGTGCGATAACAATAACGGGACAAATAAGCTGCTTTTTAAAACCTTCCAGCTGCAGCAACAGTTTCTTTTCGGGGTATGAAATAGAAATAACCAGCAAATCTGGCTGATCATTTCTAACAACCTCAAACCAGGGCGCGTCAGTCGAAAAAGACCAGTTAACCGTATATCCCGCATCGTCAAATAACATCGCGGATTCATTCTGATATTTGATGTCGTCGTATATCAATGCAATGTTCATATAATTACACTACTTTAAAATAAAACCATCCCTGGTCTAAAGCGCATCCTGCGTTTCTAACGTTGAGGGTATTCAACTTAGCAAAGCGCTGATGAAGTTATCCATAAACTCCCAGAGCCTGTACAGAATAAGCGACAATTTATTCTGCTATGCTTTTTCCACAAGCTTCCAGCCATTGATTATGACTACACATTGCGGTGCTGTAAGCCTGTCAGGTATCGAAACAGTTACTGCTTAAAATTGGCTTCAAGCGCTAACCATATTTTCGTCGTATCAGTAGAGAAGGCATCTGCACTGTAATCTGCATACTTCAAAATACCTTTAAACGTTTTGTTAATCGGTTTCACCAACATAAGATCCAGCTCTGTGCCGTAATCAATACTGCCTTCGTCTGCGCTAAAGTCATGGTAGAGGCCAACAAATTTCATTCCCGCTACTTTTGATACCACTTTTATATAGGTATCGTTCAGTCCGCTCGCCGGTGTAGCCAGAAACTTGTCTGCCCAGCCATTAAAAGCATGCTTGGTAGCCAGTGGCGTCTGAAATCCAAAATTTCCTTCATCACTCCCCAGGCTTTCATAACCAAGAAATACCTTTGTCTTATCAAACTTATAACCACCTTCCGCAAATAAATACGTTGCTGAAATATCGGCCGTGTTATCTCCGCCATCTGTTTGCTGGGCAAACTCAAATGTATACAACAGAGAATCAGCTGCACCTTTAATTCTTACGCCTAAAGTATCTGTGTCTGCGGTTGTTGCATCTTCATCTAGTAAATATGCATAAGCTGTAACCTTACCTACCGGAGTTTTACCAATTCCAACATTAAACAGCGTATGCGAGGTATCGACTTCACCACCTGTAATGGTGTTAATCTGCGCAATCTGCGCCAGTGTAATACTTACATCTTTGAAATGCGTATTGGTAAACTTAAACGCATCAAATGTTTGCTCATTCTGACGCCAGCCCACATTACCGACGAAACGTGCGTTATCTAAAATAATACGCTGCCGCCCCACTGTTACTTCACTATCAGTTATACCCGAATATGAAACAAACGCCTGATTCAACTCTTCGCCTTTAGGGTCAACGACTTTTGCATAATCCGTCACACCATTCGAGCCGGAATTAAAATCACCACCCGTATTAATCACTTCAAAATCTGCATGCGCAGTAAAGTCGTTATAACTGCCCGTGGTAAAACCCAGACGACTTCTTAAAGTATGTGCCGAAGCATCATCAGTTGCCGCACTTCCATCATCAACGCTTTCAAATCGATAACGCATATTCAGGCTGGCCTTACCCGATGAAAATGCTTCAGCAATACTTTCTGCCAGTACAGTTTGCGGGATAGCCGCAGTTGCAGTTGCGATACTTAGGGCAATTAAGCCAGTGCTATATAGTTTGGTCATACTACGTCCTCTGAAGGTTTAAGTTTTTCATTTAGAAAATGGATAAATGAATTTCCTGGACCTCGTTGTCGCGCTGTACCTTCTTTGACACTAGCTATAGAAACCGTTTACTCACACGATGCATAACTCATGCCAACCAATAAGTCATTGATTCTATTATGCTTTATTGTGGTGCGTGAAAAATATCAGGAATATCATGGTGCAGACGCACAACTTTCGCTCATAAAACGCTGCTTATCAGAGCAGATAAAACGGCAGCCGCTAGATGATGCTGCTCATGCGAAGAGGAATGAAATGTTTTAAGGTTGGAGAATATGGATGAAACTATTCTGCTAGACGTGAAGCAAAAATAATACTGTCTCGTAGCGCACGGTTCACCTGCGATTCGTCACTGCCCGGCATGCTCCGTATGTTTTCCTGATTATCTTTGTCCAGAATATCATTGGTCAGGTCTTTGCGATCCTGCTCAATATCTGTTGCATAAACCGGCGCCTGATTTTTTTCTTTCAGGCGGCTGGCGCTATCGTCAACCAGATGAATGATATCCACCATATGCAGAATATTATCCAGCTCAAGTATGGCTTCGTTACTCACCTGCCCCATGCCAATTGATTGCATCAATGTCTGGATGGTATCAAAAGGATAACGCCCATATTCATCAACATAATCGTTGATTTGCTGGTTCAGAAAATCCGCACTGGAATCTCGATCGATACGAATGCGATTATCTTTATAAAAGAGCATGAGTTCAGACAGCAATTGATTAATCTGCGTTTGTGGCAGAGTATTGGTTTGCAGCAGCAGGTTAACCTGGCCCACAATATCAACCGGATAATCTTTAAAACGCTTGAAGAAGGCCCCCAGAAAAGGCTCCAGAGTGTGCGCGACTTCCTGCTTGGTAAATTCGGCATCCTCGATGTAATCAATCAGCGCCTGCTTGTGTTCTTCAAGCATCTGTTTTTTACGTATTCTGGCATCCTGCTGATATTTTATCGCCTGCTGCTGCGAGTCTTTTGCTTTACTGGCAATGTCACGTGCTTTTTTCGATACCTTACTGCCGGGTACAGGACTGGATACGCCCTGCGGCAGGACATCCTGTGCTGACTGAGTGATCTGCTGCTGCCACGAATCACTTAACGATTCATCTTCCTGGTGCTGTTTGATCAGAGAAATGACGTTGCGCCCGAGTCGATCAAAACACTGGCTGGCAATTGTCTGCGGACGATAAACCCGCACGGGCACCTGTGAACATACCGCGGAAGAAACCAGCGGGTCTTTACCGACATAACCAAGGTAAGCCGGGTGATAGCCAATGTATTTAGCCACAGCACCAGAAAAGCGTTTGAACACCTTACGCGCACCAATTTCTGAATCATCCTGATTAACAACCACATTAATACGCTTGCGATAACGCCGCTTTCGCAGCATACGTAACAGGGAAAATGAATCGGTGAGTGACGTTGGTTCCGGCGTGATGAGCACAATGACCTGATGTGCTGCCTGAATAAAATCCAGCACGTTGTCATGTATACCCGCGGAGGTATCAACAAGAATAATATCGTAGTGCTGCTCAAGTTCGGTTAAGGCAGCCAACATGCGTTGCTGTGCGCGGGGAGCTAGCTCATTGAAATCGGTGATACCCGAGGCGCCCGGAATTAAACTGATACCGTGGGAGCGAACAATAATTTCGGAAATGGATTTTTCACCATCAAGCACATGCTGCAATGTATAAAGCGGGGTTTCACGCAGCAGGATATTAATATTGGCAAGGTTGGTATCTGCATCAAACAGGCAGACATTTCTGCCCTGACGTGCCATGGAAATACCCAGATTCACCGTCAGAGTGGTTTTTCCTACGCCACCCTTACCACTACTGACTGCAATTACTTCGGTTTTTTTCATCTGTTTCATGCATTTGTCCATACGCCGTAGATGCAAGTTTACGATTTTGCGCTGCCGAGTGAAATCACTTAATCACCAGATATCGAACTGAATTTAAAAACAGGCTATTTTTCAGCCACTTAGCATCCCGTGGTTGATTTGATATGGGACAGGTCTAGCCGCTAGTTGGTCCGCAAAAATGCGTATTATGGGTAAATATATCAAGAATTTAGAGCCTGCCACTTTCACCCGAACCGCTACGCAGCTCACTCAGAGCATGATGGGCTGTCACAAATTCTTAAAAAACTAACCATTCGTCTATTTTTTCCTCTAAAAGCGGTTTTTATTTGAGTTGAACAGACGCCGTTTGATTGACAAAGGTGTTTTTTACAATAAAATTAATAAGATGCGCGATAAATCGACCATATTACTTGAAGATATTGAGGCAAATAAGCTGCCTTCTCTTCCCCATGTGCTTGTAAAACTATTACAGGCCTGTCGGGACGAGAACATATGCTTTGATATGCTATCGGATATTATTAGTCAGGATGCCGCACTATGTAGCAAGGTCATCAAGGCCGCTAATTCGCCTGTGTATGGCCGCTCCAGAAATCTTGAATCGCTTAAACATATACTGATGTTTCTCGGCCTGGACACCATCAAGTCAATTGCAATCACGGCCAGCATCAAACAGTTCTTTTCTGAATACAGTAATCAGAAAACCAGTTTCCTCAAATCTTTCTGGCATCACTCATTAGCCTGCGCAACCATTGCACGCTCATTAGCCGAGCTCACTTCATATCCGTACCCAGAAGAGGCTTATATTTCTGGCTTGCTGCATGATATTGGTAAGCTGATGCTAGAGCCAAAAATGGATGCCAGCTACAAAACGATGTCACATGGGATGTACCCTGCCACAGACATTTTAAAGAACGAAGAAGAAGCCATTGGCATTTCACACCCGGAGCTCGCCAGCATTATGCTGGAAAAATGGAATATGCCCGACGTCATCTGTGATGCGATTCGTTACCATCACGCAGAGCTAGATGATATTCAGCAGGCACATCAGCTGGCTAAAATTATCCACTTTTCCAGCCTGCTGGCATCCAGTCATAGCGAGAATGATGCAACCACCAGATCAACCGCCGGGATTCGCCTGTTCGACCTTTCAGAAGCCATTGTCGATAACCTGGTTGAAAAAGCAGAAGCAGAGACCCGTGCACTTGCAACGTCTATGGATATTGATATTGGTGACACAGACATTAGTCAGAACAAGGACGAAGCAAAACAGATTCAACTGGCTCAGGAAGTTCGTGACACGGCGCTGGTACAGAATAGCCAGGCGAGCATTACTGTTGAGTCAAACGATATATTCAAATCGATACAGCAATCTGTCAGCCTGTTATTCGGTCTTAACAGCAGCCTGTTTCTTAAAGCGGATGACACACTGCAAACACTGAGCATGGCGAGTAATCAGCATCTAACCGAAAGCCGCTTGCTGGATTCCCTGGAAATAAATCTGAATATCGACAGCATTATCTGCAAGAGCATCAAGCAAAAACAGATTACGGATAGCTTTTCTACCGAACAATCTGCAAGCCTGAATATTCTCGACAAGCAGATAGCACATGGGTTAAAAACCGAAGGTTTTATCTGCTTACCCGTAGTGCATGCGGATGAGACATATGGCGCATTAATCCTCGGCACCAACCAGAAACAGACGCTATCATATCTTGAAAACAAAAAACTACTTCAGCTATTTGCCTGTAATCTGGCCAGCAAGATAAATCAGTTCTTCAGCTACAGTAAAAAAATAAATGATATAAACGAACATAACAGTGATCAGTTTTTACTGCGTGCGCAAAAAATTGTACACGAGACCAATAACCCACTCAGTGTTATACGCAACTACTTACAACTGCTATCCAGAAAAATTGACACAAACGACTCTGTGCAGAATGATCTGGAAATAATAAAGCAGGAAATAGACAGAATTAGCAACATTATTCTACGCTGTAAGGATTCCCTGGATAATGATATTAGTGAATTATCCAGTGTGAGCATAAACAGCATTGTCAGTGATCTTAACGAACTATTTAAGTCGTCGCTATTTACAACACATAACATTAGTAGCTCTTTAAAGCTCGATAGCAACTTAAAAACGGTTTCATCTGATAAAAATTACATTAAACAAATTTTAACTAACTTAATAAAAAATGCAGTCGAAGCCATTGGTAACGATGGCAAGATCAGCATTTCAACAGGAAGCATTAATATCAATGGAAAGAATTATATAGAACTTAAGCTACAGGATACTGGTCCAGGCATCCCTGCAGATATTATGAATAATCTGTACAAACCTGTAACCAGTACAAAAGGAACGGAGCATTCAGGACTTGGCTTGAGTATTACTAAAAATTTAGTAGACAAGATAAGCGGTACGATAAGTTGTACTACCAATGAATCTGGAACCACTTTTAGTGTGCAGATTCCTGAAAAATAACCAGGTGAGCTCTAGCAAAATAACTATTCGCATTAGTCTTATTCTGATTTAACAGGGCTTGTTAAATGGATAACTCAGAACAGGATTGAATAATTATTTTGTCCCTTAAAATAAAATAGGTCATGAAATGGCAAACGATAACTACATAAAAACTTCAGGCAGCCCGGGTGGCAAGGTAGCCTCTTTATTAGATGGACCTAGCAAAATACTCGTGGTTGACGATGAAAAACTGCATCGACACAGCCTTATGGAGCTTATGTCTCAACAGGGTTATCTAGTAGATGTAGCTATCGATGGGCAACAGGCCATAGACAAACTGGTTAATGACAGTATTGGTATTATTCTGCTTGATCTGAACATGGGTGGTTCCAATGGCGAGCACGTCATGGAGTACATCACTGATAACAATCTAGATACTACCGTTATCGTGGTGAGTGGAGAAACCTCGTTCGAAGCCGCTGAAAATGCCTTAAAGTTTGGCGCCTATGATTTTATTCGCAAACCTTACTCGCTTGACAATCTTTTAAATTCAGTCAATAACGCCATCAAAAAACGCCAGTTAGAATCCGACAATAAAAAAATGCAGGCGCAGTTACGCGAGTCAGAAAAACTACACCGCTATATCGTTAACAAATCACCCGACATTGTCTACATACTTGATAGCCAGGGGCGCTTTACCTTTATCAACAAACGCGTTGAAACCCTGCTCGGCTACAAGATGAAAGAAGTGATTGGCAAACATTACTCCGAGCTAATACACGATGATGATCTGGATAAGGCACAGTTTAAATTCAATGAACGCCGCACAGGTAAACGTGCCAGCATCAATATAGAATTAAAATTAAAGTGCAAAAACAACGATCAGACACGAAATTTTGATAATCGTCTGTTACCAATAGAAATCAATTCTGTTGGCGTATATCGTTCACATGATGAAAATAATGCAAAGAAATTTGTTGGCACTTATGGCATAGCGCGCGACATAACCGACCGTATTGAGGCAGAAGAAATTATTCGCTTCCAGGCATACCACGATATGCTAACTCGCCTGCCGAACCGAACCTTGTTAAAGGATCGATTACATCAGGCTATTGCTCATGCGAAACGTAATAAAACCAATCTCGCCGTTATGTTCCTCGATCTTGATCGATTTAAGGTTATTAACGATACATTAGGCCACCTTGTAGGTGATCGCCTGCTGCAGGCTGTAGCCATGCGGTTACGCCATTGCCTGCGCGAAGGTGATACGCTGGCACGCATTGGTGGTGATGAATTCACCCTGTTATTACCGGAAGTGAGCAGTAAGCAAGATTCCGAAATCATTGCCAGCAAGATTATAAAATCACTAAAAATGCCATTCAAAATTGATACCCACGAACTGTTTGTGAGTACCAGTATTGGTATCTCTCAATACCCGGATGACGGCTTCACCATGGAATCGCTGATCAAGCATGCTGATATTGCTATGTATTCAGTGAAAGGCCGCGGCAAAAATGGCTATGATTTTTATAACGATAATATGCTCGATGCATACTCCAAACATCTTTCACTGGAAAATGACCTGCGCCGAGCCATGGAAGATGAGCAGTTCGAGATTTACTATCAGCCACAGATCAACATTGAAACCAATGAAGTATTCGCGATGGAAGCCCTGATTCGCTGGCAGCATCCGGTACGTGGGCTAATTTCTCCCAGCGAATTTATTGAGCTCGCCGAAGAAACACATATGATTAAACAGATCGGTCAGTGGATGATTGAAAATGCCTGCGCAGAACTCGGTCGCTGGCGCGCCATGGGTTTAAATACAATTCGCATTGCAATTAATGTTTCTTCTATTCAGCTTGAACAGGAAGATTTTGTTGCCTTTGTTTTAAAGACCATACGTAAGTATGAGATTCCCGGTGAGTTCCTGGAAATTGAAATCACTGAAAACACCATTATGCACGATACCGAAGATGGTATTCAGAAGCTTCGCGAACTCAGCGAACATCATATTAAAATAGCCATTGATGATTTTGGCACTGGTTACTCATCCTTGAATTACCTGAAGCGCCTGCCAATTGATACACTGAAAATTGATCAGTCGTTCGTCAGAGATATGGCAAACAGTGATGAAGATTCCTCGATTATCAAGGCGATTATTGCCATGGCCCGAGGCCTTAATCTAAATATTATTTCTGAAGGTGTGGAAACTGAAGCGCAATTAAAGCAACTCAGGGAATGGCGCTGCAAAAACATGCAGGGGTTCCTGTTTGGTCGCCCCATGCCGCATGGTGATGCTGTCGACATGCTGAAGAATAATGGTTTAATGTTACAGCAATCTATTATTCGTTGATCTGATTTTCAGTTTTAAACAGTCTCTAGCTAACCGATGCCAGCCTGCTGGCATCGGTTTTTTT
>AZIC01020084.1_pt1 | contig 11636 bp, 8 predicted proteins | sample 359061 | NCBI WGS metagenome assembly AZIC01 (sample SAMN02429709, study PRJNA222657) | marine sediment metagenome | biome: Sediment sample; isolation source: sample MGS-MES from oil contaminated site at the harbour of Messina (Sicily... | place: Italy: Messine | collected 2011-04-30 | depth 1 m m
AAATATGCTGAGATGCTCGCCTACAACCAGACGCGTGATGTTGTCATTGTGAATCAGCGTGGGAACAGCCATGTGCCGGGAATTCACCAACTGCCTGAACTGTGTTTTGCGCAACCGGGTCAACGCCTGGAAGCATTGTCTTTTGACAAGGCAGGCGCACGCTTGAAGGCAGGTTTACAAAATTCGATTCTCACTTGTCAGAAACTGCAGTTCGATCTCCGGGGATATGATATTCTGCATCTGGTTGAAGACGTCGATGCGATTCGGCGTTCCTGCGGTTATAAACAGATTGCCTTGCGAGGCAGCAGTTTTGGATCGCAGTGGGCACTGGCCTACTTGAAGCAGCATCCCGAACAGGTCGAACGCATGATGCTGTCGGGGGTAGAACCGCTCAATCATACCTATGACAGTGCCAACGGGATCTGGAACGTCTTCCAGCGAGTCGAAAACGAACTCCGTGCCTCCGGAACGATCAAACTGCCAGAAGCAGGATTACTGGGAGCTTTAAAGACCGTGCTGACACGGCTGGAGAAACAGCCGGTACGCGTGCGCGGCAAACATCCGCGTCGAGGAGGGACAACTGAGGTTGTCATCGGCGTCGATGATGTTCGCTACTATCTGACAAAGCCGATTTTGAATTCACGCCTCCATTCCCGCAACATGCTGGAACTCTGGCCGAAAATGGTTCTGGAACTTTATGATCAGGATTACCAGTATCTGGCAGCGAAGATTATCGATGATCGACCTGAGGTGAAGCGATATAACCTGCAACTGACATTGATTGACCACAGTCTGGGTATTACCGACAAACGTCAACTCGAACTGGATCACGAAGCAGCTCGGCGCTGGTTAGGTGATGTCAACTGGTTCTACACAGCGACACGAAAAGTGTCTCCCACACCTGTGGTCGATGATGCTTTTCGTCAATTTGAAATCAGCCAGACACCAGTATTGCTCATTCATGGGACACTGGATTTATCGACGCCTGTTGAAAATGCGGAAGAACTGTTGAAGTATTTCCCCCGCGGGCATCTGGTCACCATCGAGGGAGGAACTCACGCGGCCAATCATCACGCTGCGAGTTTCGATCCCCGCTTCCTGAAATACCTGACCGACTTCTTTAACGAACAGAACCCAACAGACGCCTGTCAACGCATCCCTGCTAAAATCACTTTACCGCCACTCCAGTTTCAAGCAACTGGAGCCCCCTCCCTGTTTTCCCAGTTGATTGACTGAGTTCCGGGTAACGATTCCTCAATCGCGGAATCCCCAGTAGTCTTCCCTAAACAATCAGGGCATTTTCGGCTTCAGCGGTTGTTTACCCTCTTTTGTGATGGGATAGAGCGCTGCATGCTGTTCCATACTTTCCATCAGCGACTGCATCATGCGCTTGAGCTGTTTGGGCTCTGATGCCGCCAGATTATGCTGCTCAAACGGATCTTTCGCAAGGTTATACAGCTGATAATGCGAGTCTTCGGAATCTTTCGAAGGCACGTAGTGATAGATGACTTTCCAGTCACCATCGCGGTAAACGGTAAAGTAATTACTGCGGTGTGGCGAGTGAGGATAATGCATCAGAAAGGTATCCCGATGTGTTTTATCTGACTTGCCGGTGAGCAGTTGATTGAGCGGTTGACCATCTACGATGTAACCTTGTGGCGGCTTGACATCGGCCACGTTCAGAATCGTCGGGAACAGATCATGCACAGCAGCGATCTGTGTCTGCAGCGCGTCCTGAGGGATCGGCAGCAGCTTCTGATTGGGGTTCGAGGGATCCGGCTTGGCCCAGGCAGCGATGAAGGGCACACGCATGCCCCCTTCATAGTGGGCCCCTTTCTTACCCCGCAGGGGAGCAGCACAGGCGACCGCGTGTTGATGTCCGAGCGGCGCATCGGAGCCGTTATCGCCCAGAAAGAAGATCAGAGTATTCTCAGCGACGCCTAATGCTTCGAGCTGATTCATGATATCGCCCAGCGATTTATCCATGCCTTGAATCAACGTCGCAAAGGCTTGTGCATTTTTCGGTTTATCCGAGTCCTTGTAATGATCGGCGAAACGAGGATCGGAATCAAAGGGGGCATGTACAGCGTAATGTGCCATATACAGGAAGAATGGCTGGTCCGCTTTGACGGTTTCAGCCAGAGTCGCATTGGCTTCAATGGTGAGCGCTTCCGTCAGAAAGATATCGGTATCATGATATTTCTCCAGATGCGGCACTGCCTGATGGGCCCGCCTGGTTCCCCGACCAAATTTCTTCATACCATAATAACTGCCTGGTGCCCCAAACGAGGCGCCTGCGATATTGACGTCAAATCCAAGATTGAGCGGTTCCGCTCCGGGAAATCCATCTGCACCAAAGTGCCCTTTCCCCACATGAATCGTACGGTAACCGGCTTTCTCCAGCAGACGCGGTAAGGTCACGTCGTCTTTCTTCAATCCTGCCCAGTTCCAGTCAGGAGGTCCCTGTGGCCCGGCGTTATTCTTGCGGGGATTAATCCAGTTGGTCGCATGGTGCCGGGCAGCATTCTGGCCTGACATAATCGAAATGCGTGTCGGCGAACAGACACTCATCGCGTAGAAATGATTGAAGCGAATCCCCTGCTTCGCCAGTCGTTCCATACTGGGGGTAATATAATAATCGTTGAGCGGATAGCGTTTCGGCTGTCCTTTAGAGTCCGTCAGAAAGGGAACCGAAGTATCCATCACCCCCATGTCATCCACCAGAAACACCACGATATTCGGAGGCGTCTGCGTTTCCTTTTGTAAATTCGCAGCCTGTAAGCTGGCGGTACTGAAAAAGAGAGCGAGACAGAAAACAACAGCCAGTCGCAGTGAGCGGTTAAAATGCGAACTCATGGTGTGACGATCTTTCTTAAACAGAATTCTCCGAACGGGAACAGAAACCAGTGAAGGTTTGAGACTCCTAATATACCAGTCTGCAGATGCTGCTGTCTAACCAAGTCACTGTTCCAGTTAGTATTTTGTTGCCCGGATTGTTCCATTTGATTAGAATCAATCAGCAGGCGTTACACTTCACTGTTGGGATACCAGATACATGACAGCGAAAGAATCTTTCTGGACGGTCTTACTCAGTTGTGTCACTTTTGCCATACTGGGCAGCCTCGCCGGCTTGATGATCAGCATTATCTTTCCAAACTATTACGATTCCGTATTCTTCTCCGGGCGGGCAGCCCGTATTGATCCCTTCATTGGCGGCATTCGATTAGGGGCAACCCAGGGAACCGGCGTCGGATTACTTCTCGCTTTGGGAGCACTCGCCTGGGCTGCATTACGGGACCACAGCCAAACTACTGCCGAAACGACTCCAGAACAAAAACGGTCACATCCTCCCCCCAGCCGGTCCTGGATCCCGATAGTGAGCTGGATTTCAGCGACCCTTATTTTGACGGTTTTCTGCAGTTCAGTCGCATTCGTGATGGGAGCCCTAACTGAAGAATTACGATCGATGCAACGACAGACTACGGAAAAATTTGAAAAACTCGAAACGCTGCTCGCCTCTGGCAACTATCCAGATCTCAAAACTGATTTCTCCTCAGCAGCTCAGGTTTATCTGGTCGGTACAGTCCCCAATAAAAGTACCCGTCAAAAACTCTTCGAACAGGTAGTCTCTACCTTTGGGACCCAGGAGGCTGAGAAGATGACACGATACATCGAGGTGAAAACAGCTTCCCCCTGACATTAATTGGATTCATCAGAATTGTTCGATCTGATGCATTGAGTTCACATCATTCGAGTTTTAGAAAGATTCCCGCATGTGCCGCTGGCTCGCTTATTCCGGTCCCTCGCTCAGACTGAGTGATGTTCTGACCCGCCCCAATCATTCGTTGATCGACCAGAGTCGGCATGCTACGCAGAATGTGGAAAGTCTGAACGGCGATGGATTCGGCGTGGGCTGGTATGGCGATGATCCGACACCAGGCGTTTATCGCGACACACACCCTGCCTGGAATGATACCAATTTTCTACATCTGGCCGAACACATTCATGCGGGCCTGTTCCTCTCTCACGTACGCGCTTCTACAGGCACACCGGTCCAGAACACCAATTGTCATCCCTTCAACTACCAGAACTGGCTGTTTCAACATAACGGTTCCATCCCCGAATTTCATTCACTCAAACGACAGTTGCTGTTCGACGTCGATCCCGGATTATTCCTGGCAATTGAGGGCTCCACCGATTCGGAGATCCTGTTTTACCTGGCGTTGACGTTCGGTTTAAAAGACGATGCCCCCCAGGCTCTCGCCAGAACAATAGGGCACGTCGAACAGGCCCGCCAGGCAGCCGGAATCGAAGGAGCCGTTTATTTCAGCGCCTGTGTCACTGACGGCGAACGGATCTGGGCAGTACGCTATTCCAGTAATCGACAGTCCCGTACACTCTATCACAGCAGCCATCTCAGAGCATTACATGATCTGGACGGGACCTATGCAGTTCTCCCTGAAGACGCGGTGATAATCGTCTCGGAACCACTGGACGATTTAACCGACCACTGGGAAGAAGTGCCCGAATCGTCGCTCTTAACAGTGGAACAGGGATCAACCACTGTCACCACATTTAACCCGAAAACATAAAGAGTGATGAAAGGAACTTCAGTGAATTCGTTTGTGGCATTATTTCGCAGAATCAACGTCGGTGGAATAAATCGCCCGCCGATGAAAGAACTGACCACACTGCTGGAAGAACTTGGATTAAAGGCCATCGATCCTATACTCCGGCTTTTCCCCTCTCGTCAGTCTTTTTGTAATGAGCTCCTCAATCACGTCCCACGGCTCGCATCACCGCTTCGAGCTGGTCATGTTGTTTACGTGTGCCATTCAGTAATACGAATACCTGATCCTTACGCTCTATCTGATCGACAAAATTCGGCGGAAACACAAGTCTCTGTTTATCATAGTCGGCCATTCTCGGTTCGGCTTCCGTGACAACCAGTTTAAAGGGAGTGGCTATTTGAAATACCTTAGTAGCTTCAGTAAATGATTCTGCCTGCTGTCCTGTCTCGAAGTAATAGGCTCTGATCGAAGTTTCAACTCCCCAGATGACGAGTCTTGCATCTGCGATCTGGGGTTGATGATACGCGCTCGTCCCCGGTTTCGCTCCCGATTCCTCAGATGTTTCCGAGTCCGTCCGGGCCTGCAGCAACCCTGTCAGCAGGACTGTCCCACCAATGGTCAGTACAACCTGCATTAATCGAAGCCTGCCATTCCTGGTTCTATCGTTAGCGACCATCTCTGCTCTCCTCTGATCATAGTAAGATGAACCCCATCAGGCCCCCACCCAGGAAACCTGTTTTCCCTTAAAGTCTTAGTAGCGTCTTTCTCTACTTAGATCCTGTACAACGCAACAGACAGAAAACCCGATGATAAATCGGTCGTTTGAACTTACTTCGTTTCCAGCGCGCTCATCACTTTCTCCAGCCGTGAATGATCTTCTCGCGTGCCTTGCAATAACACATACTTGTCCCCGTCGAGTTCAAGTTGTTTTGCAATGTTAGCAGGCATGATACAAATCCGTTTATCCTGATCGGTAAGCATGGGTTTTGTATCCGAAATCTCTACTTTGAACTGGTCTGCAAGCTGAAATGTTTCAACCAGCTTTGCGAATGATCCAGCGGCCTGAACGGTCTTAAAATAATAAGCTCTGCTTGATGTTTTGGCCCCCGACCAGGAAATCAACTTCACATTTGGAATCGTCGGTAAATTAGCAGATCTGGTGTTGGGCGGATCGGACTCTGCTTTCTCTTGCTGCCTGTTTTCCGGAAGATTTTCTTTTGAGGTTTGCTCGACTGCAATCTGATCACCGGAGACGCGCTTCTGATCAGCCTGGACCGGGACCAACATCAACGCAAGCAGGCCGAGGCATAAGATTGCCCCACGATGTGAACGGGTTAAAGTTGTTTTGACACGAGAACTGGCAACCATGGTAATTCTCCTTTCCAAAGAACGGGATTCGATAAACTGTGTTCCCCAGACTGGCAACACAGTCTTCTCATGAACAGCATAGTCAACGGCAGCCAGCAACGTTCTGGCGTATGACTGGCGTGAGCCGGGTGTCTTATCGATCGCAAACGCATCACAACAGGTTTCAGCCGCAATAAACATTTCCCGTCGTGCGAGCCAGGCAATGGGATTCCACCAGAACAGACTAATGACGCCACAGGCCAGCAGACTGGGGAGATAATCTTTACGGACCAGATGTCCGATTTCATGGGCAAGAATCTGTAACAGCTGTTCCTCACTTAAGGTCTCTGCTAATGCACGTGGCAGAATGATCGTGGTACGACGGAACCCCACCCACAACATCGGAGAGCAGACTGTATTGACCACAACCAGATCGGGAGCATTAGAAAGCTGACAGGATTTACAGACACTCTGCAGCATCTCTGAGAGGCGTTGTTCCGGTTCAGCAAAATGGGCTGATATTTTTTTCAATCGGTACTGTTGAACAACCGCTAAAACAGCGAAAACCAACGTCACAAAAAGACTCAGACAGAGGAGCGCTTTTGAAATAATTAAACCAGCATGATTCCCGTCGCTGCTGTGCGTGCTTTGATGAACTGAGAACTCTGCAGATTCAACGGAAACAGGAGTGACCTGCTCCTCCGCAGTGCGATCACTTTCTGCTATCGGTGGTAACGCGGTCCTGGTTGGCTGTTCCGCCTGCATTGCCGGTAGTAATGGAACCGCAAACAGTGGTGGCGTCACAAACTTCAATAATACCAGCATCCAGAGACCATGCCGTAATGCCGGTCGTTCATATAGACAGCGGGTTGCCCCCAGCAGAGATAAGATTAACGATGCTGCGGTCACGAACACCATATTCCAGAGTAGACAGTACAATAGATAATTCATCGTAACGCTCCCTAGTCTTTGATGTTTTTGATGATTTTCTCAATCGAAGCACGCTGTTTATCGTTCAGTTTGACCTGATCTACGAGTGAGAGCAGCATTGGTGCCAGAGAACCGCCAAAGTGACTATGCGCCATTTTCTTTAACTGCAGCCCCACAAACTCCTGGCGATCCAGAACGGCTGAAAAACGATGAGCAAATCCACTCTTATCAACGGTCACCAGACCTTTCTCCATCAGACGGTCCAGAAAACTCTTCACCCCGCCATGCAGTGAATGTTCGTGGCGGCCGTACAGTTTCAGCACGATCTCACGCACTGGAATGCCCTCTGGAGTTGCCCATAGTATTTCCAGTACGGACAACTCCGTATCAGTCACATCAATATCGATTTCATTTTCAGGCATTTCCCGCTCCAACGATTTACCGTGAGAAGAGGGCTTCAACCTCTCATTCATTCTGCATTAGATGTTAATGCATTTTGCATGAGAGTCAACTGTAATCTGAAATATTTATTTTTTTGAATTCCCAACCGCACAGCGTCAGCGATCGATATCACTGATCCCCAGTGAGACTGGCAATGATTTTTCCGTGACATACAACTTGAGTAGAGCGAGTGCGAGGGTATCCGCGCGGGTCACGTTTTCATAATGATTGCATTGCGGATCGGCCTTGGGGAGCGGATGTGAATCGGGCCAGTAATGCTTGAGCCCCAGCTGCGCAAAGTACCTGGCCCGGTTCAGATACTGGTCTTTATTCGTCATTTCATAAGCAGCCAGCTGCAGGTAAACGGCAATCCCGATCTCGACCGGCCAGGGACGCTCTGACATATCAGGCTCACTGTTCAGATAGCGATTTGCTGCCTGCAGAATCAACTCACGGTATCGATCCTTCTCTGATCCTTCGGGGAGCTGCTTAAATCGACTATTAAACAGGACTCCCAGCATGCCGGTTGTCTTCCGTCCGTATTTGATATTCCACAGAAAAGAATAACCGCCGTTTTGTTTGTGTTCATAGAGTTGATACCTGGGTTCCGCTGTTACATATTCCACGAAACCGAGGCTATCAACCTGATGCGGGAGTCCCTGCAGACCCGTGTCAATTGATTGCGAAAGCTTGAGCAGTTTCGCTTGCAGATCGCCAGGGCCCACCAGTTGCGCTGCATGATGGCAGTCGATCGCCAGGGAAATACTGGCTGAGGTATCGGCATAATTACGGATTGAGTCAAATTCGATCAGATTGTTTTGATGTTTGTCCAACTTACGTAAATAGCGACTGGCGAGCACATCAATATAGTTCAGAAACCTGGGATTCTGCGTTTTTGCATACGCGCGTGCCCAGTCATGAATGAAGTAGCCTCCTTCCTTAGGAAAGTCATAATTTCGGCGTGGATCATGTTTATCATACGCCGCATGGCGACTGAAATTACCGTCCTTCCTCCCCTGCCTGTCAGTATAGAGTTGATGTTCCCAGAGTCCGTCACAATAGTTGATCGTTGCCGTAGGATTCAATTCATAAAACTTTTCGAACAAGACCGTCGGACGCTTGGGTTCATGAATGGCTTTGGTTTCGTAGGTCCCCGGGCGGTCGGTTTTGAGATCCCAGCAGAGATGCTCACCCCAGGCAAACAATCTGGTTTCGGGAGACGGAGTGACTTCCAGAAACGTTTTCAAAGCAGCATCCGCCGCCTGTTGATATTTCGAGTCGACGGTGATCTCGGATAACGCATAGAGTACTCGATACAGATTTTGATCCAGATTCACATTCGAGCCATGCGTCGTCACCCGGTCCCCCTGACGAATGCCATTCGGCGCGGGAGGCATTTTAGCAAAGGGTTTGAGCTTCGTCCGCTGCATTATCGACAGCAACAACGGAGATTTCACACTGCCATAAGTGTCAGTTCCGTGCTCCAGCATCGCATCTGCATAGGCTTGTACCACCTGCAGATATTTCTCTGCCTTCTGTTCATCTTCTGCAGAGATCGGCTTGGTAATGAAAAGAAAAACAAGCAGAAACAACGGGGGAAATGCTTTCATCATTCAAACCAGTGAAAATGAGAGATCTGGAATTGTGAAACTCTATCCTAAACCGAGTGCATTGGAATTGCCAACAAGATTCTGTGGGGAACGCAACTCGCTTTAAATCTCCTCAATTTATCTCAAAGCAGATCTTGACACCTGAGACAGCATGTCCTACCCTAACCTGCGACAGCATGTCCTATGTTCAAATGAGGTACTCATGGTCAATAAATCGCGTGATGTTACGGAAGCCGAACTGAGTGTTCTGCAGATACTTTGGTGTCAAGGGCCGCTCACGATTCGCGAAATTACCGAAATTCTGGAACCGCAGCGTGTAGACGCCTATTACTCGACCGTCAAAAAGCTGCTGGAACGTCTGGAATCAAAAGGTTTTGTGCAGCGTGAAGCCGCAGGCATTGCCTTCATCTATGAAGCCACGGTAGCTCGCGACGATCTTGTCGGACGACGACTGCAGGAAGTCGCAGAAACGCTCTGTGAAGGCTCACTCACGCCTCTGCTCACGCAGTTGGCACACCATCAAGATCTCAGTAAAAAGCAGCAGAAAGTGCTGATGGATCTGATCGACGACCTGGCGAAGCAAAACAAAAAACCATAAGGAGATGGTCATGAATCCGACACTAAATGGAATGCTCAGTAACGTGTTGATCGCAGCTGGCCTGTATGCCGTGGTCATGCTGTTACGCCGCTGGATCAAAAACCCGGCGGTTATCCATCTGCTGCTGGTATTGATTCTCGTCAAGCTCATCATGCCGGCTTACTGGCAGCCACAAATCGAACTGTTTCCGGCGGAAGCCGTTTTCGTCGAAGACAATTCGGACAAGAAACAGGCAGACACACTCACAAATCATTCAGACAAGCAGGAACTCTCATCAGTTGTGGAGTCATCATCTTTAAAGCAATCGCGGGCTCCTTTGAAAAACCTGTCAGAACGCCAGGCAGCATCCACCTCCCTGACACCAGCAAGTTCAATCGATCTGAAAAATAATCAATCTAATGTCAGCAACGATGCTGCAGACTCGCATTGGATGCCCGGCTTCCTCTCGTGGAACAGACTGCGTGAAACGTCTTTTCTGACCGCGCTTATACTCACATGGGGAACCGGAAGTATCGTCTGTTTTCTGCTGGCAGCGATTCGCATTCTTCGTTTTCAGAACCTGTTACGTCACACACAATCGGCGTCCGCCGATCTCATTGAACAGGCCTCATCACTGGCAGCCCGGATCGGTTTAAAGTCGGTGCCGCGTGTCGAGTTGATTTCAGCCAATATTTCCCCGCTGCTCTGGGTGTTCTGCAGTCGGGCCCGCATCATCTTACCAGCGAAACTGCTCGCTCAGCTGAATCAGGCGGAGCGGGAAACACTGTTATTACATGAACTGGCCCATTATCGGCGGGGCGATCATTGGGTCCGTCTGCTGGAACTACTGACCACGGGAGTCTACTGGTGGAACCCGCTGTTATGGTGGCTGCGTCGAGAAATTCGTATCACGGAAGAAGTCTGTTGTGATGCCTGGGTGATTCAGACACTTCCAGACCAACGGCGTGCGTATGCCGAAGTTCTGGTGAAAGCGATGGGATTCGTCTCACAGGCACAGCCGATCACCGCGGCAACGGGCATGGGTTCAGAACATTTTCTGGAGCAACGGTTGAAATCCATCATGTGTGACTCCGTTCGCAGTCGTCTCTCGCGACCATTAAAAACAGGAATCGCAGTGCTGGCGCTGCTACTGCTCCCCTTTGCGCCTATCGCCGTTCATTCACAAACGGAAACCAGTGTTGAAGTCGCTCAAGACACAGTACCCACAGTGGAAGAAATTCTGGATGGTTACCACGCGAATATTCAGCAACTGCTGCCAATAGAGCTGACTTATCGTGTTCTATCCCAAGAAAACATGAATTGTATCACACGAGACCAGTTTGAACTGAAAGCGATTAAACGGTTTCCAAATCTGGATCGCAGCGAGATCACTGTGGACGGCAAAGTCCCCAGTGAAGATGAATTTCGCTTTATGGATATTTCATACCAACTGAAGCAACAGCAACTTGAACGACAACTGGCTCCCGAAGCCATCCAGGAACGACTGCGTGAAAAAGTAGTCGAGCAACGCTATTTCTGGACTGATGGCTCCTCATTTCACCAACGCTGGCCCTATTGGTCCGACAGTGAACGACAGCAGAATCCCAAATTAGATCAAGGGCCTGTCTGGCCGCCGGAGAATCTAAATCAATACTATGATTCCATCAAGCTCATCTCCTGGTCAAAGGCCAACCAGCCTCCCCTGAGGCACTGGTTTGGCAGGAATAAAGAACGCAGTTCCCTGCAGGCTTCGATTGGAAATCAACTGAAGGAGATGCCTTCCCTTCACACCAGTGCGCCATTGGGTCTGAAGGCATATCAATGGGATGAGAAATTGCCAACGTATTCACTCGATGATTCCATGTCAAAAAATCCCGATCAATACAAGATCGTAGGTCGAAGCCAGTTGAACGGCCAATCCGTCATTCTGGTTGACAGTTTCAGTGCCTATCCTCAACGCTCGCAGGAGTCGCGCTGGCGGATGCGAGCCTGGATCGATCCCAGCCGAGGTTATCTGCCCTTACGCATTGAATGGGGGGTTGTTGATCCGTCCAATAAGTTAATCTCTGGTTTGAGTCACCACCTGGAGACACTTGAGATCAAACAGGTGGCGAACAGTTTCTACCCTGTACGAATTAAGTACCAGGAATACACATTGGA
>AZIC01004958.1_pt1 | contig 11635 bp, 5 predicted proteins | sample 359061 | NCBI WGS metagenome assembly AZIC01 (sample SAMN02429709, study PRJNA222657) | marine sediment metagenome | biome: Sediment sample; isolation source: sample MGS-MES from oil contaminated site at the harbour of Messina (Sicily... | place: Italy: Messine | collected 2011-04-30 | depth 1 m m
ATTAAATAAGCTATTAAGCCTGCACTACGACTGAGTCATAGAGCGCACGTAATAAATGCAGTCAGCCATGCAAATCAGGCTCTATCCAGGAAACTATCGCCAACGTGGGTGCAGAAACATAATTCAAGACGCTCGACAGACTATGCTTATATACTGACATAAAACAAGCGACAGAGCTGTATTATAGCTATGATGACAGCCAAACCCTGAACCCTGTTGCTATCAAAACCACTTCACGCTATAGCTTTAATTATCGGCTATAACCACTGACGATCAATTTTAGCCAGTTCAACTTCTGCTGTATCCAGCAGCAGGTTTTCCAGCAGACTATATTGTTTATCCAGATAAGACCTGTCATTACTGATCATGCAAATTCCGAGCTCGGCTATCTGCCAGTTTTCCAGCTCACCTACTTCGGCTATTGATGCATTAAATCGCTGAGAAATGCGATCTTTAATACTTTTAATATGACGGCGCTTATCTTTAAGGGAATGCGCCATGGGGATATGCAACCTAAGGCTTACCAATAATATATGCATTTTTATCAGCCTTTTCTGCACGTAGATTAACAGGCTAGCAGATTTCTCCCACAAGCCTGTTACGACAATGAAATTATAACTGCTTAATATCTAGCCCAAGACCTTTTACCAGATCTTCATGTGCGTGACTGGTGATAACCGCAATGCTGGCTTTCTCTGGTTTTAGATATTCAGCACCCACGCGTTTTAAATCATCAACAGCGACTTTCAACACCCGCTCTCTAAATAACTGACGTTGTTCTGGCGTACGCCCATAAAGCTCATTATGGTAGGCCTGTTTTGCTTCGCCTGCAGGTGAGCCCGGTTTATCCATACTACCAATCACACCCAGTATGGCTTCTTCTACCTGCAGAGCGCTATGCTCTGTGTTGATCAGCCATTCGATGGATTTATCAAAATCTTCCAGTGTTTCAGCCAGACGTGGATCACGATATGAGAAAAAGCGGAAGCAGGCATTGCCAGGCTCATGACTGGCGCCCCCACCATAGGCACCGCCCTGTTCACGAATCACACGATGTAGATAACCATTGCGCATAAAGCCACCTAATACTGTGAGCACCGGCGCATCAGGGTGATTTACAGGCACCGTAGGAAATGACTTGGCGCAGAAATTGACCTGGGTACTGGTTAACCAGGCCTGTTTAATTTGCTGTTTAACTTCCGGCTGGGTAAATGTGGGTATATTTGCAGATTTGTTATCCTGCCAGTATTGCTTGATATCCGATTCTATTGGTTGCTGCTGTTCTTTCTCCGCTATGGTGAGATAACGTCGAGGTGCAGCCATAATTTTTTCATGAATTGTTTTAAACTGATGACACAGATGTTGCAGTGCCTGCTGTTCACTCAGGCTATCGTCCAGCTGTTTAAGACTCTTAATACCCTGCAGGCCGGATAAACGATGACTCAACTCGGCCGCCGGACTCATGCCGCTACTCGCTGCAACCATGGCCAGGCTATGACCTTGCCCGGTGACACTCTGCTCACTGCGCGCACGTTTCTGTGCAACCAGTTCTCTGATGCGTTCGAGCTCATCAAAGCGTGCTTTATTAAACATCTCAGACATCAGTTCATTCAGCTGGCTATGGTTTCTTGCCAGCGCCTTACCTGAGAATACAAAAAAGGCCTTAATGTCCTGCTCGTTCTTAATTAATCCACGTACACTGGTATAGGCATGAACACCACCACTCACACTATCCTGCCAGGCCTGTGACTGCAGGTAGGTTTTATCGCCGCAGCCCAGCTCTGTGAGACAGTAAGTATAAATCGGTAACAGATTAACCAGCTCATCGTCCAGCTCAGGCAGATCAACAATGAGTTGCTGATAGATCAGACCGTTGGTGCCCTGCTCATAAAATGCATGCTCAACACCGTCAATCTGACGGCTGCTACCCGATGGTATCTGCATATCAGCCGGTACATCTTCCAGCCCTACTTTAGGGAGAATACTAATATCATCGACTTCGTTCTGACGAGCCTGCAGGGCGGCTGCCTGTTCAACAATATGCTGCTTTTGCGAATCGCTCAGGCCCGCTTTAATCTCTGCCAGTCTGGCGATTTCGGCCTGCTCTTTCTCCTTACTCAGATCAGCATCAGGCGCCATCACCAGTCGAATGCGGTGTTTATTGTCCAGCAGATTTTTCTTCACCAGATTTTTTATAAATTCTGGATCTTTTATATCTTCTCGTAACTGCTCCAGCACCGGCTCCAGATTCATCACCGCAATGGGATCACCACGATGGATGGCCGCAGACAGACCACCCAGAATCAATTGCATACCATAGGGGTAGCCGTCACCGCCGATTTCTCGCTGACCAAGTTCCAGCTGATGCAGCACCGCCTCAACCTGAGATTGCTCAACACCGTTTTCCGCTACCTCTTCAAGCACTTGCAACACCAGTGCTTCAACCGCGTCAGCATTATCTGCCTCTGAACCCTCCACGCCGCACATAAAACTCATTTCACGATTGGAATCTTCCAGCCCACACAGTGGCGAAGGCGCAGCCCCCAGATCCGTCGTTTCCAGCGCCTGTTGCAGCGGAGATGCGGAGTTATCCAGTAACACACTGGACATCAGGTGTGCCTGTAGCATTTCTTCCAGTGACGTACTTCGACCCAGTAGCCAGCTCACTACAATGTGCGTTTTTGCACGGGTATCATCTTCATCAAGTGCATAGCGGCTGCTAAAGGTGTGCGGCTCTGCATAACGCTGCTCATCTTCCACTCGAATCTGTGTGTCCAGTTTTTCAAAGCGGCTTAATGCCTTTGCTTCAAATACGGCATGATGTTCAATTGCCGGGATATCACCAAAGGTCATAAACACCGCATTCGACGGGTGGTAATGCACCTTATAAAAGTCTTTCAGTTGCTGGTAACTCAGGTCGGGTATATTCACCGGATCACCACCGGAGTTGTAGTGATAGGTGGTCGTTGGAAACAGATGCTCCGTGACGGTTTGCCACAACGTGCTGACAGCCGAACTCATGGCGCCTTTCATTTCATTAAATACCACGCCTTTATAAACCAGGGGTGTTTCAGGGTCATCCGCTTTTTCAAACTCAAAGCGGTGGCCTTCCTGAGCAAAGTCCAGCTCTGCAATACGCGCGAAAAATACCGCATCCAGATACACATCCATCAGATTATCGAAGTCTTTTCGATTCTGGCTGGCAAAGGGATAGGCAGTCCAGTCACTGCTGGTAAAGGCATTCATAAAGGTGTTGAGTGAACGGCGAATCATCATAAAGAAAGGGTCACGCACCGGAAAACGCTCACTGCCACATAGCACCGTGTGTTCCAGCATATGCGCCACACCGGTTGAGTCAGTAGGCACAGTGCGCAGGGCCACCAGAAAGACGTTTTCATTATTGTCTGCTGCCAGATGGTAATGCACCGCACCGGTTTTAATATGCTCGTACTCTTCAACCACAATATTCAGCGAATCAATTTTCTGAGATCGCTTCCATTGAAACGCGGGGTGCTGCTGAGCAGGCTTCAGACCTTCTGATGACATAAACAATTCCACATGATGAGTGAGCTGCCGATTGTACCCCTGATACCACAGTGAATGAAACCATCGCTGGAAAGGTTATAAGATCAGACAGCGTTCATTCACCCTGGCTACGCGATATGACGGTTTTTACCTGTGCTGATTTATGCGAGAATACACGCCCTGTATAAGAAGATAATAATGGCACAAAAAATAGACTCCGGAATGACCAAACCACTGACAGCTGATCAGTTAAGACCTGGCTGCACTGCCAGCTCCCTGCCCTTTAAAACGACTGCCGAACTGGATGACCTGCCAGAGATACTTGGTCAGGATCGTGCTTTTCAGGCCATAGAATTTGGTATTAGTGTGGCCCACCGCGGCTACAACCTGTATGTCATGGGCTCATCAGGGCTTGGCAAACACGGCCTGATTCGTCGCTATTTGAAAACCATCGCGATTGACAAAGAAACCCCCTCAGACTGGTGTTATGTGCGTAATTTTGAGCAGGATTACAAACCCAGGGCGCTCCGGTTGCCTGCAGGCCAGGGGCGTGTTTTCAAAAAGGATATGAAAAACCTGATTGAGGATATTGGCAAGGCCATCAATGCCGCGTTTGAAGCCAGCGAATATCAGGAACAGGTTCAGGTAATTGAAAAATCGTTTCAGAGTAAACAGAGTGGCCTGCTGGAAAAACATGCTGAACAGGCGCGTTCACAGGAAATAGACCTGAGCCATACACCTTCCGGTTTTATGCTAACGCCGATGATTGATGGACGGAATATCACCGAAGAAGAGTTCGATAACCTACCTGATGATATCAAGGACAGCATCGAAGACAAGATAGCCACATTTCAGGATGAACTCGAGTACCTCGCACCGGAAATGTCACGCCAGCGCCGTGAACATAATATAAAAATTAAAAAGCTGAACCGAAAAGTTGCACTGTTTTCAACCAGCAGCCTGGTTAAAGATGTAAAGCGTAAATACAAGACGCTACCTGAAGTCACCAGTTACCTTAAAGGCTTACAGGAAGATATCCTGCATCATCTCGAAGATTTTGCCGAAGCTGAAGAAGAAGAGACGAGCAATGATCAGCAACATCATCAATCGAACAAAAAAGAATCGTTACAGCGTTATCAGGTAAATCTGATTGTCGATTCCTGCAACCAGAAAGGTGCACCGGTTGTATATCTTGACAACCCGACCTACCAGAATCTGGTGGGGCGCATTGAATACGAAAGCCGCTCATCCAGCCCGGGCAATAATTTCACCCTCATCAAACCCGGCGCACTGCTTCAGGCAAATGGCGGCTATCTGGTTCTGGATGCACATAAAATCCTCTCTACGCCCCATGCCTGGGATGCTCTAAAACGCAGCCTGTATGCGAAAAAAGTAAAAATCGAAAATCTTGATCAGGTAGTTGGTGGTGATGTATCTGTCACACTTGAGCCAGAACCGATTCCATTTAAAGTAAAGGTTATTCTGCTGGGTAGTCGCAATACCTATTATTTACTACATGAAATAGATCCGGATTTCCCCGAGTTATTCAAGGTTGAAGCGGACTTTGAAGAAGAGCTGTGGCGTGATGACGAAAGCACACTTAAATATGCACGACTCATTGCTTCACGCGCCCGCAAGTTTCAATTGAAAGATCTGGATGCCGCTGCGGTTGCACGTATTATTGAATTCAGTTCTCGACTCGCCAACGACATTGAAAAACTGTCAACTCGATTACGCACCATTGATGACCTGTTAATTGAAACCCAGTTCTGGGCTGATCAATCACGCCATGAACTGATCACCGTGGATGATGTACAGGAAGCGATTGATGCACAAATTTATCGAACCAGCCGCATTCAGGGCCTGATTCAGGACGACATTCAACGCGGTACTTTAATGATTAATACCGACGGTGAAGCCGTAGGTGAAATTAATGGCCTGTCAGTTTTTGATATCGGTAAATACGGCTTTGGTCAGCCTTCACGCATCTCCGCTACCGTGCATCTGGGCGATGGTAAAATCATTAACATCGAACGTGAAGTTGATTTAAGTGGTTCGATACACGACAAGGGTGTGCTGATTTTATCTGCGCTACTGGCCAGCCGTTATACGCGCGACACGCCACTCTCTTTTTCGGCCAGTATCACTTTCGAACAATCCTATGGCCATATAGATGGCGATAGTGCCTCGGTTGCTGAACTGTGCGTACTCATCTCTGCACTCACAGGACTACCAATTCAACAGGGCCTGGCCATTACAGGCTCACTCAACCAGCAGGGACGCGTTCAGGCGATTGGTGGCGTGAATGAAAAAATCGAAGGCTTCTTTGATATCTGTAATCAGCGAACACTTACGGGCAAACAGGGCTGTATCATTCCTGCGGTGAATGTACGAAACCTGTCGCTGCGCCAGGATGTGGTTGATGCTGTGGCCAGTGGTTTATTCAATATTTATCCAATTGAACACTATGAACAGGCCCTGGAATTACTACTGGGTATGCCTGCAGGAGAGCAGCTGACTGATGGAAGTTACACTAAGGACAGCATTAATGACCGTGTCACGAAACGGTTATGCGAGTATGCAAAACAACGTCGAGCTGCACAGATTATTTTATAATTAAATCAGAACACCCCTTAATAATCCTGCTTTCTCTCAAGTAACTCCGCATAAGTCTCCCTCTAGCTGTATAAGCATGAGGGATTTTTCTTACTGACCTGTTAATTTTTTCAATACCCACAACAGCAGACAAAACTCTGACTATACTCTGAGATATTGTAAAAAATTTAACAGGGCCGGTTACTGTGGAACACACCATTGATACGAATCAGAAAGCACTTTCAATTAATCTCGACAAAGGTCAGTACGGCACCATTGCTGAAATAGGCGCCGGTCAGGAAACCGCACGCTGGTTTTTCCGCGTCGGCGGTGCGGCTGGCACCATTGCCAAAGCCATTTCAGCCTATGACATGCAGTTCAGCGATTCTATCTATGGCACATCGCCTCGTTATGTCAGTCGTGAACGACTGGGGGCCATGCTTGATCTTGAATATCGATTAATTATTGAGCGTATTGGAGAAAAACGCGGTAATGAAAGTACTTTTTTTTCATTTGCGAATACCGTGGCCTCAAGAAGCTATAGCCGGGATGTCGATGGTCAGGGCTGGATTGGTATTAAATTTCAAAGTTCACCCTGCAGTGAGCCCTCACAAATTGATTTGCATGTTCATCTACAGACCAAAAATGTAAATCAGGATCAGGAAAATATCGGCATACTGGGGGTTAACCTGATTTATGGCGCACTGCATTATCACGATGACCCTGTGCAGTTACTTAAATCACTAATGGATAACATCCCACCCGGCACACTTGAAATAGACTTAATCGATTTCTCCGGCCCGGCTTTCAAAGAGGTCGACAATCGACTTATGGCCTTACGCCTGGTCGAGCTTGGCATGACGCCGGGTGCCATGTTCAATGCCAAAGGTGAAATTGTTCACCCCGCCGATATACTGTATAAAAAAGCCATATTAATAGAACGCAGTCGTTTTAATCCACCTACTTTGCTCAATATGAACATGCTGGATTGCGCGCAGGAAATGTTTTTGCAGCAGCATGAAATACCCGAAGATGAACTCGTCGTTATTTCTGAAATGACCCTGCATAATTTAAAAGCAGGTGATGATATCTGCGTAAACGATTTTTTACAGCGAGCCGACATACTTTGCGCACTGGGTAAAAATGTACTCGTCTCTAATATGGGTGAATATTACAAACTGGCTGACTATCTGTTTCGATGTACTCAGCGTTCTATGGCGATCACTCTGGGCATTCCGACGCTGAATGAAATCTTTAACGAAAGCTATTATGAAAATCTACCCGGCGGCATTCTCGAGGCCTTTGGCAGACTGTTTAAATACGATTTACAACTCTATGTTTCACCCAGTATTGATAAATCAAACAATGAGCTGATTAATACGGACAATTATAGCCCACAGAAAAACCTTACCCATCTTTATAAATACTTATGCGAGAATAATTTAATCTCAGCGTTAAATACCATTAACTGTGACTATCTCAACATACATTCAAATGAAGTGCTGGATGAAATAAAATCGGGCAACCCATCATGGGAAGAGAAAGTACCGGCCACTGTCAAAGATGTGATTAAATCCAGAAAGCTTTTTCACTCATAATAAGCGGCAACAACCTTAATCTAAACTGCAATAATGCAGTATAGATTAAGGTCATCAAGAACTAAGTCTGCATCCCCAGCAGGCGCTTTATAAACGCTCTCACATCATGCCCAACAGCCAGGGTCGCCGGAATAGTAAACAAGGTTACAACTGTTGCAAAAATAAGGCCTGATGACAAGGCCAGTGCCATAGGTGATACAAAAGGATCAAGACCACCCCAACCATAAGCGGTCGGCAGCAAACCGACAACGGTTGTCGCCGCTGTCAATAATACTGCCCGTAAACGTCGTCGCCCTGCTGTTAGTATGGCCTCTTTAATTTTCATACCCTGCTCTCTGGCGCGCTGTATAAATACCAGCAGCACCAGCGAACTGTTCACAACAACACCGGTAAGCGCGACCATTCCCATGGTAGAAAAGAAGGACAGCGGCATGGGCTTCCACCACAGATCATGCAGGTAGAAGCTTAAAATAACACCAATTGCTCCAAACGGAATCGCCAGCATAACAATCAAAGGATAAATCATACTGTTGAACTGAATGGCCAGAATAAAGAAAATGGCTATCAGCGCAAACACGAAGGCGACCAGCAGACTTACAAATGATTCCTTGTTCTTTTCCTGCTCTCCACCGTAGTTAACCTTGACGCGATCAATGATGCCCGCACCCCATCTAGCTTCATTGTCTTTTACAATTTTATTCAGCGCCAGGCTTGAGAGTACTTTAGTATCTACATCAGCAACCACATTAACGATTCGGATGCCGTCTTTATGGCGTATTGTAGTAAACCCCTGATGCTGCTCTAACGTCGCAATTTTATACAGCGGAACCAGGCCACCTCGATTATTCGGTATGAGTACTTCCTTAACCTGCTCCAGCTCTTCCATCCCCTTTGAAGGAAATCGAATGGTGACATCAATCTCTTCTGTTCCATGACGAATACTCGACACAACAAGTCCGTCAGTTGCCGCACGAATATGGCGCGATACAACATTTAAATCGATACCCGCATAGGTAGCGAGTTCACGATTTAACTTTACATGCAACTCGTCATCACCCGGTTTTAATCCACTATCAATCGTGGTTACACCCTTAATCGTGGCCAGGTAATCCATTAACTGTCGCGCTGCCTGCTCACTGGCTGCCGTATCAAAACTACTGATTTCTGCTTCCAGCGCTCGACCTAGCGGAGGCCCATTAGAAATAAGTGTTGAAGAAATATTCAAGTCTGTATATTTATTCTTCAGCATCTCGGTAACACGTTCCATATCGTCTATAGCATTATGTTCAGTACGTCCAACAGCCGGTGTATATATAGCACGTATTTGACCATAACGGCTGCCCCGTTGTGTCAATGGATCACCTTCGTCCATTGAGATATCACCGCTCTGCGCAATAGTCGCTTCAAGATATTCATCGTCAATCTGCGCACGCATATCTGCATCCACATCTCGTAAAATCTGTCGCATCTGAATGAGTGATGTACCCGGCTGTGCGGTAACACGCACCAGATATTCTTCAACACTCACCGGTGGGAATAACTGGAACTGTAATTTAGCCACTGCTATATAAACGGCGAACAGCAGAATCAGTATTGAAAGTGTAAATGTAGACCAGCGAAAACGAATTGCTTTTTCCAGTGCCCAGGCATAGCTTTCTTCAAGGGCGACTAACCAGCGTCGCTCTTTTGGATGTTTATTAGGATTGGTCACATGTGCGACATGGCTAGGTAACATTAAAAATGATTCTAGCCAGGAAAGAATTAGCAGGCTGATAACCACCATTGGAATAGCAATAACAAATTTACCGATAATACCCGACATAAACATTAAGGGTAAAAATGCAGCTATCGTTGTTAGTATGGTTGTGGTTACCGGGCCAATTAATTCAACCGCGCCCTTAACCGCCGCTTCAACCGGGTTTAATCCTTTTTCCATATGATGTGTGATATTTTCACCAATGATGATGGCATCATCTACCAGCATACCCAGCACCATAATAAAGCCCATCATCGAGATAAGATTCAGAGTCATACCCATGTAATACATCAGTGCAATGCCACTGAGAAAAATAATTGGCAAACCCCAGGTGGTTGTCATGGCGACGGAAAACCTCAGGAACAATAACAGGGATACAAACACCAGCACTATACCCACCATGCCATTATTCGTTAACACGCCTAAACGCATGCGCGCAAAACGTGAGAAATCCTGAAATGATTTAACCGTAATATCATCACCATGTAATTCAGGTATGGTATCCAGATAGGGTTTAACCTTATCAATTGTTTTGATAATATCGGCATCTGATTTTTTCAGCACCAGCATGGAAACAGCAGATTCACCTTCCACGTCATGCAGCGTCTGTGGCTTTGCCAGGGATTCTGTTATCTCGGCAATATCGCCAAGGCGTAAAACATTGCCTGCAGCATTCGCTCGAATGACGATATTATTCGCATCTTCAATGCTGTTAAATTCGCCAACGATACGCACAGCCTTCTGCCCACTGGGTGTATTAATTTCACCTCCTGGTGTATTTAAGTTCCAGCCCTGTAGCACCTGGGAAATCTGATCGACCGATACTCTGGCCTTCTGTAATTTATCTGGATCAACAACAACACGGTACTCTGCCTTGCGATCACTGATGACCACCACTTTTGCCACGCCATCTATCGCCAGTAACTCTTCCTTTACCTTGTCTCCCAGACGTTTCAGCGCAAGTTCGTCGCGTTGCGCAGACAGTGCAACGCGTAAAATCGGAAAAACCGAACCATCGACTTCTGTCACAAAAGGTTCATCCGGTAAGTCGGTTGGCAAGCTTGCTCTATCAATCGCCAGTGAAATATCCGAGCTCATACGATCGCGCTTTGGCGTATCCGGGTCCACTTCCATAGAGATGCGCCCCGAACCGGGAAAAGCCATAGAAATCATTTTATCGATACCATCAATTGATCTCAGTTCCTGCTCGATCGGCGTTATCACCAGCTGCTCAACTTCACCGGGAGAGGCACCCGGATAGACGACATCTATTTGAATAAGATCAAGGTTCACATTTGGAAATGCCTCGACTTTTATAAATAGAAAAGCGATTAATAAACCAGCGATGACCAGAAAAACTGAAACAAGATGTATTGCCAGACTACGTGTAACGAGATAACGAATAATTGCCTGCATTAGTTAATTTCCTGTGAACGCGTAGTTAGATAGGCTGTATCAGTTCTTACAATATTTTTCCAGAGACTGCCATCTAGAAGATTCAGCTGATAATAGCGTCTTGCCAGTTCTATTTTCTGTAACTCATAGGCGAGCTCCGCATTTGCCAGTTGACCTTCAAACTCAATAATCAGATCTGTTTCAATTCGACCATCTTTATATCGTTGCCTTGCCTCGACGAGTTTACTTTTTTCTGCATTGACACTTTTATTAAACGCTTTCACTGCAAGCTCGGTGGATTGTAATTCTGCAAGTAAACTGGCAACGGTATATTGCAGGTTCTGCAACACCAGTTTTTTATCCTGTAGAGCCAGCTCCCGATCCAGATGCGCCTGCCTTAGTTCTGCATCAAGCCCGCTTTTATCCAGTGCACGCTTAAATTCAAGACTAATACCTCCAACAATCCCGGATTCATCATAATCCCCTACGGCTAAATCGCCCTGATTACTTTCATTACCCAGGTACATCACCAGATCAAGTTCATTCTCACGCTGATCTCTGCTTAAGCGTATCGCACTTTCAGCCAGCATGAGTCTGGCATCTATCTGTTTAAGTTGTGTGCTTTGTTTGATGGCCTTCTGGTAGGCTATATCGTATTTTGTTTCAGGCATATTCGTGAGCTGTAAATCGATGGAAAATGATTTATCCCATGGCCTGTCCATTAAGCGATTTAACGAAATGATCTGGCGCTTTAATAATACCTCCA
>AZIC01004168.1_pt1 | contig 11607 bp, 8 predicted proteins | sample 359061 | NCBI WGS metagenome assembly AZIC01 (sample SAMN02429709, study PRJNA222657) | marine sediment metagenome | biome: Sediment sample; isolation source: sample MGS-MES from oil contaminated site at the harbour of Messina (Sicily... | place: Italy: Messine | collected 2011-04-30 | depth 1 m m
GAAGTTCGTAGTGCAGTTTCAAACCTGATTTTTAATGCGATAAAGTATACCAAGCCAGATTCACATATTGCTGTGCGCTGGTTGGTAGATGAACACAATGGCCGTATTGAGGTAAATGATGATGGCTTTGGTATCGATAGCCATCATTTAGATAGACTGACGGAGCGATTTTATCGCGTAGATAATAGTCGCTCACAAGATGCTGGTGGCACAGGACTTGGTCTTGCCATTGTTAAACATGTCTTGCAGCGTCACCGTGCTGAATTAAAAATAACTAGTACTGTAGGCGTAGGATCACAGTTCTGTTGCTGCTTCCCATTATCAAAAGTTATTGATAAATAAAAACAAAGCCCCGTGTAATATAACTGTAATATTATTTTAATATCCTTGTCATAATGAATTGGGATACTGCTCTCAGTAATCTGATTACTACTATTAATTTTTAACTGGGAGTTGGACAATAATGTTCACGAAAAAACTTGCATTTTTAGGTGCCGCTGTTGCGATGGCATTTTCTGCTACAACTTTTGCTGGTGATGTAGATTCTGCATTACCTGACTACGAAAAAGTAAGTGGTGTTTCTGGTAACTTATCAAGTGTTGGTTCTGATACGTTAGCTAACTTGATGACACTTTGGGCTGAAGAGTTCAAACGTGAATATCCAAACGTAAGCATTCAAATTCAAGCTGCGGGTTCATCAACAGCTCCTCCTGCTTTGACTGAAGGTACGTCAAATTTCGGTCCAATGAGCCGTAAGATGAAAGACAAAGAAACAGCTGCTTTCGAAGCTAAATATGGCTACAAAGCTACACCAATCCGTGTTGCGATTGATGCTTTAGCTGTTTATGTACATAAAGATAACCAGATTGAAGGTTTAACTATTCCACAAGTTGATGCTATTTTCTCTGCAACACGTAAATGTGGTGCTGCTGAAGATGTGACTAACTGGGATCAAGTTGGTGTTAACGGTTTAGGTTCTATCCAAATCTACGGTCGTAACTCAGTGTCTGGTACTTATGGTTACTTCAAGAAAAAAGCACTGTGTAAAGGTGACTACAAAAATAATGTTAATGAGCAACCAGGTTCAGCATCAGTTGTTCAAGGTGTAACTAAATCATTAAACGGTGTTGGTTACTCTGGTATCGGTTACAAAACATCTGGTGTTAAAGCGGTTGCTTTAACTAAAAAGCCAGGTACTCCATTCATTGCAGCAACTAAAGAAAACGCTGCAAATGGTACTTACCCACTTTCACGTTACCTATACGTTTACGTAAATAAAGCGCCTAATAAACCATTAGCGCCAATTGATCGCGAATTCGTAAAAATGATGTTATCAAAAGTAGGTCAACAAGTTGTGGTTAAAGATGGTTATGTGCCATTACCTGCTTCTGTTGTTGAACAAGAATTAGCTAAAATCAAATAGATTAAGTTAATCATGGAGACGCCCTGCACATTGTGTGGGGCGTTTTTATATCTCACAATCAAAGTCTATTTAATGAGTATATTTTGATTGTGATTTAATCACTGTCGGCCGTGGTTTTCGGTCCCGATTTATTGAGTATAGTTGAGAAATTATGGTTGAACATTCTCTAGAAAATAGCGTGCTACCAGCACCCAATTCGCCAGTAGCGATTCGTCGTAGGTCTTGGCGTGAGTTAAAAGATCGTTTGGCAAGGTATGGCGTAGCTTTTGGTGGCTTATCTGTTATCTTTGCCATTGTATTGATTTTCTTTTATTTGCTTTATGTCGTTATGCCTTTATTTTATGGTGCAGATATTGAAGAAAAGGCAGAATTCAAAGGACAGCCTAATAGCGCTGTTCACATCACGCTGAATGAATATAACGATGTTGGTTTAAGCCTAAATATGCAGGGTGAAGCGCGTTTCTTTGTTGCTGAAACGGGCGAAACAATGTTGACGCCAAAATTGCCATTAGTAGAGTCTGAAATTACGAGCTTTAGCAAAGGTGCACCTTCAACGGGGGTATTTGGTTATGGTTTTGCTAATGGTCAGGCACTTGTTTTCAAGCAAGACTATAAAATTAGTTACCCGAATGATAAGCGTAAAATAACGCCAAGAATTGAATACCCAATGGGTGAAGAAGCGTTATACATTGATCTCGAAGGCCAGCCATTAGATTTGATTAGTGTGCAAAGCAACGGCGAACAAACGACTATTGCTGCTGTAACAGCAGACAACCGTTTAGTGCTAAAAAGCTTGATTCGTGAACAAGACTTTATGGATGAAGATGTGTTTACGATTGAAGAGCAAACCGCAGAAGTGGTTTTACCTGAATTGTCTAAAAACACGCATCTAGCTATCGATATTGATCAACGTGAACTATATTTAGTCGATAGTAATGGAATGATTTCTTACTATGATATTCAAACTCTTTCAGCATTAAGACTTGTTCAAAAAGTAAACGCAGTGCCTGCAGGAGTAGAAGTTACAAGCTTAGAGTTCTTAACAGGTGGTATTTCAATTTTAGTCGGTCGAAGTGATGGTAAAATTGATCAATGGTTCCCGGTACGAGACAAAGATAATAATTATACTTTGTACAATGTTCGTAGCTTTCATGAACAATCAGACGCTATTGTTGCTATAGCGCCAGAATATGCTCGAAAAGGCTTTGTTGCACTTGATGCTGGTGGTCAAATGGGGATTTACCATACCACTGCAGAACGTACCTTATTGGTTGAGCCATTAGTGGATTCAAAGGTTGACCATTCTGTAATGGCTATTTCACCACGAGCGAATGGTTTGTTGAGCCTGACAGCAGGTGGGCAAGTAAAACTATTACACATCGAAAATGAACATCCTGATGTGTCATGGCATTCACTGTGGGAAAAAATTTGGTACGAAAGCAGGGACAAACCTGAATATATTTGGCAGTCCTCATCTGCAAGTAATGACTTTGAGCCTAAATTCAGTTTAACGCCATTAACATTTGGTACTTTGAAGGCCGCTTTCTATGCGATGGCTATTGCCGTGCCATTAGCAATATTTGGTGCTATCTATGCTGCTTACTTCATGTCTCCGGGTATGCGTAAAATTGTTAAGCCAACCATTGAAATTATGGAGGCATTACCTACGGTTATTTTAGGTTTCTTAGCTGGCTTATGGTTGGCGCCGATAGTAGAAGGTAACCTACCAGGCGTTTTCAGCATCTTCATTATGACTCCAATCATGATTGTATTGACCGCATGGTTATGGACTAGATTACCTCGTACGTTCAGAGAGCGAATTCCTGACGGTTGGGAAGCAGCAATATTAATTCCAGTGGTACTGCTGGTGGCATTTGCTTCTCTGTCGATGAGTTCTACACTTGAAGCTTTATTGTTTGGCAATAACATGCCTGAGTGGCTGAATAATCATGGTTTTGGCTTTGATCAACGTAATTCTTTGGTAGTGGGTATGGTGATGGGCTTTGCTGTTATTCCTACTATCTTCTCAATTACTGAAGATGCAATTTTTGGTGTGCCGAAGCACTTAACGATTGGTTCGTTAGCTCTCGGTGCTACACCATGGCAGACATTAACTCGCGTGGTTATTTTGACTGCAAGTCCAGGTATATTCTCAGCGGTAATGATTGGGTTGGGTCGTGCTGTTGGTGAAACGATGATCGTTTTGATGGCAACGGGTAATACGCCAATTATGGACTTTAATATCTTCGAAGGTTTCCGGGCCCTATCTGCAAATATTGCTGTAGAAATGCCGGAAGCAGAAGTCGCTAGTTCGCACTATCGTGTGTTGTTCCTCGCAGCGTTAGTGTTGTTTATGGCAACGTTCTTCTTTAATACCGTGGCTGAGGTTGTTCGTCAGCGTTTACGAAATAAATACAGCTCACTGTAAAATTAAGGTAACACAATAAAATGTCTGATAAATCATTTTCACATTGGGTTAAAAGCGGCTCACCATGGGTGTGGCTTAATGCTGGCGCCGTTAGTATTTGCTTGGTGATGGTAGTAGGTCTACTGGGTTTAATAGCAGTACGTGGCTTGAGTCACTTCTGGCCTGCTGACGTCGTTGAAGTAAGTTATACCGAACCAGGTCAAAAAGTCGAAGTTATCATGGGTGAAATGATTGATAATGAGCTTGTGCCTGCTGCAAGATTAAAACGTGTTGGCGTTGACCTGCCTGAAGGTCAAGAAAGCGCTGAACGTATTCTAATGAAAGTCGGTAATCGTGATCAGTTTGGTCTCGATTTCCGTTGGGTAAATGGACCTTGGTTAGCTGAGCCTACGTATCCTGAAGAAATCATTTCTATAGAGCGTCGTGAATGGGGCCGCTTTTACGGTCGATTAGTTTCTGTTAAGCAACAAGGTAAAGTTGTAGCTACTGGAGAAGGTTCTTACGAGGAATTACAGAAACGACTAAGCCGTAGCAATGATTTAATCGGTCAAATTAAACATTTAGAACATGGTGAAATCGGTCAAATTAATCACGGTATTGAAACGATTCGTTTAGACCGACGTCGCTTAGAGTTGGCTGGCGAAATGAAAGGCTCTATGGCTTATGTTGAGCTAGAAGAGTCAGAAAAGCAGTTTGATACGCAGTACAAAGAGCTGCAAGCAAAATTGGCGGATTTATATGCAGCATTGAATCGTGACCAAATGGTCGTGAAAATGTCTGATGGTCGTGAAGTTGAAATTCCACTAGCAAAAGTAGTGCTGACTCACCAACCTAATAAAATGGGAATTGTTGAGAAGTTAGGTTTCTACGTTCATGCCGTGTGGGAGTTTGTTTCAGGTGACCCTCGAGAAGCCAATACCGAAGGTGGTGTATTTCCCGCTATATTCGGTACCATCATGATGGTAATGATTATGGCTGTATTGGTAACACCATTTGGCGTAATTGCAGCGGTTTACTTGAAAGAATATGCAAGTCAAGGTCCAATCATTCGTTTGATTAGAATCGCTGTAAATAACTTAGCGGGTGTGCCATCAATTGTTTATGGTGTGTTTGGTTTAGGTTTCTTCGTTTACTTTTTGGGTGGCAACATTGATGAGTTGTTTTTCCAAGCGAGTTTGCCAGCACCAACATTTGGTACGCCTGGTTTAATGTGGGCATCTATTACCTTGGCAATTCTGACTGTACCTGTTGTTATTGTGGCGACAGAAGAAGGTCTTTCTCGTATTCCAAGAGCGATTCGTGAAGGTAGTTTAGCGTTAGGAGCTACCAAGGCTGAAACATTATGGCGCACGGTATTACCTATGGCTGCTCCAGCGATGATGACTGGTTTGATTCTAGCTGTAGCAAGGGCTGCGGGTGAAGTTGCGCCATTAATGATGGTTGGTGTAGTAAAGCTTGCTCCGGCCTTGGCTGTCGATAATATTGCTCCGTATTTACATTTAGATCGTCAGTTCATGCATTTAGGTTTTCATATCTATGATGTGGGCTTCCAGAGTCCTAATGTTGAAGCGGCAAGACCATTGGTTTATGCCACAGCCTTCTTATTAGTTATGATTATTATTGTATTAAACATTGCAGCGATTGGAATCCGTAATCGTCTGCGTGAAAACTTTAAAGCAAGTGAGAATTAAAATGGAAGCAGTAAAACAAGAGACAGCTCCAACAGCACGTGCCATTGATATTGAATCAATGCAACGCAGTGATAAATTGAATATGGCAAATGAAGAAATTTGCCTAAAAGTGAACGATTTCAATTTATATTATGGTGACAAACAAGCCTTACATAATATTAATATGTCGATTGCTAAAAACCGTGTGACTGCATTTATCGGCCCAAGTGGTTGTGGTAAATCGACGTTATTACGCTGCTTTAACCGAATGAATGATTTGATTGATTCAGTTAATATTAAAGGCGAAATGTTATTAGATGGTTCAGATTTGAATGCACCTTCTGTCAATGTAGCTGATTTACGTCGACAAGTTGGAATGGTATTCCAAAAACCGAATCCTTTTCCTAAATCAATTTATGAAAATGTGGCTTATGGTTTGCGTCTTCAAGGTGTTAACGACCGCGCTACCTTAGATAATGTGGTTGAAAAATCACTTAAAGGTGCTGCATTATGGGACGAAGTGAAAGATCGTTTGCATGAATCAGCAATGGGTATGTCTGGTGGACAGCAGCAGCGTTTAGTCATTGCTCGTGCGATAGCGATTGAACCTGAAGTCTTATTATTGGATGAACCTGCTTCGGCATTGGATCCACTTTCAACACTCAAAATTGAAGAGTTAATTTATGAGTTGAAAGATAAATACACTATCGTCATCGTTACACATAACATGCAACAAGCAGCACGTGTTTCTGATTACACTGCATTTATGTATATGGGTGAGTTGGTTGAGTTTGGCGCTACGGATGAGCTATTTACCAACCCGTCGAAGAAACAAACAGAAGATTATATTACTGGCCGTTACGGTTAAGGATTAGGAGCACAGTATGAGTACAAATACATCACAACATATTTCGCAACAGTTTGAAGCGGAATTACAAGATATCCGTTCTCGGGTCCTAGCTATGGGTGGTTTGGTTGAGCAACAAGTTGCAGATGCTTTAACTGCATTGATGGCGGGTGATTCTGAGTTAGCCAGACAAGTTATCATTCAAGATGAACAAGTTAATCACATGGAAATGTTGATTGATGAAGAATGCGTTCAGATCATTGCATTGCGTCAACCTACTGCTGGCGATTTGCGCTTAGTAACGGCAATCTTTAAAACAATTACTGATTTAGAGCGGATTGGTGATGAGGCTCAAAGCATTGCGAAACGAGCGCTTAGTTTATCTGTAGCTGATCGACCAAAGAGAAACTATAGTGAGTTATCTACTTTAGGCAGTCATGCTCGAGGCATTTTACGTGATGCATTAGATGCATTTGCTCGTCTTGATGTTGATGCAGCTTTATCGGTTGCAGGACAAGACTCTAAGAAAGACGATGAGTATGAAAGTATTATTCGTCAGTTAATTACTTATATGATGGAAGATCCTCGTAGCATTTCAAATGTTATGGATCTTATTTGGTCTGCACGTTCACTAGAGCGTATTGGAGACCATGCTCATAACCTATGTGAATATGTGATCTATCTTGTAGAAGGTACTGATGTCCGTCACCTTAGTGTTGAAAAGATGGAAAAAGCGTTAGATAGAGACTAAATTGCTTTCCTGAAGGTAGCATGCAGCATGGTGTTATCTTCAGGTTACCATTACATTGTTCAATTGCTCAGTGAATCTATTTTACTGAGTTAAGCTTTATCATTTATCTATAAAAATCCTCATCATTACTCTGGCTTAGTATTAAATTGTATTGCACAATACAAGTTCAATTCGAACTATAGACTCACTATGACTGAACATTCTGACGATAAAGTACTCGCAGCCATTGATCTTGGCTCAAACAGTTTCCACATGATTATTTCTCGTTTACGCGACGATGGCCACTTTCAAGTTGTAGATCGACTGAGAGATATGGTTCAGTTACGTGCAGGCTTGGATCAACATGGCTATTTATCTGAACAAGCCCAGCAGAAAGCAATTGCTTGTTTAGCGAGGTTTGGCGAACGAATTAATAATTTGCAGGCGAATAATGTTCGAATCGTTGGTACTAATACGTTGCGAGTTGCTAAAAATAGTCAATCTTTCTTGGCGAAAGCCCGTAAGGCTCTTAACTATCCCATTGAAATTATTCCTGGTGAAGAAGAAGCTCGCCTTATCTACTTGGGTGTCGCACATAGTTTAGCCTTTGATAGCTCACGACGCTTAGTGATGGATATTGGTGGCGGTAGCACTGAGTTCATCATTGGTGAGGGCTTTGAAGGACTTAGACGAGAAAGTCTTGAAATGGGCTGTGTGAGTTTTTCTCAGCAGTTTTTTGCGAATGGTTGGGTTTCTTCTGAAAGGATGAGACTTGCATTAATAACTGCTGGTACTCGCCTGCGGGCAATTCAGCGGCCATATCGAAATATGGGCTGGGTCGATGCAATAGGTGCATCAGGTACTATTCGTTGCGTAGCTAATATTGTTAGAGAAAATGGTTGGGCTGATGATGGTGTTATCACGCCTGATTCACTAGACAAGTTAATCGAAGCGATTGTATCGGTGAAACATATTGGTGAATTGAAACTAAGTGGATTAAGTGATGAACGAAAATCTGTCTTACCCGGTGGTGTTGCAGTTTTAAAAGCAGCATTTGACCGTTTAGCCATTGAAAAAATGACGGTATCTGATGGGGCCTTACGTGAAGGCTTGCTGTATGACTTATTAGGTCGAATTCAGCATGATGATGAGCGTGACCGCACTGTTTCAGCTTTTAGTCGTCGTTATCAAGCTGATGAACAGCATGCTGAACGTGTTCGAGTCATGGCGGTAAGTTTTTTTGAGCAAGTTAGTGATGACTGGGACATTAATCAGGAAGAATATTTAGATCGTATGCAATGGGCTGCTAAGTTGCATGAAGTAGGTCTAGCAATCAGTCATCATTCTTTCCATAAACACTCCGCTTACTTGATTGGCCATTCGGACTTACCTGGTTTCTCACGTGAGGAGCAGTATGCTTTAGCATTAGTTGTACAAGGGCAACGTCGGAGCTTTCCTAAAAAAGAGTTAAAAACTTTACCCCAAGAACTGGAATCATCAACTAAGAAAATCATGATCCTACTCCGCTTGGCTGCGGTATTTAATCGAGGCCGTAGTGAGCGTACTGACACAGCCGTGAAGCTGGCAGTGACGAAGAAAGGTTTACGCCTGAGCTTACCTCAAGGTTGGTTGTCCAAGCATCCTTTGACAGAAGCTGATTTGATGCAAGAGGCTGAGTACCTGAAATCAATCAAGTTAAAGTTAAAGATTAGAGAAGCCTGAACTGATCTGTATCTCAACTTGTCATAGAGTGAGAGGTAATATTTGATGCGAGTAGTAAGAGCACTAACACTCATTGCTTCATGTGCTTGTTTTTCAGCATATGCCAATGAATCACTCATTATTGATAGTGATAGTGGTGATACGCTGATGATTCATCAGTTAAAAAATGGTGAGATTTGGGGAAGTTTAATGATCACCGATCAGATTGCTGATAGTTTTGCTGATCATGAACTAATTGTCTTACAAGTCGATCAATATCAGCCTGTTTCCTTAGACCAAGAAAAAAGGTGTAACACGCCTGCGGGTAAGCCTCAGCAAGTGAACTATACATTTGAATCAGAGAAGAGCGATGCCAACTGGCTATTGAGTAAGGTTGATGTAAACACCAGCTCTAAGTCTAATTTTCTTAAATTAACTGGATGGGATAAAGAGACGTACCAACATATGAAGTCAGATAGGCGACCTGAAGTGGTCGACTTTCCTATCAAAGCTTCTTTAGCCATAGAGTTGTTAGCGAATCAGTTTCAACAAGGAGAACGGGTTATATTTCGCTATACCACGACTAATGAGCAACCACGTCAAGCTAAGTTTGAGTTAGCGCCAGTACGAGACGAACTCAGTGCGTTTTTCATGCAGTAATATTTCCCTCTTCATTCCGAAGAGGGAAAGAGTCACCGAGATTTACCAGTTTACGTTTACGCCTACATAAGCGCTACGACCAATACCAGGTAAACGATCACCAGTAGTAAGGTCTGGGCTATCAATCGCGCTAATACGGTTATAGCCACCTAAGTGATCGTTATAGCCTCGATCAAATAGATTGTTTACACCTGCCGATAAAGTGATGTCTTCAGTAGGTTGATAATTACCCGTTAAGTGGAATAATGCATAACCACTCGTTTTCTTCTCTTCATTTTCAGTAGATACTTTATTTTGTGCAGCCACTGTTTCAGCCTCAAAACCAATACGCCATGTTGTTTGCACATAGCTCAACATAGTCCGGGCCGTTAATGGCGCAATACGATATAGGTTATCGCTAGTATCACGGCGTTCACCACGAACATAGCTCACGGTACCGTCTAATTGCCATTCATCAGAAAGAGTTGCATACCAATTTGCATCAATACCATATAATTTTGCATCAACATTTTGGAATTGTAGAGGTGTAGTGTCTCCACCCATCATCGTGCTTACACCGATAGCTGCCATATTTGACATCGGTACAGCGACGCCTTGAATATAGTCGTTAATGTGATGATAGAAAACACGGGGTGAAATACCCGATTTGGCTGTATGCCAGTCCAAGCCTAATTCCGCTTGGTAGGCTGTTTCAGCATCAAGATCGACATTACCAATATGGTTATTACCATCAGCTAAACCAGAAGTCGATTGCATTGGTAACCATAAATAGCGTTCTTGATAGCTAGCTGAACGTTGTTTACGAGCTAGACCAAATTCAATATCCACTTCTTGATTCAATGTCTTTGTTAAGACAAAGGTGAGATCAGCAAGGTTATCTTCTTGGCTACGATCTGATGTATTGAAGTTATTACGAAGGGTAGTGGTATTCATACCCATCATACCGCCCATCATTGTCATGCTTGTATTAACTTCACCAGCATCCATATTAATACGGCTTAGACGAATACCAGATTGCAGCTTAAGATCGTCTTGAATTGCACCTGCCCATTCTGCAAAAATACTATAGCGATCACGCTCAACATCTTTGAAGTTGTTCACGTAGAACATCGTATTATTTGGATTATAGATATTGGTATTGTGATCTGCCTGATCAGCATCAAAGCCAATGGTCCAGTTGTTTAAGTTGTAACTTAAATTGATACCAGCTGCTTCAACATCAGCATCGGCATAACGTTGCATTGGGTTTGCTGTTGATCTGAATAAGTAATTCGACATGCGATGTTCAGAATCTTGGTAATGAAAGCGAGTAGTAAATTTGCCGCCATTATTTAGATTTTTGCTAAAGTTTAATTTATAGTTCTCGCCGCGAGCATAGACGATGTCCATAGGTAATGCTGGTGTGCCTGTATGACCTGTATCATCATGATCAATGGCTAACTCAACTTCATGACCTGCTTTTTGAAAGCCATATGCAATGCCAAGCGTATCGCGTTCGTGCTCGCTGGGATAAATGGTGCCGTTATCAAACTCTAAATTATTACCACGATCTACACTGCCAGAAATTTGGAAGCGGTGTGTTTCATTCGCAGCATTGGCTGTAATACCTGAATAGCGTGTATTACCATTTTCAGCATAACCAGCCGTTATATTGCCATGCAGTTCAAATTCTTCATCGGCACCAAACTCAGCCTGTTTAGAGTTTGCTACGATTGTGCCGCCGATAGTCTCTATGCCAGTACTTACTGGTGCAATACCACGGTATAGAGCAACATCCGCTACACGAGAGCTTGGTAAGTAGCTGAGCGGTGAATCCATGCGGTTTGGGCCTGCTTGGTTAAGGCGGACACCATCAATGAGCACATTGACTCGATCACTGAATAAACCACGATATTGTGCGATACTTGTTAGCGGACCATTACTATTTACATTGGCACCAGGTAAACGTTTCACTAAGTCACCTGTATCGGGTGAAGTGATTGAAAGTGGTGGAATGACATAAGGAGTTGCTTCACCTGTTTGCCCTTCAACGGAAATAGTCGGTAAGCTGATGTGCTCAGCGTGAACCGATGTATGCAGCCCTAGCATTAAGAAAGGCACTGGCAGTAATTTAAAGTATTGCAATTTAACTTCTCCCTAATGATAACC
>AZIC01002201.1_pt1 | contig 11583 bp, 7 predicted proteins | sample 359061 | NCBI WGS metagenome assembly AZIC01 (sample SAMN02429709, study PRJNA222657) | marine sediment metagenome | biome: Sediment sample; isolation source: sample MGS-MES from oil contaminated site at the harbour of Messina (Sicily... | place: Italy: Messine | collected 2011-04-30 | depth 1 m m
ACCAGGCGCTCAAAGTCTGGACACTGGATTTCGCCGCGCATAAAACCAACGGTCCGCTGCAGATCACACAAAAAGATATTACGCGGGCACTGGAACCATTCCAGAAAATCCGGGAGTCACTGGGGAGTAATATCGAACTGATCATCGACGGACACGGGTTCTTTCAACTTGCACCGGCGATTCGGATCGCCAAACGTCTGCAGGAGTATGATATTCTCTGGGCCGAAGACCTGCTGCGGGTCGACTGTGTCGATACGCTGAGTGACTTTCGCGATAAGGCGGGAATCCCGGTCGCTGTAAGCGAAATGTTTAACGGCCCTGATGACTATCGCCTGGCGTTGGAGAAACGGGCCGCCGACTTTGTCATGATTGACCCCACCTGGGTGGGGGGTATTTCACAGACGCGTAATATCACCCGTCTGGCGCAGTTTTATAATGTCCCCGTCGTGATGCATGATTGTACGGGACCCTTAACGCTGTTATCCGGCGTGCACGTTGCCGCCAGCTCGAACAATGTGGCCTGGCAGGAAAGCCTGCGGGCGCATCTGCGGATACTATATCCCAAGTTGATTGACACCCCGATTGAAGTCGAACAGGGACGCATTGTCATTCCGAAAACTCCGGGCCTGGGAGTTGCCTGGCTGCCCGAATTGTTTACGCCGGGGACAAACCAGTACCGCGCGACTATGCAGACTTAGCTGTTCCCAACCAGCGATTCTTAATTCGAACGGACCATAGCTATGACATACAACCGCGGCTAACGCCGTGCGGCTAATTTTTTAGACAATTTGCCAATCAGAATGACTGATTAGCCGAAGATCATCAGCCCCGGTTTCTCCTATTTGCAAGGATGTATTCTAACCAAGAAACGCGACCTGGCAATTTCTGTTGCCTTAATGCAGGCCGATGATATTACCGGAGTCGTCGATATCAATTCGCAAAGCAGCCGGGTCTGAGGGGAGACCTGGCATCGTGCGAATTTCGCCACTCAACGCGTAGAGAAACCCGGCTCCCGCCGAGAGACGCAAGTCACGGACTGGGAAGGTGAAGCCGGTCGGTCGTCCCAGCAGGTGCGGATCGTGGGAAAGTGAGTACTGCGTTTTGGCGATGCAGACGGGCAGGTCTCCATAGCCTAACTGTTCGTATTCCTGCATGCGTCGGCGGGCCTGCGGTTCGAATTCAACCGAGGCTGCGCCGTAGATGCGGGTTGCGATCGTTTCGATTTTTTCGGCGATCGGCATTTCCTGGGGATAGAGGTACTGAAACTGATTGGGTTGTGCGGCTGCCTCGACGACCGCTTCCGCCAGTGCCAGGGAACCATCGCCTCCTTCCTGAAAGGCACGTGTAATCACAGCAGCAAAAGCGCCCTGCTCGAGTGCGATTTTCTGAATTTCTTCCAGTTCGCGTTCAGAATCATCGGGAAAAGCATTAATGGCAACGACCGTCGGCAGATGATACTGGCGAATGATATCAAGGTGCGCTCGCAGGTTGACGGCCCCCGCGCGGAGGGCGTCCAGATTCTCTTCCAGCAGCGCGGGGGGTAGTGGCTTCCCCGGATGAACATCAAACTGGCCGCTCTGAAGCTTCAATGCCCGAGCCGTGCAGACCAGCACTTCCGCATCGGGTTGGAGTCCACTGGTGCGGCACTTGATATCGAAAAACTTTTCGGCCCCGCAATCCGCTCCGAAGCCGCTTTCCGTCACCACGTAATCAGCCAGTCGCATGGCAATCTGGTCGGCGATGATCGAACTGTTGCCATGCGCAATATTGCCAAAGGGCCCGGTATGCACCAGGAAGGGAGTCGCTTCACAACTCTGTACCAGATTGGGGCGCAGGGCATCCATGAGCAGAGCCGCCATTGCACCGGCGCACCCCAACTCCTCGACCGTGACCGGTTGACGATCGAGCGTCATGCCAACCACAATGCGCCCCAGTCGCCGACGCAGATCGAGGGGATCAATGGCCAATGCGAGAATCGCCATGACTTCCGAAGCGGCGGTCAGATCGAAGCCGGTCTCGCGGAGGGGGGCCTGGGGCGGGTGATCCAGTCCACTGATGATGTGGGCCAGTCCTTTGTCGCAGAGGTCCAGGGCCCGTTTCCAGGTAATGGTCTTCGGATTGATTTCGGGAGTTTTCCGCCGGGCAATATGATTATCAATAATGCTGGCCAGCAGATTGGTGGCAGAGGTAACTGCGTGCATGTCGCCGGTGAAATGCAGATTGATATCGGACTGGGGCTCCAGTGTGCAGTTGCCCCCACCGGCCCCGCCTCCCTTAATGCCGAACACCGGCGCCAGCGAAGGTTCGCGGAGTGTGCCGATCGTCGTGTGGCCCTGCTGAGAGAGGGCCATCGCCAGGCCGATCGCAGTGACGGTTTTGCCTTCGCCCAGGGGAGTCGGATTGACAGCCGTTACGCCGATGTATTTCGCCAGGGAACGGTCTTTGAATTTGTCTGCAAGCCCATGCACCAGCTTGGCCTTAAGGCGGCCGTAGGGTTCGTAGTCGCCCGGTCCCAGTCCCAGTACTTTCGCGAGGGAATCGATGTCTCTCAGCAGCGGCCCGTCGGGGCAGGAAGGAGTAGTGCGATGCATCTGCTAGCGCCTGTCAGAATGAAAATGTTGTGTTCTCAGTGAAGGGAAAGCAAAATTCTAACTCAGTTCCCGTGTCAGAGAAAAGGCAGAAGCTGTGAATTCTGCAGGTCAGTCATTGTGAATTCATTGAGAAACAATGAAAATGAAGCAAGTGACTGCCGGAAAAGAGAGGTACTTTTCTGGTGAACTTCATTTGAGTTGAGAACAGGAACAGGTCGCATGCAACTGACATCGGTGGTTACCCCTTTTACTAATGAGAACCTGACACTACTGGCGCAGATCGGTGTCACACATGTGACGATTCGTTATCCGGGACCTGACCTGGAAAAGTTACAGGCTTTCAAAAAACAGGTCACTAACTGTGGTCTGCAGATTGCGGCAATTGAAGGATATCTGCCCATTGAAAACATCAAGCTGGGCAATGAGCGGTTTGATGAAGAGATCGCGGAAATGAAAATGCTGCTGCAAAACATGCAGCAGGCAGGCATACCGTTTGTCTGTTACAACTTCATGGCGGGAACAGACTGGGTCCGTACACAACTGGATGCACCGGAGCGAGGCGGGGCCCTGGTGACTGGCTTTGATGTGGAACAGGCCGAGCAAGCGGTTTCGCTGTCTCAGACAACGCAGCAACAACAGACCGAACCAATTACAAAAGAGGCGTTATGGGAGAACCTGGAACGCTTTCTGACAGAATTGCTGCCGGTCGCCGAAGCCTGTGATGTGACGTTGGCCATGCATCCCGATGATCCACCTCTGGAAACGTTTATGGGGAAATCCCGCATCATGAATTCTGTGGAGAGTTTTGAACGACTGATGTCACTCTCTGCGAGCCCGGCCAATGGGATCTGTTTCTGCCAGGGCACGTTTGCAGAGATGGGCGTTGATATTCCCTCAACGATTGAACGACTGGGACCTCATATCCGCTATGTGCATTTTCGCGATATCCGGGGAACGCGGGAACGGTTTGTCGAAACCTTTCACGACAACGGCCCGACCGACATGTTTGCCGCCGTCCAAGCGTATCAGAAAATCGGTTTCACGGGACCGATTCGCCCCGACCATGTGCCGCAACTGGTGGGAGAAGAAGCGGGAGAGCCCGGATATACGATGTTGGGACGCCTGCATGCGTTCGGTTACCTGCAGGGACTGATTGAGGGGGCTCAGAAATCCTGAGGACTGCTTTGACACTCGAATCGAGCCGATTTATCGGAAAATCATAACCCATAACAGTTTATTGATTTGTCTGAGATTGAAAAAACATGAACTGGCTGGTAGCTGTGCGCGGAATTCCCTGTATAATCGTTATAGCAGGCACAACTTACCCAGTTGATGAAGTCTGACAGGGAAGTCGAGATCGCAGGCAGGAGGCACCTCTTTGGGGAAGCGCCTGAGCAGAATGAACTGAGCCCGGCTCATCAGTGACTAAACTCGATTTTCCACTCTTTAGGAGTCAGACCCATGCGTATTCGAATGCTGTTCACCGTGGCGGCTGTTGTCGCCTGTTTCACTTTGATGTCTTCCGTATCTGAAGCAGGCGGACGCATCACTTACTACAGCTCACCATTTCCGTATGTAGGCCCCGCTCCTGTTTACTCGGTTCCGGCTCCGGTTAATACCGCCTACTATGTACCGGCAATGAACGCTTATTATGCTCCTGCCTTGGTGCCGGCACCGGTCATGACTCCGGTTTATTATCAGCCCGCTCCCGTTGTCGTGCAGCCTGTAACCACCTATTATGCCCCCACGCCTGCTTACTCTTATTACGCTCCAGGCAAAGTCGTTTATAAGAGCCGCGGTCCCCGGTTTTTAGCTCCCAACTACAAAACGGTTGTGAAGTATAAATAAGCTGACGTAATCTGATATCAAAAAATAGAAAGAGCCTGCTGAATCAGATTCAGCAGGCTCTTTTTTTGTTGTGACGAAGCAAAGTCCGTCTGTCAGATTCACACCAACTACAGTGTCCAGCCTTCGCGGTATTCGCGTTTGATGTACTGGGCGGCTTCGGGGACGTTGGTGACATTAAGATTGTCGGCATCCCATTCCAGTTTCTTTTGACCGACGCGGTAGGAAACATTGCCCAGCAGCACGGTCTCGGTCAGTGGGCCGGCGTAATTGAAGTTACTGCCGGTGGGTGTGCCGTTGCGGATGGCATCCAGCCATTCGATGTGATGGCTCTTGGGACGGGTCAGATACGGTTCTACCGGTTTCGCTTCTTTGCCGGCTTCCATGAAGACCTTGTTCGAGCCATAGTCGGCGAGCAGGCGTCCGTCATCTCCTTCGAACAGAACGGCACTGTTTTTCTCGTACATTTCAGCGCCTTTGGGTTTCCAGCCGCCATGATACCAGGTCATGTGAACCGGAGGCAGATCTTCGCGGGCCTCGTATTCATAATCGACCTTCATCAGGCTGGGGCATTCATTCACACCGCCATGTCCTTTTTCCCCGACAGCGACGACCGTTTTGGGATATTTGAGTTTCAATGCCCAGAACGGGAGATCCATATAGTGGCAGCCGAAGTCACCCAGCTGACCGTTACCGAAGTCCCACCAGTAGCGCCAGTTGAAATGGAAGTGGGATTCATTGTAAGGACGGAACGGAGCCGGCCCGATCCATTGATCGTAGTTCACGTAAGCGGGTGGATTATTTTCCCTGGAGCGTTCGCCTTCAATACGAACACCGCCTCCCACCCAGACATGCACGCGGCGGACAGGTCCGATCACACCGGACTGAACCATTTCCACCACCTTGCGGTAGTTGTCGGTCGCGTGAATCTGGTTGCCCATCTGAGTGGCAACACCGGCTTTCGCGGCCAGGTCGGTCAGGACACGAGCTTCATAGACAGAGTGAGTCAGTGGTTTTTCACAGTAAACAGGCAGACCTTTTCGCAGCGCTGCTGCCGCCGCCGGGGCATGCATGTGATCGGGAGTACTGACCAGGACGCCATCCAGGTCGTTGCGATCGAGAACTTTGCGGTAGTCATCGTACTTGTCGGCTTTGGGGAATTCTTTGGAGGCAATCTCCAGACGCTTCGCATCGATATCGCAGAGGGCGACAAAGTTTTCTGATTTTGTACCGCTGATATTCGCATAAGCCCGGGCGGCCACGCCGATCGAAGCCAGATTGAGTTTTTCGTTTGGACTTTTACTTTGGGAAGCGGCTTCCAGTGGCATCAGAGGCAGCGCGCCAGTGAAGGCAGGCACAGCCGTCCCCGCAATCAAGGCTTTCTTGAGAAACTCGCGGCGGTCGACAGAATTTGACATGAAAAGTCTCCTTGTGAGGAAGTGATCTGCGATGTGACTGGAATGAATATGCCCGGTGGCGATCCGTGTAATAAATCGTCATCTCAAGTGAGGACGGCCTCAATAAATTAACTTTTTTAATATATCGCAGGGCCGAAGGGAAATCGAGCCTGTATTTCGAAAACGGAAAAATGAGCGAGTGGGAAATGGAGTGGCCCGTTGAGATCAGCGTGAGGAAGGAACTTCAGTTGGAGGTGTCTGAAGTGATATCTTCCGAAATGCTGACCGCTTTTTCAACGCCGGTAATGAGCTGATCGAGGCGGAACGGCTTGTAGAGGACGCATTTCAGACCGAGCTGTCGGGCTTTGACGATCGAGTGCGTGGGATCGTACCCGAAACCTGTCATCAGAATCACAGGCAGGTGCTCATGGATCTCCCGGATCTGGGCGAAGCATTCGTACCCGTTCATATCGGGTAGCCGGATATCAGCGATGACCACATCATAATGAAAGCTGCGGACCATCAGGAATGCTTCTTCTCCATCGTGAGCGGTTTCTACCTCACAGCCCAGTCGGCCCAGCAGTTCATGTGCTGCCCGTCTGACAGTGGCATCACTGTCGACGACCAGAATCCGCTTGTTGACCAGTTTGGGATTCACCTGTCTCATCGTGGGCACTTTATGATGATGAGGTGTCTGGGGAGCCATTTCATCTCCCACCTGTTGAATCAGTTGCTTAATGTGGCGAGTATCTTTAAGGATACGCTGCAATCGCTCGCACACACTCGGCTCGTGACCGATATACCGCTCCAGAATCCAGGCCGTATCGTTGAGGATCTCATCCACTGGATCAACGACCCCACGCATAATTAATTCAGTACTGGCAGAGGCTGTCGTCAGTTTTTCGACAACGAGCAGATCCAGTGTATTCAAGGCAATCGCAACTTCGCGGCTGAACAGTTCGAGGAAGTGCAGATCATTTTCGTCAAAGGCACCCGCGTGCGGGCTTTCCACATTAAACGTTCCGAGAACTTCATCGTGCAGATTCAGGGGAACCGTCAGGGAACTGCGGGCATTGGGAGCCCCTGTCATATACAGGGGGTCGTGCGCCGTATCTTCGCAGAGATAACTTTTTCCCGTCGCGGCGACAAAGCCGGTCACGCCGTTCGCTTCGGGATCTGCATAGAGTGTGCGGTTGGTCGCCACCTGCTCCATGCCTACGGCAAGTAGAACATCGAGTCGATTGGAGGCTTTATCCAGCAGACGAATTTCCACGGTTTCAAATTCAAGCAGATCCTGAGTGTAATGCAGAATTTTAGCTTTCAGAAGTTCAATGCGGTCTTCTGTTGTCATCTCGAAGATTTCTTCGGGAGAAAGATCGCCGAGCTCAAGTCCTGCCTGATAGATGGCATTGAGTTTCTGCCGCTGTAATACTTCTTCCGAAATATCACGAACGCTGGCCACCAGATAAGCGGGCTCCTCTTGACTGTCGGGAGCCATCAGGACCGGCATGACTTCGACATCAAAATAGCTTTTATCTCCGACCCGCAGTCCGCTCTTGGCAATCTTGCGTGTGGAGAAAGCTGAGTGAAACGGGCTGAAGTCAGGGCCTAGAATTTCGGGGGCGCCAAAGGCATCGTAGAAGGAATGACCGACCAGCGAGTTTTCATGACCGCAGAGTTGGCCCAGCCGGTGATTCGACCAGATAATGCGCAGCTCGGAATCCAGGACCACCACAGCATGAGGCAGAAATTCCAGCAGGCTACCCGACTGAATTAAAGCCAGGGGTAATGTCCCTGAAGTGGCTGGTACGACCAGGGCAGAGATATTTCCCTGATCAAATTCAGCGATACCTTCCGCCAGATTCTCCGAGGTTACGACCACATAGTCTTCATTGGAGAACTGTTCTCGCAACTCAGAAGTCTGGTCATCCGAGGGCCCACAGAAGAGAATTTTTTGCGGATTGGTCACTACGAAAACAGCCTTTGTCCACTAAGACATTTGATGCTTCACTTAATGTTGTATCACAAACGGAGACACCTGCTTTTCCGGCCTACCTGATTTGTAGAAACAACCGGATAAAAAACAAGATACCTCAGTCTTGTATTACGTAGATTCAGGCCGGATTGATAGAATACCTGACCTGGTTTTTATGCTTTTCACCAAAATCTTGAACAACATAAACAGTATAACGATATCGTACCTATGAAATCGGCTTTCTGTCAGCCAAAATTAAGATCCAACGAAAGGAATCTGCGAATTTCTTCAAATTCTGCTTGAATCCAGATATTTTTTCTCAAGTTTTTCCGCCTGTTTTAATGACTGATCCCCTTTTCAGCGAACCGTTTCGCAAACCTGCCGCCGCATAGAGAATGACAGCAAATGAGTTTACCCTGGGTCGCCATTCAGAGAAATCCAATCTCCGGAACAGGAAACCGTGCTTCGCTGATCATGGATCTGATCCAACATCTGAAGCAGAAAGGCATTCGGCCACGTCTGTTTTCCAACAGAGAGCGTATGCAGGAAAGGCTGCGAGACCAGTCTACGGAAACCCCGCCACTGTGCGTTGTTGCTGCCGGTGGAGATGGAACCGTCCAGGACCTGATCAATCGGTATCCCGATCAGCGAATCGCGATTCTCCCGCTGGGAACCGAAAACCTGATGGCCCGGCATCTGGGAATTCCAAAGTCAGGCGTCTTCGTCGCGGAAATGATCAAGCAGGGTGCGACACGTGAAGTCGACCTGTGTCAGATGCAGCAGAAACGTTTTATCCTGATGGCAAGCGTGGGCTTTGACGCGGCAGTGGTAGCAGATCTGACCGAATTCCGGAAAGGAAATATTTCCCACCTGAGTTATCTGAAGCCAGTCTGGCGTACCCTTCGTTCCTATCCGTATGAACCGCTGTTAATCTCCACAGATCAGCGCACCGCAGAGATCACCGCCTACCATGCCATCGTTGTGAACATTCCCGCCTATGGACTGAATCTGAACTTTTCTCCTTCGGCAAGCGATGAAGATGGACTGCTCGACCTGATTGTATTCAAGGGAAAAGGGCTGTTCCGCACCCTGAGATACCTGTACCAGATCGTACGAGGCTCACATTTGAATTCTCCTGATGTACAACGGATTCAGACAAATCGTATTCAGATTCGCTCTGCGAAACCGGTTCCCGTTCAGACCGACGGGGATGCTTCAGGTCAGACACCGCTGGAAATTACGGTTCTCCCGCGGGCAGGCCGATTTATCGTCCCTTGCTGAACCAGGAGAATTCCACCATAATTCCCGAAGGATCATTTTAAGTAATACTGTTGGAAAGGATTCACAGGTGTCACAAAACCCAGTTTCGATTGGTCAGGTTCCATGCGGGAAAAATCATCCACTGGTATTTATTGCCGGGCCGTGCGTTATTGAAAGTGAAGAACTGGTACTGACCACTGCCAGACGACTTGCTGAAATTGCCTCGAAAGAAAACCTGTCGCTGATCTTCAAATGCAGTTTTGATAAAGCCAATCGCACAAGTGTCGACAGCTTTCGTGGTCCTGGTCTCGAACGTGGCCTGGAGATTCTGGCGAAAGTGAAACAGGAAACCGGCCTGGAAGTCACGACCGACATCCATGAACCCAACCAGGCGGCTTCCGCTGCAGAGGTCTGTCGGATTTTACAGATTCCCGCGTTTCTGGCACGTCAGACTGATTTACTGGAAGCGGCTTCCAAAGCTGCGTTAAAATATGATGGCGTGGTGAATATCAAAAAACCACAATTTGTGGCTCCCGAAGACTGTATTCATGCAGTGAAGAAATGCGAAGCCTTCGGGCTGGAGCGACTTCTGCTGACAGAACGGGGAACAACATTCGGTTATGGTCGGCTGGTAAACGATATGCGCTGCATTCCCATCATGAAGCAGATGGGGCCTCCTGTGATCTTTGATGCCACCCATAGCGTACAGACACCCGGGGGCAAATCAACGGGAGGGCAGCGGGAAATGATTCCCTTTCTGGCCCGGGCTGCGGTAGCCTGTGGCTGTGATGGCATCTTTGCAGAAACACACCCCGACCCTTCCCAGGCGTTGAGTGATGGGCCGAACATGCTCCCGCTGGATGATTTCACCAGTTTTGCACTGCAGATGCAGAAATTCCGGGATCTGTTCAATGAAATCGGTGGGGCATCAGACATTCCATCTGCTTGAAAATTGGTTATAGTATCTGGTACAGCGTATTCTCCTCTGATATTCATTGAATTTCCTTCCAGAGGTTTAACCGATCTTTGACCGACACAGTCCCGTCTTCTGTAAGATGGAACTGTACAGTATCACGAAGCCAAAACTGATATGACATTCTCGAATCTGATACAATGCATCTCTGCTTCCCGCCGGGGTTTAATGACTGGTGTTTGCTGCTTTGCCCTGTTGTCCACTGTTCCAGGTTGTAAAAACCAGACACCACCTGCACCATCTGCCAATAAAGTCAAATCCCAGGAAACAGCCAGCAAATCGAGTTCAACCAGTCAGAGTGATTCTGACTGTAACACCTACATCGATAACGCGATGAGCATGCTGGAGCCGGAACGACTGGAAATCAGCTCATCACTGGAACGTGCCGTGGCGCTGTTGAATCAGTGGACACTCAATTGCGCAAATTTTGATACCGATCCACCGACCCTGACAGATTCGCAGAAGCCATTTTTCAAGAAGTACCTGGGTGAAGCCCAGCTGGCGAAAATGGATCTGACACGATTTACGGAAAGTGATGCAAAATTCATCCGTGATTCACAACTTTTCAATGGTATGGTCAATGCGGCGATTGCAGGCAAATCGAATGATGTCGAACGCGTGACGGCCGCTTTCTATTACTGCATGAGCAATGTGGCTCTCATTACCAACAAACAAAATGTGCTCCCGTTGTCCCCTTATGAAATCTGCATTCTGGGTACCGGTTCTGCAGAACAACGAGCCTGGATTTATATCGATATGCTCAGGCAACTGCGAATGGACGCTGTCCTGTTAAAGCCTGCTGAAGAGGCTCCCTATAAATTACTCGTGGGCGTGCTGCTGAATGAAAACATTTACCTGTTTGATCCCGTGCTGAGCCTGCCGATTCCAGCGAAAGAGCAACCTGCCGATGCGGTCCTGATTCCGAACCCGGCAACATTGGCTGATGTCTTAAAGTCTCCCGCAATTTTGAAAGACTTTTATGGTGAAGAAGCGGCGAATCGTTTTTCAGCCGAAGAACTGAAAACGCCCCAGGTCCTCATTATGGGACGCAGCTGTGAATGGTCGACCCGAATGCGGCGTCTGGAAGATTCGCTGTCGCGTAAGCAGACTTTCGTGCTGTTTCGCAACCTGGAAGAATTAAAAGGTGATCCCGGCTTCATCGCGCATCTTCAGACGATCGGAAAAGGGATCCTGAAAGACGCGGAAATCAAAGTTTCGGAATATCCTGATAAAGAAATCAATGCCAGTGAATCCGTAACTGGTGATCTGGCGAAACAAATCGCTTCGATCCGATTACCATTTAACGCTCCGGTGCCTTACGATGTAAAATTGAGAAAAGAGACAAAGGACGGCTTTGTCGTCCCCTGGGGGGCTCCCTCCAAGAAATTGCTGAAAACGAGAACCGCACAATTGCTGGGAGAACAGAAGTCAGCGATCGAGAGTTTTGTCACCACGCGACTGGAAGCTGGTTTCCCTTCCGACCTGATTGTCCCTCAAAAAACCCGACTCATGCATTTGATGGCGGCCCATGAGGCCACTTAT
>AZIC01020082.1_pt1 | contig 11559 bp, 9 predicted proteins | sample 359061 | NCBI WGS metagenome assembly AZIC01 (sample SAMN02429709, study PRJNA222657) | marine sediment metagenome | biome: Sediment sample; isolation source: sample MGS-MES from oil contaminated site at the harbour of Messina (Sicily... | place: Italy: Messine | collected 2011-04-30 | depth 1 m m
CCCCACCGTCGCAATGTTATGACAGCAATACGATGAAAGTCGTGACCTCAAAAGGGCGCGGCTTTTTTTATTGCGCGGATTTTAAGACACAGGCCAGCGTGGATTCGCTGACTGCCAGGGCGTACAGGGCTTGACTGGATTTAGAAGAAAGCCGTTTCATTTCTTGATACGGGGCTGTTTAGATGGCACAATCTAATAGAATTAGACTGTGTCCAGTTTTATCATAGCGTTTCCAGGGCTGTTTGCCCTGAGCATATTAGATTGAGAGACGCTATAGTTAAATGTGATGCGATCTAGAATTCGCCGCAACTCTCCGGATCCTGATGTTGATTCATGAATATTTCGAAAACCTCACTGGGCCGCTCTTTTTCCCACTCGATACTGAAATCGTTTTCTCGATCCCGGCTGTTCTCCAAGGGGAGCATGTGGATCTGGCCGATCGCCGGTACGATCCTGCTGTTGATACTGGGCTTCATCGTTCGTTCGGTTGTGGAAGATTCCGCACGGCAGACTGTCGCAGATAATCTGCAGACCATTCTGGATGCAGATGTCGCGGCTCTTGAGATCTGGCTGGAGCGGGAAGAGTCCCTGGCGGAAGTACTCGCAGAAGAACCCCGCGTGCAGAAGCTGACAGCGGAACTGGTGGCTTTGAATCAGCAGAATGCCGACGACCGCGAAGCCTTGTTGAATTCCCAGGCTTTGGGGGAACTGCGGCAGGAATTCGAATCGGAACTCGAACATCTGAACTACCTGGATATCGGCTTGATCAGCCTGGAAGGCAGGATTTTAGCGTCTTCACGGGATGAACCGATCGGTCGGGCAGATTTACCGATTCAAGAGTCGGCTCTGGAAGCAGTCAGCCAGGGAAAAGCAATCGTAACGCGTCCTTTTGAAAGTGTATTCGTCCGCAAGGATAAAACAGGAGAACTCAAATCCGGATTACCAACCATGCTGGCGCTGGCGCCGGTGAACGATGCTGACGGGAATCCGATCGCCGCGCTATCTTTATTAATTCGTCCCGAGATTAACTTCACCCGTATTCTTTCTATCGCCCGCGCCGGGAAGACCGGGGAGACGTATGCGTTCGATAAAGAGGGGACGATGTTATCGCAAAGCCGTTTTGACGACGACCTGAAAATGATCGGCCTGATACCCGATCGCGCTGACGCACACTCGATTCTCAATATTCAGCTCCGTGACCCACAGGTGAATATGGCGGAGGGGAACCGACCCGCGTCAAGACTGGCGGATCGATCTTTAACCCGCATGGCGGCCTCGGCCGTACAGGGGGAGGCCGGCGTCGATGCGAACGGCTATCGCGATTATCGAGGCGTGCCTGTCGTGGGTGCGTGGGTGTGGCTGCCGGAATATGATTTCGGCGTTGCCACCGAGATGGACGCCGCGGAAGCGTATCGTCCCTTGTATCTGTTGCGTTACAGTTTCTGGGGACTGTTCGCGCTGCTGGCTCTGGGAGCGATTGTGATTTTTGTCTTCACAATTATTGTTGCCCGCAAAGAACAGGAAACCCGTCGTGCTGTGATCAAAGCCAAACAACTCGGGCAGTACGCGCTCGAAGAAAAGCTGGGAGAAGGGGGGATGGGTGTTGTTTATCGCGGCCAGCATGCGATGCTCAGGCGACCGACGGCGATCAAGCTGTTGGATATTGAGAAAACCACCGATGAAGCCGTCGCCCGTTTTGAACGCGAGGTGCAACTCACCAGCCAGTTAAATCATCCGAATACGATTGCCATTTACGACTTTGGCCGTACCCCGGAAGGCGTGTTCTACTATGCGATGGAGCTACTGGATGGTATCAACCTGGACGATCTGGTCAAGCAGTATGGTCCGCAGCCCGAAAGCCGGGTGATTCATCTGCTGAAACAGATCGCAGGTTCGCTGGCAGAAGCACATCAGCTGGGAGTCATCCACCGCGATGTGAAACCGGCGAATATCTTCCTGACGCACCGTGGCGGCGTCTACGACTTTATCAAGCTGCTCGATTTCGGTCTGGTGAAAGCCGTCGATGGCAGAGAGCAGGCTTCATTAACGTCCACCAATTCGATGGCGGGCACGCCGATGTATCTCTCTCCGGAAGGCATCAATCATCCGGACGCCGTCGATGGTCGCAGCGACCTGTATGCATTGGGAGCAGTCGCCTATTACCTGCTGACCGGGACAACGGTATTTGATGGAGAGTCGATCATCGAGATCTGCATGAAGCACGTGCAGGAACAGCCACAAAGTCTCTCGGAACGCCTGGGGAAACCGGTCTCCGCCGATCTGGAACAGATCGTCATGCAGTGCCTGGAGAAGGACCCGGAAAAACGACCGCAGACCGCCGGCGAAGTCCTACTGGATCTGTCAACATGCCAATATGATGGCAAGTGGTCGATCCTGGATGCCAGCCAATGGTGGGCGCAACAGATGCAAGGCCAGGCGACACAGTTTCAATCCGGCATTCAGGGCAAGACATCATCCAGCTCCGTAGCGGAAGCGACATTGATTGTGAATCTGTCGCAGGACGAGTAACAGAAAATTCAATCCGACATGGGGCTATGGACTGCCTGAATGTTGGACTGCTTTTTACCTGAAAAGCGACTTGTTTTTCATTTTTTCTGTAAGTCATCCTCTTTTCAAGTTACTAATACTTATGGAAAGGGGTGTGGGCCTGTTGAACGAAGCACAAAAGACGCTGTTCCTGAACTGGCTGGACGAGCATGGCTCGGCGGTCGTGAAAGTCGCACGCGCCTATACTCTTAACAGCGAAGAGACACAGGACCTGGCACAGGAGATTCTACTGCAAGCCTGGAAGTCCTTGCCAAGGTTCGAGCAGAAGTCGAGTGCTGCGACGTGGTTTTATCGCGTGGCACTGCAGACCGCGATGAACTGGCAGCGAAAAGAGAAACCGCGGCGGATCATTCAGAAGCCTCTGCTCGAAGTTCATACCGTCATCACGGAAGGTGTGAATTCAGCCGACGCGGCTCAGCAGCGGGATACCGTGGAGCAATTGTATCGCGCGATTCGACAGTTACCCCAGGCGGATGCCGCGCTGGTACTGCTCTACCTGGATGAACTCAGTTACCGTGAGATGTCCGACGTTCTGGGGATTTCGGAAAATAATGTGGGTGTGAAACTGAACCGGGCTAAACAAAAACTGAATGAACTGATGAAAGGGGAAGCTGATGGCTCCTGATGAATTTCAACAAGCCTGGCAGGCACAGGCGTCCCGGACACGTGTCACCATCGATGCAGATTTGCTCCGCCAGGAAGTGCAGCGCGACCAGCAGGATTTCCGGACGAAGATTTTCTATCGCGATTTGGGGGAAGTCGGAGTCGCGTTAATGCTGATTCCCATCTGGATCACTCTGGGAGTCATGACAGAATCGACCTGGTCATGGTATCTGACGGTGCCGGTCCTTGTCTGGATGGCCGGCTTCATGCTCGTCTATCGCCGGCGTCATCAGCAGGCGCCGAGTGAACCGGATGAACCGCTGCTGAGTTGTGTGCAGCGTTCCATCACCGAGGTGGATGATCAGATCTGGCTGTTGCGGAATGTCTTCTGGTGGTACCTGCTGCCCCCCAGCGTTTCCATCCTGATTTTCTTTGCGCATACTTCCTGGTCAGCACGGTCGGGGCGCGAGTTGTATGCGCTCATTTTCTTCCTCCTGCTCGCTGGTTCTTTGCTGGCGATGTATTACTGGCTCTATTCATTAAATCAACGGGCTGTACGTCTCCAGTTGGAACCGCGACGCCAGGAGTTGATGACGTTACTCACCAGTCTCGAGGATGAAACAACGGGGAACAGCTCACAGGATCAAATTGCGCTGCCGGGATTGCCCTTTACAGACCAGAAGCTCTGTATGCCACGTCCCTCCCCGGTCCGGATTATCATCGGCTTATTCGTTCTGCTGTTCATCATCATGCTACTGGTTGTATACTTGCTGAGTACGAACCTGCATTTCCTGTCAGCTAAAAACTATCCCAGAATATCTCCCTTCGCAGCAGTGCGCTGGCAGGAGTCCCAGCCGGAAGTCAAAGTAAAGGAGGAATGGTATCAACTCGTGTCGTTGAACGGCATCTCTGCCTCAGAGATCGTGGATTTCAGCAAGCAGACCTACGACGACAAATGGCAGAAACGGTTCGAAGAGGACCTCGTGGAACTGCTGACCCGCATGGGGCATCCGCCTGAGGATAAGGTGACGCTGGTCGTGCAGCCACTCACGTCGCCAGCGAGACAGACTCTAAAAGACGTTCCCATGACGTATGCCAACCGCCGGGCCCTCCGGGAAGCAGCGCAACAGCGGGAGAGTTCAAATCCTTAGTGCGAGGAACACGAAGCAACCTCCAAACCACACAAAATACGAAATGATCCTGTTCGCAGAAGTTTTAAAAAGGTAGCATCAAGGGAGCAGAACAGGGGCGGTGGACAAGAGCCTTGAAATCCATAAATCCATAATTTCCAAAAGATATCCTGCGAGGTAATCAATAGAGAGATGGGACGTATCCAGGATGAGTTCTTAATAAAGAGCGTGATCAAAGGGTTTCCGCCGATACTGAATCCTGAAGATGCCATATCTCTCGTTCGTTTATGTCGAGAACAAAAAGTGAAAGTCTTAGGAATCGATGGCTTTCATGTTTATGGTCAGAGCATACAACCAGATATGACAGAGAGTATCGATTTTTCCAGTAATCTTCGGATGGATTCTGATTGCTGGTGTGCAGCAGAGCAGTTTCTTACAGCTCGTATTAATCGCGGATTATTTTTTGAAATCGTTGTGGATGAGTAGAAGAGTATAAGGAGGGGAAGGGGGCAGTGACAGTCTTGAATTGTGTCAAGAGGCAAGAAAAGTATGATTCCTACCTGCCCCTTTATTGATTAACAGTCGTCAGAGGATCATTCGACATGGGTGGAACGTCTTACCGGCTAAGTGGTGAATTGGAACCAGAGCGAATCGATTCCGGACCGCGGCACAAAACGCTCCTTGAAAAATTACTGAGCCGCCTCGGAGCTCGTAAGCAGAAGCAGGTTTCTGACTTCGACGCATCGTTCATTGATCTGCCACCGGGTGGATTAGTGCAGATTGCATCAGCGTTCAGAGAATTTCTCACTCACGAATTAATTTCTCCGTGGCCTGCGACAAAAACACTTGGGGAATACCTGAAAATGGGATACCCTGCGGTCTATCTCCGTGGTGAAAAAAGTACAGAGCAAGCTGATGACGAATGGTTTGTACAAATCGCATTCTCCGGTTGTGCAGGAATGGCGCAAGTTTCGTCTGAAGTGGCAGTCCATTGGTTGGAAGCCTGGCTCAAGAACAATATTGAACAACTCAATGAAACGATTCTGAAACCGGAAGGATTCACTGCCAATCTGAAACTCAAAGAGATGGCCGATGATCCGTTAACCACCTTCGTTCCTGTCGGTACTGTGGAGTACGGCTGTTATGCCTCACTCACTTTCCTGGAGGGAGAGCCGCCCGAATTCAACATCGACGAAAGTCAGGTGGCGGCGTACGACGACTGTGGTGAAGAACTGTTGGCTGAAATTCAAAGTCAACTGGGTGAATTGATGGCCGATGGCCGATGGCCGCTGCCGTTGTCAGTTGTGTATGCCCGACTACCAGCCGAAGAATTCCATCCCTCTTTAACGGCTACCAATCTGTACCCAATTGGGGAGGGAAGAGCATATCGGGGTCTGACCCCTTTTACGTTTCCCGTATGTGTTGATTAGATTACAAAAGCGATTGAGCTCGCCATTCATTTTCGGGTACCAGCACGATAAAGCAGGAAAGCGCCAGCGCCGAAAACGCAAACGATTACGGCAATAATGACAATTTCAAAGAATCCAGGCATTGTTGTTTTCCATTTCGAGAGATCGGTTTGTTGATTAACAGTCATTCGCTGCAGGGCTAGCGAATATTGGCAACGAAATCATTTTTTGTTCGATTTTCGAAGAGATTACATTAATACTATTTGATACCTGAATTTGAGCCTAAAGTGTGTGAAAAGCTTGTTCTATTGTCCGGGAAAAAATCGTTTCCCGGACATTAAAAAAATAAGGACCGCGCAGTAAAAGTGACCGGGTAACATCATTTACCCGGTCACTTTATTTAATGAGAATCTCTTAAAAGGGTCGATATTCGACACGTTCGAGAATTCAAATCAAGCTCACGACGAGTTTCTGGGGCAGCGACTCGCCAACTTTCTACTTAGGTCTTTAACACCGACGCGAGTAATAGACTTTGCTTCGCCACAGAAGTTTGCCCAACTTCCGCGTGTTGTAATTGAGGCCAAGTATATTCATGGCGACCGGACAAGCATAACGATCACGGTCACCGGACCGTGGCTTGAGATGTTGAGTTCAAAATTTGTCAGACCCACGGTTCCAGTGCATCGTCTTGTTATTTGGCTGGTTTTGATTTTGATCAGACTTTACACCATAGCAACGTGGGGCCAATGAACCTGTATAAAAAAGACACGACCTTTAAGGTTGCCCGTGAAGCTTTTAATCTTGTGCAATCCAGTTCACATGCATGACTCCGGGGTCTTCAATATTCTGGGCATAAAAAAAGATCTGAGTCTCAACCGTATCGCGTGAACCCCACAGAGCAGACCATGCGAATAGCGGTGCCCCCCATTGAGAGTCTGTCTTGAACATTACCCATTCAATGGGGCGATATACAGTTGGTGTTCGATAATAGAAGCTTCCTGTGATTGGATCATTGGGGGCGGTGCACCGGACATACGGCGCATAGCTGAGAATGAAGACCGGTAGTGCGAGCAAGCAGATACAGAGCACGGAATAGATTATTCCGATCAGGTTGTATCTTTTGACGTTCATGCTTTCCACCGTTTCAATAAAGGAGCCCGGATCTACATTTGAAATGTTCCCAGCATAAATGTGGATAACCTTGGCTACTCTCGGGTAACATATCGTACGAAGTGCTGGTGAAATGGTCAATCTTTGAGTTTAGTGAATTATTTGCGAACCGCTCGTTGTGAAGCGGGCCAAGCGAGTCAGAAAATCGTTGATTTGGACGGGCACGCCGACAGTCATTCTGACCAACGTCTTCGCGTGACCCTTGATTCCGTGAAAAGGAATGGGTTCGACGAGCACGTGGGGAGTCAGCGAAATGGGTGGTTTTACGATATGTCCGGAGACACAAAGGAGATCGCCGATCAGGAATCCATTTCGCTTTCTGGGGCCAAATCGCGCATTCAGCAAGGCCGCAAAACTCTTGAAGCAATGCTCAAAGCCTGTTGTCGGTTTCAGTTCGACAGGCATGGAAATATCTTGCAGTGTGAAGCAGAAGGTGACGACGACGATTGTCAAAGTAGGGACCGTTGCTAGTAACTCCGTGAAACAGGTGAACTAGTGGAATCTCAATTCATGGAGGATTTCACATGCTGATTTATTCAAAAGAACGGCATCTCGAAGTTCTAAAAGCGTATGAAACGGGTCTGACGACATGAGAGATTGAATTGCATTTTCAATGCAGCGAATCGTGGGTCAGACGAGTCAAACAAGAATTTCGAGCGCAGGGAAAAACCATTCAACCAAGCTATCGCGGTTCTTCAATGGCAGGAGCGCATTGGCGCTGCCTTGGACGTTATACGACGCCGCCAGCGACGATTCATTCATCGACTTTGCCATCATTTATTGTTCCAGACATCTTGTTTCATGTAAAAAAAGGCGACACTCAGCAGGGCAGGTGCCCTGACTTTTCTTGACTCCCATCGTTGACTTGAGATATTATAAATCTCATAAATCGACCAATATCAAGGTTGATTCAGCCATTGTATTTTGAGTTTCTGTTTAGGATGGACTCGATAAACTCTGCGATGGCAGACTTGCAGGCGAAGAATGGGATGTGAAAGGCTTGATTCGCGTCTGAATTGAACTCGAAGAGTTGCGTTCATTTTTCACAGCTTTGACTTTTTGTCATCGCGGGAACCAAACAAAGGACTAGTTGAAAATGATCTTCGCATATCTCGGACCTGGTCTCGGCGCAAGTGCGCTACTGGTGGTAATCGGAGTTTTATCACTCATTGCCATTACACTGTTCACATTCCTGTGGTTCCCGCTGAAACGATTGCTGAAGCGGATCTCGGAGAAAAGGAATTCATGATTTCTGAATTCCTTTTCGGCGTTGTGGTCTCCCTTATTCTATTGATTGTGTTCAAGGGGCTCCAAATCCGTCACTCCGTCGACAGCTGGATTCTTTCGATCGCAAAATTCGCCTACCATAGCGGTCATCCCCTGTTGGACGATGATCAGCGTTTTAGACTTGCTAAGCAGGCATACAAACCGGTGGTCTTCTCTTTTTTGCAGGTGCTTTTCAGGATTGTATTGATCGTTCTACTTGTCGGCGCGACGATCGCTCTATTAGCCATTACTTTGGAGTCGGCCAGAGGGGAAAACCAAAATACTTTTTTTTCTCCTGAGTTCTGGAGAGAGTCGGCTTTCCCGCAATACTTGCTACACTGGCCTTTCATCGTCGGGACTTTGCTTCCGCTCATCCTGTTGCCCTTCCTTCCAAAAACATCTGGTAGTTGGGAATACTCTGCCCTGGACAAATTTTTTCACTACCTCTTCCTCGGCAACAGAGGGATTACGAGACTCCAATGGTGGTTCGAGTGCCTTATGAACAGGAAGGAACTCGTTCCGCCTTTGCAACACGTCTACATCGCCGGGCTGGCACGGTCCGGCTCTACCTCGTTGATGCAGCACCTGGGTCAGTTGCCAGAATTTGTGAGCCTTTCCTATCGAAACATGCCATTTGTGTTGATGCCTCGAACTGGCCCAAAACTGATCTCACGCAAGACAGACAAGGAGAGGGAGCGGTCACATAAGGACGGAATGCTGCATAGCCTCAGCACCTATGAAGCGTTAGAGGAGCCATTTTGGCTACACTTCGCCGGGCCCGACTTTATTCAAGAGGAACACTTGATTCAACATAACGTTGCCGAAGACATCCACGTTGAATATCAGAAGTTTCGGAGCATGGTTGCAGGTGGCAAGACCTATCTGATGAAGAACAACAATCATCTCCTTCGCGCCAAGTCACTCCATCGACTTGATACAGGGAACGGGCTGACCACAAGGACCGTGATTCCATTTAGAGAACCGTATGCTCAAGCGAAATCACTACTCGAGCAGCACAACATTTTATCCAAATTGCAGAAGGAAGACGATTTCGCCCTCGACTACATGGATCTCCTTGTCCACCACGAGTTCGGACTCCATTCGAAAACTCTGTTACTCGGCGAATATGCTGACGAATCGCTTACAGCCTCTGACCCGAGTTGCCTTGAACATTGGCTTCGCGTCTGGCACGTTTTCTACCGCGACGCATTCGATCTCTACGCGGGCGAACCCGACTTCTGTTTCTTTTGCTATGAGAAATATTTAGCAAATCCATGCGGGTCGTTGTTGAGTCTGTGCCCGTTTCTCGATATTGATGCCAAACGATTCAAAGCTATTGAAGTCAAGGAGTGGCGACGCACTCGCTCCGAACAGGATGAATCTACTGTTCCTTCAGACTCCAGACAACTCTATGACAAGCTGGTAAAGGTGGCCATCAATCATGAAGTTTAATCGCGACCAGGCAATCAGAGTTCTTCGACGTTTTCTGGTTCTGTTCTTTTGTCTTTGGGGGCTTGTCTGGCTGAGCATAAGAGCTGTCGAAAAACAGCCAAACGACCGAAACATCGTAGATAAATGCTTGCTGGCCGCCGCAAGCGTCCCTGAAACTGTGAAACTCTGGTTCTCTGTAAAATCGACGGGGCTGGAGCATCAGGAATTCGTGATGAATACAGAACCTGGTCTTGCCAGGCTGGGTGAACTCTCTGATATTCAACACCTGAACAACCACCTTTACCTGCTATATTACCGCTACGAGGGGACCGATACAGGTAGCGTTTATCTGCAGAACATCAAGACCGGTGAAGTGGCACATACCTGGCATGTTCCGCTACGGAAGATATTCGAAGACATACAGGGGTTAAAACAAGAAGTGAAGGCCGATTTCGAAGCACAGGAAATCTCAGTCTCCTTACATAAGCGGTTACCGAACAATCTCGCCGCGATTCGAATTCTTTCGCCGATTATGGAAGATGACTTGTCACTGGTATTCCACTGCGGAGTACTGGGGTACATGTACAAGCTTGATGAGAAATCAGACCTGCTCTGGAAGAGTGAAGAGCTTGTTCATCATTCGATTGAATTGGACGACGACGGCAATATCTGGACTTGCTCCGTTGATTTGAGGCACTCACTCGCCAAAAACTTGCGATTTCGTGAGGACGCAGTGTTATGCCTTGATGCGGAGGGCAAGAGGCTCCATTTCTACTCACTGAGCGACATGTTTTCAAACAACGGTTTGCTTCAGACGCTGTTGGAGGCGACGCCGGCGACGACAATGCCAGACGGTCCCTACCGGGATCCGTACCATCTGAATAATGTGTTGCCCGTCAAGAGTGATGGTAAGTTTTGGAAGAAGGGAGATTTGTTTTTAAGTCTTCGCGATAAGAGTGCGATCGTTCAGTTTCGACCACAAGATGGTTCGATTGTGTGGTATCAACAGGGGCCTTGGCTTGCACAACATGATATCAACATCGTGAATGAGTCGACCATTTCGGTTTTCAATAATAACGTGAGCTTTACGTCCTGGGACTGGTCGGACATTCAAGGAGGGAGTAGCAATATTGCTTTTTTTAATTTCTCTGATGAGACCACAAAGTACTTCGGCAATGGTCACTTCGTTTCGACAACTGAGGGGCGGCAAACGCAAACGGTAGACGATTGGATTCTGGTCGAAGAGACAAATAAGGGAAGATATCTCTTCATAGATTCTTTTGGCAACGTCCGCTGCCAATTCTATATCCCGTACCACAACGAACCTTCACACGCCATGAGTCCAAATTGGGCGCGTTTATATCTCAAGAGTGGATCAGAGTTTGTATTGCAGGAGTAAACGACTCTCTGGAAAATCAGCAACCTTCAGATTAACTTCCGGTCACTGTGAGGAGGACCTACAGTGACGTCTATTGAGAAGCAACGCCAATCCATCTTACGATAGTGTCTAAAAACAGATTTGCCGCTTTGTCGTGAGACGTTCGTGTTACTTTTAGATACGAATTCCGCGACACCAGCAAGGAACTGTGGGGATGGCGTACAAACCACCCTCGAACTTACACCGAGTGGATAGACTGGAGTGCAGCTACAAATCTCAAAACCGTTCTTTGATTTGATCGAACGCTCCAGACGGGGATTATCACATCGAGCTTGATTCCGAGAAAATATATGGCTTCTTGGGTTATATAAGCTGTTCGTTTTAAGTTCGTTTGATCGAACACGTCAAGAGCCGTTCTGACCAGAGATTTCCGATTCTCGATGAATCCGCGAATACGCATGGCTTCCACGCACACATGTGGGGTCCGCGTTTTGGGTGGTTTAAAAACGCATTTGAGACAACGTTTGAGTAGATCGAACGAGGGCAAGAGTAATGACCAAGGTGACGGGGTGGGATGGTTATCGATGTGTACAAAAACCGGCTT
>AZIC01004900.1_pt1 | contig 11528 bp, 5 predicted proteins | sample 359061 | NCBI WGS metagenome assembly AZIC01 (sample SAMN02429709, study PRJNA222657) | marine sediment metagenome | biome: Sediment sample; isolation source: sample MGS-MES from oil contaminated site at the harbour of Messina (Sicily... | place: Italy: Messine | collected 2011-04-30 | depth 1 m m
GGATGCCATCGCCGCTCTGGAAAATTTTGTCTCTGATGGTGGTGGCCTCATCTGGTTTGCCGGTCCTTCCATCCAGCCTGCCTTTTATAACGAGAAGCTATATAAAGATGGCAATGGTCTGTTTCCAGCCCCTCTGGAAACGTCACCGCGCGCACTACCAGCCCGGGAATCGAATACGATGGTGGATCTGAATGTCAGTGATCACCCTCTCTTTTCTGTCTTTGCCGGTCAGGACAACCCTCTCATCGAAGCCGTGACCATTTCACGTTACTTTCCACTCTCGGAGCAGTGGCTGCAAACCAAGGCAGATAAAGTATCCGGCGTGAATGTGATCGCAACCCTTCGCAATCAGTCTCCGTTAATCCTCGAACACAGACTGGGTAAAGGTCGAATCATTACCTGTCTGACATCGGCCGGCCCTGTACTGACCAATGAAGGGGAACCGTGGAACACCTGGGCGTTTAATCCCAGCTACATCGTGTTCCAGCTGGAGCTGCAGAAATACCTGGTCCAGTCCCGCTCGCATGAGCAGGCAGAAATTGTGGGTGCTCCCATCCCGTTCTCTCTCGATGCCTCACTGTTTTCGGATGAAATTGAAATTCAGACTCCCGTAACGCAAGGAGGGCGGACCATTCGCCTCAAAGCAACTCCCGAAGAGCAGACGGACACCACCGGCAGCAGTACTCTGCAAGTCGTGACTGTCTACCGGGACACAGATCAGCCCGGCGTATATACCGTTCAACTGAAACGACAGGACCAGACGATCGAACCCCGCATGTATGCCTTCAACTTTCCCGTTTCCGAAAGCAACCTGGAACTGGCTACGACCGATGAACTCATGAACGAGTTGGGGAATTCAAAACAGATTCAGATTCAGGAACCGGGTGAATTTCAATGGATTCAAGGCCAGGAAGCCGGTCGAGAAATCACCAATGCAATTTTGCTGATCCTGTTCGTGTTATTGATTTGTGAACAACTTCTGGCCTATCGTTTGAGCTATCACCCTAAAATAGCGGGGGCCGCCGCATGAATTATTTCGCGTCCCTTCCTGCATCACTGATTCTGGCTGCCGACGAAACGACCGCGTTTCGTTCGATCGAATACGATACGCCCGATTCAGGCTGGGGATGGCTGTTACTGCTGTCTGGTCTGGGGCTCGTATTACTGTTATCGTTTCGAACCGTCTGGAAAGACTCAGTTCAACTCCCACTGTTCTGGCGCTGCTGGATGGCGGTATTACGACTGGGTGTCTTAGTGGCTCTGATTGCCATTGTGTTTAATCCACACGAGCGTACTCAGAAAATGTCGTTTCGCCCTTCCCGGGTTGCCGTTTTAGTCGATACATCACTTTCCATGCGACACCCGAATCAACTGGTGGCAGCAAATGCAAGTTCGCCAGCCAGTCGCAATGTTGTCTCCCGCATGGAAGCAGTCGAAAAGCTTCTGGCAGATTCTCCCCTGATCAAAGACCTGCAAAAAAATCACCAGGTCAGCATTTATTCCTTTGATAAAACTTTAGTCGGTCCCCTGCATGTATTTCAAAAGCAGGACTCGCCTGAGGATACCTCGACCCCACCCTCAGAAAAAAACAGCGTGCCGGATCAACCTGATTGGAATACACTGCTTCAGCCACAAGGGCTGGAGACGCGTCTGGGAGAACTGCTGGGCCAGCTGATACGTGAAATCAACGGCTCCACGCTGTCCGGAATCATTATTGCCACAGATGGGGCGTCCAACGCAGGCACCGACTTACTATCTGCCAATGAAGCGGCAAAAGAATCAAAGGTACGACTGATTCCCTTGGGAGTCGGAAGTCCTGTTCAACCCGCAAACATCCAGATTTCCAAAATCATCGCACCCACCGATGTGCAGTTTGGGGATGGTTTTGAGATCACTGCGATCGTGCAGGCCATTGGTATGCCTGGCAAAAATATTACGATCGAACTGCTGAGAAAAGTCCCAGGCGAAGCGGAACCGACCATTGTTGAAACGCGAGATATCCTGCTGCCTGCGGAAGACAGCCTGCCTCTGGATATCAAATTTGAACGCACCCCCGCTGAGGAGGGTGAAATTGGTTATGTCGTTCGGGCACGGGGTAATCAACTGGCGGGTGATGCCAATGCCATGGACAATGAGCTGGCCCATTCTGTTAATGTATTCAGTCGCCCTACTCGCGTACTGGTCATTGCCGGTGGTCCCATGCGGGATTATCGCTTCGCCCGCACCATGCTCTACCGACATCCTTCGATCCAGTCCTCTGTCTGGCTGCAGTCTGCCCCACCCGGGGTTTCTCAGGATGCGAACGAACTCCTGTATGAATTCCCTGAACGGGCAGATCTGTTTGAATACGATGTGGTACTCGCTTTTGATGTGAACTGGGAACTGCTGTCAGCAGAACAAATGCAAAACCTGAATGAATGGGTGTCGTCAGCTGGTGGCGGAATCGTCATGGTGGCTGGTGACGTTTACACACCTAAACTTGCTCAGGAAAGTGAGAAGTACCAGTCCATTCTGGATCTGTATCCCGTGTTTATCAACTCTTTCGTCCGCGACTACCTGGATGAGGAAGCGACACAGATTCGCCGGATCGAATGGACCCAGGCCGGCCTGGATGCAGGCTTCCTGATGCTGACCGATGATCCGGCAACCTCCAGGCAGTTATGGGAAAATTTTCCTGGGATATACCGCTGTTACCCCTCAAACGGTGCCAAAGCGGCTGCAACGGTTTATGCCCACTTCCCGGATCCTAAAACACAAACCGAATTTGGATTCTCAATTCTGATGGCGTCTCAGTATTATGGCGAAGGTCGCTGTTTCTATCTGGGCAGCCCCGAAATGTGGCGACTGCGATCCGTCGAGGAAGATTACTACGACCGTTTCTGGACCAAGCTCATCCGGAATATCGGACAGGGTCGAACGAAACGAGGCACCAAACGGGGCACTCTCATTCTGGAGCGCGATGAGTATGTACTGGGACAGACGGTCTCTGTTCGTGTCCGTCTGCTCGATCCGGAATTCAAACCACTCATCCAGGAATCGGTGCCTATGGAAGTCATTGACCCGCGAGGCAGGCCCCTGATCCCTAATCTACTACTGATGCAGGACCGAAATCGACCCGGCGAATATGTCGCCAGCTTCCGTGCCAGCCTGCCTGGTAAATATCGATTTGAAGTCACGGTCCCTAATTCCAAAGGCCAGGTTGTGGACGGAAATCTCACAGTTCTGCTGCCGCGTCTGGAAGATGAATCATTAAGTCAGAATGTGAAAGGGCTCAAGGAACTGGCCCGCGATACCGGTGGTCAATATCTCGCTCTGGAAGAAGCGGAACAGATCCCTGCCCTGCTGCCTGATCAGGGTGAAGAATTCCTGGTCGACGAACGGTTGAAAACACTCTGGGATCAGGCCTGGGTTTTCTTTCTGCTGGCAGGTCTGCTGGTTGTGGAATGGCTGACCAGAAAATTATTTAAGCTAGCTTGATTTATTGTACATTGACTATGTGTTCCCATTATTGACTCTGCTGAAATATCAGCGTGAAACGGACGTATGAACAAACCTGCCAAAGTATCAATCCCTCAGGAAATCACCGATTTGCTCAATCGGTTACGGGGCAAAATACGCAGATACATTCTGCTGGAAGGCGCAGCTAAACTACTTGCTGTAGTGGGCCTGATTTTCTGGGTCAGTTTTGTGGTCGACTGGGGTTATTTCCAACTTAGCCATTTTGAATTACCCGTCTGGTTTCGCGCCTCGTTTGTCTTAATCTCATTGACAATGATACTGGTTTTAGCGGGTACTTTTATCCTGTTCCGGCTGATGACGAAAATGAGAAAGAAATCACTGGCCCTCGTACTGGAACGCCGCTTCCCTGAGCTGAATGACCGCTTGGCAACGGCGATTGAACTGCACGAATCCAACGAACCTCAAAATGCCTTAACCCGCGCCATGCTGGAACGAACTGTGAAAGATGTCGCACGCGGCAGCAGTCAGCTTCCCCTCGAAGATGTCTTTGATAAACGCCCTTTAAGAAGAGCATTTTTCGGTGCCCTGATCCTGTCGGTTTCCATTCTGATTCTGGCTGTCGTTAATCAGCCCGCGATGGCCCGTTGGGCGAAAGGTTACCTGGAATTAAAAAGCGATTACTGGAATCGCGAAACGGGACTGGTCGTCAAAGTGATCGCCCAGCCGGGGGACCGCATCCGGGAATTTCAGGACCAGACTTACAAGCATGGTCTGGGAAATGATCTGACACTGTTAGTGGAAACCATCAAGGGCAAAAAATCTCCCGAACGCGTGCAGTTAACCTATCGCATGCAGAATGGTCGGGATGGAGGCCGAACCGTGATGTCGCGACTGGGTGAAGGTCGTTTCAAACATACGATTACGGACGTCCTCGACGGAATGCAGATCTGGGTCTCAGGCAATGATTATACCAACCCGGAACCCTATCTGATTGAAATTGTAGAGACTCCCGTCCTGGATCAGATTCAACTGGAATGCCGCTATCCGGAATATACGGGTTTGAACACCACCGATCCCGTGACCGGTGTGCCAGCACCCGATATCCAGACCGTTCAGGGAACTCAGATCGCGCTACCCGTCAACACAGACTTCCAGATGGTCTCCACAGCCAACAAACCAATCAGCCGGTTTTCGCTGGAAACAGATCAGCTTAAAATTCAGCTGGAACCATCGTCGGCTACCAGTTCCTCTTCGCAGTCTAATTTCCTGGCCTGGAAAAATTCGCAGGGAGAGATTGTCAAGCAGACCAGTTTCTCACCTGCGCAGTTAGCACAGATGTGTGGCCCGGACCATCAGGTATTTCGGATTCCCTTCACTTTAGTTTCAGATAATAAAGAGACTTCCTCCTCAGGGATCCCTCTGCTCATCGATCAACCGATGCGGATCTACCTGGAGGATGAAGACGGTCTCCTGGTCACCGAGCCGATTCGCCTCAGTATTATTGGAATCATAGACCAGCCACCGAAGGTCGATACTCGCCTGGCGGGGATTGGCAAATCAATTACGCGCAAAGCGATGATTCCCGTCGAAGGAATGATCACCGATGACTATGGCATTCAGTCGGCTCGATTTGACTTCCTGGTAGATGAGGACAAAAATTTCCGTCTTCGCCCGTTCCGTTCCAAGCCCGCGGAACGTCCCAAAGAATTTACCTTGCAGCGAAATGAAAGAGAGGCGTGGGAGCGTTTTGAAGTTCTGCCGCTGGATTTAAAGGTCGGTCAGAAACTCAGCCTGACCGTGCATGCAGAAGACGCAGATAACTTGAGTGGCCCTCACCAGGTGCATGGCGAAACCTATCATTTTGAAATCGTGACCGATGAAGAATTGCTCTCGATCCTGTATTCCAAAGAACTGAACCTGCGCAAGCGTTTTGAACAGATCTTCAAAGAAGTCACGCAGACACGTGATGAACTCAAAGAACGTGTTGCACAGCTCCGTGAATCTCAGGCAATCAGGGAAAAACAAAAACAGGGGCAGACTGATCCTGCCTGGGAAGCAACCCTACTGGAAAATCAGAGTGCCGTCTCTGTTTCAGCGGATCGATCGCTCTATGGTACGCGTAAAAATGCGACCGAAACAGCTTCCATTGTGGAATCGTTTCAGGATATTCGTGAAGAACTGGTAAACAACGGCGTTGCCACAACCCAGATCATGGGACGCATTGACGATAAAATCCTCAAACCTCTGACCATGATCCATGAGCAGGATTTTCCCGATGTCGATCAACGGCTGGGCCTGTTCCGACTGGCAGTCGAGCAGAACACCACCCCACTCACCGAAATCCAGACCAGTATTGATCTTCTGGATATCATGCTGATCCGTATGCAGGGTGTCCTTAACGAAATGCAGGATTTACTGGAGTTTCATGAAGCCATCGAAATGCTCAAGAATCTGATCGAACGTGAGAAAGAATTGACAGAAGAGACCAAAAAGTATCGCAAAAACAAGCTTCTAGACCGTCTCAAAGGTTTAGGATTGGAGTAAACTGAAAAATTTTACCAAAACCAGAGAGAATCGCGGCTCACGGTTTCCTCACCCTTTAATGACTGGACACAAAAACACGCTTCGATCATCGTACCAAACATGATATAATATTGAATGCGTTTAAATGTTTGCATGCCTCACAAATAGACGTCCAGGCAATTGATACTTCCCCTTCCTCAACGGTTCTGAGATCACTATGAAAACTTTGGCAGAAGCAATACTTATGTGGAATCGTCCAGGGACTTTCGTTCTGATGTTCTCACTTGTCGTCTGCATGTCATTTCAGAATATCAGCGATGCGCAGCAACCCGCTTCTTCGGATCAGGGATCTGCTCCTGAAGTTGATAAAAGCAATCTGTCCGACAGGCAGGAAGCCATTACTCAGCAGTTCAAACGCTTCGAATCCACGCTCCATGATCTCGGCGAATACATGAAAAAGACAGATCCTGCCCGCGCGGATCTACTGTTTCGTGCCTTTGGTCAAAGTAAACAGAACCAGATGACCGTTGAAATGCAACGCGTTCTGCAGATGCTGGATAAAGGCCAACTGGGTGATGCGGTGGAACGTCAGGAGAATCTGTTAAAAAACATGCAGAATCTACTCGCATTGCTTCAGAGTGAAGACCGCATGAGCGAAGTCGAGAAAGAGAAACAGCGCATTCAGGATCTGCTGAAGGATGTGAATCGTCTGATGGGGCAGGAACGGGATGTGCGTGCGGCGACGGAACGGGGGGGAAACCCTGCCGACGTGAAAGACAAACAGCAAAAGACGGCAGAAAACGCCCAGAAACTGGTCGATAAAATCGAACAGCAGGACGCCGAAAAAAACGATTCCCAGAAGTCTGATTCAGATTCCAAATCAGCAGAGAAAGAGCAGGAAGGTCAACAGAAAGACCAGAAGTCCCAGGAAGGAAAGTCCGAATCGCAGAAGGATGCCGACTCCAAAAAGTCTTCGGAATCCGAGTCCAAAGGCAAGCCTCCCGAGAACGGCAAATCAGATCCAAATCAGAAAGGGTCAGAAGGTCAGAAGTCTGATCAGCAGTCTCAAGAACAGCAACAGTCACAACAACAGCAAAAAGGCCAGCAGGGGAAACCCCAGGAGGGAGAAAACCAGCAGTCCCAGGAACAACAGCAAAAGAATACTCCGGGACGGGAGCAGATCGAACAGGCCCGCCAGGAAATGGAAAAGGCCATCGAAGAGCTGGAGAAAAAACAGAAAGATGCCGCCTCCCGTCATCAGGATGATGCGATCCGTAAATTGGCGGAAGCCAAGGAAAAACTGGAAGAGATGCTGCGTCAGTTACGCGAGGAAGAACGTGAGCTGATGCTGGCTGCCATGGAAGCCCGTTTGCAGAAGATTCTGGCACAACAGAAACGCGTCTATTCCGGCACTCTTTCCATCGGACAAGTCCCCGCAAAGGAACGCACGAGCCGTCATACGGCCCGCGCTGTCCAGCTGTCCCGTGAAGAATCACAGATTGGCCTTGAGGTTGAGAAAGCGATCCTGCTGATTACTGATGAAGGTTCTTCGGTTGCGTTCAGTGAAGCATTGGCAGAGGTCCGGGAGGATGTGCAGAATGTAGGTTACCGCCTGAACCGCGTGCAAGTGGATGAGCTGACCCAGGGCATCGAACAGGATATTATCAGTTCTCTGGAAGAAATGATTGAAGCGCTGCAGAAAGAGATGGATAAATCTGACGAAGAGAAGAAGAAACAGCAACAACAGCAGCAACAGCAGGGTTCTCCGGAAGATCAGGCTTTGATTGACATGCTGGCAGAGATCAAAATGCTGCGATCCCTGCAGTTACGCGTGAATAATCGCACTCGGAGAATTGAAAAGCTGGCCTTGGAAGAGGGTGCCAACCAGCCCGACATCCTGGAACAGTTGCAGAAATTAGCCAATCGACAGACACGTATTCAAAACGCGACCTATATACTGGCAACCGGCAAAAACAAATAAGCGATTTTTCGGAACCGCTGGAACAAAGGTGACAGACCACCATGAAAGTCAGGCTCAATTTAACTCGCATCACAGGATCTACGCTCCTTTATCGAAGAGTGTTCACGCTGATTGCCCTGACCTGCTTGATGTCTGTTTCTGCATTTGCACAGCCCCCCATTCCCGTGCCGCTCCCTTTCAAGGAGCCTGTCGAAAAACAGACCGAAAAAGAAGAGACTGTTCTGTACGCTGCCCCCACTTCTGCAGAATTAAAATCTCAGTTAGAAAACTGGGTAGCTGACCAGAAAGTAAAAGATCCCGCACAATTGAAGGCGGTGGCCAGCCAACTGGTGAAACTCGAAGCTGCGTTGTCTGCAGAAGAAAAGCTGGACGTAGCGATCCGTATATTCTCCGGAATTGATCGTCAGGCGGCAGAACTGGTTCGATCGAATCAGTTTTCAGACAGTGTTCCTCAATTTTCCAGCCCTCCATTTTTGACGGAAGGAAAAGCCGAGACATTCTATCCTGCCAATCTGAGATACTTTGTCGCCCGCAATTTGACGCAATTCAGACTGGTTGACCCGGCTCTGGAGATCTTCAATTCGATTAACCCGGAAATCCTGATTGATCCGGCTGGATACCTGTTTTACAAAGCAGTCTGTGAACATCATCTGTTGCAGAAAGCAGCCTGTGAAAAAACGCTGGATCAACTTTTAAACCGAACTCAGGACGTTCCAGAGCGCTTTACCCAGGTCGCAGTCCTGATGCAGGCTGACCTGGCATCACTCAAAGAAGAAAGCCTGGATGAGATTTCCCGCAAGATGAGCGATGTGGAGCGCAGGTTGGAACTCGGAAATTCCGGAAAAAAAGTTCAGAAGGTCGAAGACGAAATCATTGCCTCGCTCGACAAACTGATCAAGAAAATGGAAGACCAGGCAAAAAACAGCCCCTCTTCCGGTTCGGGAGCAGGCAACTCGAAAACTCCCGCCGCTGGTGCAGATGAAAGCCGCGTGAAAGGCACGACTGCACCTGGCGAAGTGGACAAGAAAAAACTATCCAATAATGGCGGATGGGGTCAGTTGCCTCCCAAAAAACAGGCTTCTGCCAAAAACATTATTAACCGTAATTTTCCATCTCATTACCGTAAAGCGATTGAAAAGTACTTCAAGAAGCTGGCTGCCGAGAAAGCCAATTCCGGCAAATAGCATTATCGATTCCTTTTTGAACCCACTCATTTTATTGCTGACTTTCTGGAGTTGACTACATGCCTGTTCTGTTTTTTGTTTCAATGACAACTCTGCTTGCCATTGCTCCTGATGTGGAAGTCACCTCACTCAGTGGCGCGAGTGCCTCCGGGAGTCTGCAGTCATTAAACAAAACCGTCGCGAAAATTAAAGCGGGACAGACTGAGAAAGACCTGCCTCTTTCCAATATTTTAAATATGCGATTTCCCAAAAACCGGCCTCAGCGCAGCCTCGAATTACCTTTAACCGTCAGATTAACTGATGGCTCATTATTTCCGACACAGAGTCTGCAGAGCAATGAACGTCAGGTCAAAGTCAGTGGTGATCAGACAGGCGAGTTAATCCTGCCTGCCAGAAATGTCGCCTCGATTCGTTTTGGTGCGCTCAACTCAAACATTCGAGACTCCTGGGAAAAACTGCTGAACGGTGAGAATACAAAAGATCTGCTCGTGGTTCAAAAAGAGAATGTGCTTGATTATATCGATGGAGTCGTAGGTTCGATCACCGAAGAAAAAATACAATTTTTCACCGGGGAAGACGAAGTCTCCGTGAACCGCAGTCGCGTCTTCGGGGTAATTTACTCTCGCCCCCCCTCACCGGAAGTCTCTCCCTACTGTGCGATTCGACTGACCGACGCGGGAGTATTAAATGCCTCTGCGATTACTTTTACCGGAACTGAATTTACTGCGACTCTCCTGGGAGGTACCCGGGCCCGGTTTACCCCACAGTCAATTGCCAATCTGGATTTCAGTCAGGGTAAGGTTCGCTATCTCTCTGATCTGGAACCAAGGAATATTGAATATACTCCTTTTTTTGATACGGTCTGGAAGTATCGTAAAGACCGACACCGGGATGGCGGCCCCCTGCGGGTGGGCGGTAAAGAATATACGCGTGGTCTTTACATTCATTCAAAAACACTTCTTCAATATCGCTTGAAAGGCGACTACCGGAATTTCCGTGCGATCATGGGGATCGATGAATCTGTACCTGGTATTGGATTTGTGTATGTTGAAATTAAAGGTGACGGTCGCATCCTTTACTCGGGTAATGTACGGAGCTCGGATTCTCCGGTGGAATTAAATCTGGATGTTGATGGCGTTCGTGAGTTCGAGGTTCTGGTCGACTTTGGAGATAACCTTGAAATTTGCGATCACCTCGACCTCTGTGAAGCACGTTTTATAAAATAATCAGTGACGGGGCACTCGACTGAAACAATCTGACTGGTTTCGTGGTGAGCCGTTATAGTTTGAAGGTAATTTGATGCAGAGATTATTCATCTGTGTTCCATTCGTCATCTGCACTCTTTTGTCACTACCTGCATTCTCAGCAGAATCTTCTGTTGATCCTGCGGTACTGGCGGCTCAGAGACAGCGAATTGAAGTAATCAAAGCTGTCTCTCCCTCCGTGGTTGCCATTTTTGGTGGTGCCGGTGATGGTGGAGGCTCAGGTGTGCTGGTCACGCCTGACGGTTACGCCTTGACTAATTTTCATGTCGTGTCGGGTGCCGGCAACTTCATGAAGTGTGGGCTGAATGATGGTAAGCTGTACGATGCCGTGATCGTCAGTATCGACCCTACTGGTGATGTAGCTTTGATCAAACTACTGGGCCGCACCGATTTTCCGGTTGCGCGAATGGGAGACAGTGATGCCGTGCAGGTGGGTGACTGGGCCTATGCGATGGGTAATCCGTTTCTCCTGGCGACTGATTTTCAACCAACGATCACTTATGGCATCGTCAGTGGCGTTCACCGTTATCAATATCCGGCTGGAACTTTTCTTGAATACACCGACTGTATCCAGGTTGATTCTTCGATTAATCCTGGTAACTCGGGTGGCCCCCTGTTCAACGACCGTGGCGAATTAATCGGTATCAACGGTCGCGGGTCATTTGAAAAACGGGGTCGTGTCAATTCAGGGGCCGGATATGCTATTTCCATTAACCAGATCAAACACTTCTGGGATCATCTCAAGAGTGGCCGCATCGTCGATCATGCAGCGCTGGGAGCAACCGTCACCACAGGCTTTGATTCGAATATCAATGTCGCTGAAATTCTGGAAGAATCAGACGCTTATCGAAAAGGTTTGAGGCTGGGTGACGAAATAGTTTCATTTGCAGGCCGCCCGATCCGGAGTGTGAATCAGTTTAAAAACATACTGGGTATCTACCCTGCAGGCTGGACGTTACCACTGGTTTATCGGCGGGATGAGAAAAAGAACACAATCTATGTGAGACTGCAGTCTCTGCATAGCGCTTCGGAACTGCAGGAACAGGCCGGACAGAAGCAACTGATCCCGGAGAAAGCACCTGAACCGGGAGATAAGAAGCCGCGTCTGCCGATGCC
>AZIC01005113.1_pt1 | contig 11528 bp, 14 predicted proteins | sample 359061 | NCBI WGS metagenome assembly AZIC01 (sample SAMN02429709, study PRJNA222657) | marine sediment metagenome | biome: Sediment sample; isolation source: sample MGS-MES from oil contaminated site at the harbour of Messina (Sicily... | place: Italy: Messine | collected 2011-04-30 | depth 1 m m
ATCAAAACTTAACAAAACCTTGTATTATTTTGCAAAAGTGTCATTTCCTCCCCGGGTTCTGTGTTCGGAACCACAATTTGACACAATATCCTGCTTTCCAGTTTCACAGAGGGACTCGTGCGTACATCCTCATCGCGGCGTCTATTTCTTAAATCAGCGATTGCTGCTCCTGCAGCAGGTACTGTCTTTTCTCGTTTTCTGTCAGCAGTCGAAGCCAAAGGGCTTGAGAAAAGTGATTCCGGTCTCAACCCGATCCGGGATGAAACAACAGGATTGCCTTTATTAAAGCTGCCTGAAGGGTTTCGCTACCAGTCATTCGGCTGGGTGGGGGATGTGATGTCTGATGGTGTAATCACGCCGGAAGGTCATGATGGGATGGGAGTGATCTCCCAGACCGGTGATATCATAACGCTTTGTCGAAATCACGAAATTAAGGGGGCGAAAAGTTTTGGTCCGGCGGAATTGACCTTTGATTCCAAGGCAGGCGGTGGTTGTGCCAATCTCCAGTTCAATGTCAAATCCGGAAAATGGTTGAGGAGCTGGACGAGCCTGGCAGGGACCGTACAGAACTGTGCCGGCGGGCCGACTCCCTGGGGTACCTGGCTCTCCTGCGAGGAAACAGTGATAGGCCCGAAGGAAAGTTTCCGGGACGTTCAGTACGAGCATGAAAAACATCATGGTTGGGTCTTCGAAGTACCCGCTGAAGGGAAGGCTTCTGTGGAACCTTTGCAGGCTTTGGGCCGTTTCGTCCATGAAGCACTCGCCATTGATCCTGCGGAAGGCACGATCTACGAAACCGAGGACCGTGATACTGCCGGTTTTTATCGCTTCCTGCCAAACGAACCTGAGGTTCTGACGAAAGGAGGCCGCCTGCAGATGATTAAGATCAAAGGCAAAGATGATCTGCGAACCGGCGCCAGGACTGGAATTCGCTACGAAGCAGAGTGGGTAGATATTGAAGATCCCCTGCGTCGCAATACACCGGGCAAAGAAGACGGTCTCGGAGTCTACTCGCAGGGAAAAGCCAAAGGTGCAACCACGTTTGGTCGTCTGGAAGGTTGCTGGTTTGGCGATGGGGTTGTGTACTTTAATTGCACGAATGGTGGCGAAGCCGGTCTGGGGCAAGTCTGGTCCTACTCACCCCAGGATCACATTTTGGAGCTGGTATTTCAATCGCCGAGTCATGAGATTCTCGACAGTCCGGACAATTTAACAGTCAGCCCCCGAGGCGGACTGATCCTGTGTGAAGACGCTGACCTGAAGCCTCTGCGTCTGCATGCCCTTTCGCGTAAAGGGGAACTGCAGACGGTCGCGGTCAACAATATTCAGTTGAAGAGCGGTCAGCACGGCTCGCTGGCAGGAGATTTCAGCGGTGGTGAATGGGCGGGGGCCTGTTTCAGCCCGGATGGGGAATGGCTGTTTGTAAATATTCAACATCCAGGCGTGACCTTCGCGATCACTGGCCCCTGGGAAGAATTGGGCGTGTAGCAGAGAGACTTGTGGAAAGAACTGTCAAACAAGGTTTTATGCTTTTCTGAAGGTGCAGACTTTCATACAGGAAGCGTGAAATGTAAACTGGATGGGAAGGAGAAGCAGTATTCTTTCGCCTCTGGTTTACTGGTTCAGCCTTGTTTTAGGCACTTCACCACAAAGACGGTTAGTCTCAGAATCGCGTCATGTCTCTCAAGAACTACATCAAGAATGACCTGGAAATTCGTTTGCGGAGTGGTCAGGAACTACCGGCCCCGTTGACGCTGGAGTCACTGTCAGAACACTACCAGGTCAGCTTTTCACCGGTTCGGATAGCATTGGCAGAGCTGGTTGAAGAAGGCCTGCTGCAGAAAGGGGCGAATCGCAGACTGGTTCGAAATGCAGAGCAGATTACGCCTCTCAAACAGGGGCAAAGTTCCGAGTTACCAGAACCACCAGCAGACATGTTTGAAGTGATCACAAATGATTTTGTGAAGCTCAGTCTGAAGGGAGAGCCGGTCGATATCCGAGAAGAGGTGACGGCCCGCAGATATAAAATCAGTCGTTCTTCGCTACGGATTATTTTAAATCGCCTGGCGGGTACTGGGATTCTGGATCATATTCCGCGACGTGGCTGGCGGCTCAGACCGTTTCGCCAGGAAGACATGCAGGCCTTTCTCGAAGTCCGGGAGCTGCTGGAGCTCAAAGCACTGGAGTTGGCGAAACCTCATCTTAAGGAAGAAGATCTGCAAAAGATCCTGAACGGTAATGTCATTCCACAGTCTGCGAAAGAAGACGTTCAGATCGATAATTCTTTACATGAATATCTGATCGAAAAAGCGGGTAATTATTACATCAAAGACTTTTTTCAGCGACAGGGCAGGTATTATGATATCCTGTTTGACTGGGAAGATCAGGACCGGGAAACCGCCATTGAAACGGTCAGACAGCATCAGGCCATTCTGACAGCATTGATCAAAAAGGACTGGCGTGCAGCCCGCAAGGCATTGTCCTATCACATTCGGGATAATCATCCTATTTTGAGCAAGATCATTAAGGGAAGGTAGATCCCGCTTGAACTTTCCGCTTGGTCGTTTCATACAGATTGCTTGAACGCGCAGTTTTCGTCTGAGATTAAAGAAGAAGTCAGATGAGTAAGATTTCCTCTGCAGAAATTCGTGAAAAAGTAGACGAAGTTTATCGTAGCGAGTCACGACGTGTCTTCGCGACGTTAATTCGGCTGATCGGTGATTTCGATCTGGCTGAAGAAGCGATGCACGAAGCTTTTGCTGCAGCGGTCGAACAGTGGCACCGTGATGGAATTCCCGCCAATCCCCGATCGTGGCTGGTATCGACTGGGCGTTTTAAAGCCATTGATCATATTCGCCGCAGTGTCCGCTTTGATGAGGCACAGCTTGAAGTGGCACAAAGACTGGATGGGATAGCGGCCCTGAATTCTGACAAGTCGGATAATGAAGTGGAAGATGACCGCCTGCGGTTGATTTTCACCTGCTGTCATCCCGCGATTGCACCCCAGGTCCAGATTCCGCTGACCTTACGCGAAGTGTGTGGCTTGTCAACGGAGGAAATCGCGAGCGCATTTCTGACTTCGCCTTCCACAATGGCGCAGCGAATCGTACGGGGCAAGTCGAAGATCCGTGATGCGGGCATTCCCTATGTTGTGCCAAACCGGGCTGATCTGCCTGGGCGGCTGGATGCTGTGTTGACGGTCGTGTATCTGGTTTTCAACGAAGGCTATTCTGCTTCGTCAGGCGATTCTTTAACACGTAAAGATTTATCAGAGGAGGCGATTCGACTGGGTCGCCTATTGCTGGCCCTGCTGGATGATGTGGAGGTGAAAGGCTTACTGGCGTTGATGCTGATCCACGAGTCGCGCCGTGAAGCCCGTTCGACTACTGAAGGAGATCTGATTCTGCTGGAAGATCAGGATCGTTCTTTATGGGATCAGGAAAAGATCCGGGAGGGAACGGCACTGGTCGAGCAGGCGATTGCCTCCGGTGAAGTGGGCAGTTATACGATTCAGGCGGCTATCGCATCCGTCCATGCAGTCGCTTCACGCAGCGCGGAGACTGACTGGTCACGTATCGTTTCCTGGTATAATCTGCTGTTACAGGCCAATCCGACGCCGATCATTGAATTGAACCGCGCCGTGGCGATTGCGATGCGTGATGGTGCAGAAGCAGGTTTGCAGTTAATTGATGCGATTCTGATTCGCGGAGATCTCAAGGAGTACCATCTGATCTATGCTGCCCGCGCTGATCTCTGCAGACGACTGGGGCAGATTGAGGCAGCCCGAGCCGCTTATGGGAAAGCACTCTCCCTGACGAATCAGACGGCAGAATCTCGGTTTCTGGAAAAGCGTCTGCAGGAACTGGCGCAAATTCAGGCTCAATCTCAGTAAAGTTATCCATTCGTAAGAGATTGCTGTTGCTGGTTTTATGTGGATGAGATTCCCTGTGGGAGACGTGTTTTTCTCAAAATGAAAAAAGTTTCTGCCTGAATGTCGATTTCGCCGGGTTACATTCGACTACAGGGTAAATAAGGTATTTGATTCTCATTGAGAGCAAATACGGATTCTCACATTTTCAGATGCACTGTGGAGGAATACCATGAATTCAGCAAACCAGAACTCAGACGTTAAACCTGTTCCCGAAGGCATGCATACGGTCACACCTCATTTAGTCTGTGACGGGGCGGCCGCTGCGATTGCATTTTATGAGAAAGCCTTCGGTGCAGTCGAACAAATGCGGATGCCTGGACCGAATGGAAGGCTGATGCATGGCTGTATCAAAATTGGTGATTCGCAGGTAATGCTGGTAGATACAAACAGCGATTGTGGCATTCAAGGTCCCAAAGAATTAAGCGGTTCACCTGTGACACTGCATCTGCAGGTGGAAGACGCAGATGCGTTGGTTGAGCAGGCAGTCACAGCGGGAGCCACATTGAAAATGCCTGTGACTGATATGTTCTGGGGAGATCGTTACGGGCAAGTGGAAGATCCGTTCGGGCATTGCTGGGCGATCGCGACACATGTGCGTGATCTGAGTCAGGAAGAAATTCAGGAAGGTATGCAGGCAATGTTCAGCCAGGGCTGATTCTTCTGTTGTCTGCTTTCAGCTTCTTTATTACTCCAATCATCAGGAATCTGGATCATGTCCAAGGTGCAGAAAATTACGCCATTTCTCTGGTTTAATGACAATGCCGAGCAGGCGATGGAATTCTATCTGTCGGTATTTGAAAACTCGAAGAAACTGAATGTCAATTATTATGGCGCAGGAGCCCTGGGACCTGAGGGTTCGGTCATGATAGCTGCATTTGAACTGGAAGGTCAGCAGTTTCTGGCCTTGAATGGCGGCCCCCTGTTTCGATTTACCGAAGCGGTTTCATTTGCTGTGAACTGTGATACCCAGGACGAAATCGATGAGCTGTGGGAAAAGTTATCTGCAGGTGGAGAGCCGGGGCAGTGTGGCTGGTTGAAAGATCAGTTCGGACTCTCCTGGCAGATCGTTCCCAGTATATTGCCTGAGTTGATGTCAGATCCCGATCCTGCTGTTCCCGGGAGGGTGATGCAGGAATTGATGCAGATGACAAAACTGGATATTGCACGTCTGCAACAGGCTGCGGCTGGAGAGTCATTGTAATTCAATAAATTTCACGATCAGATCATATACATTTCTGGGGAGTAAAAGATGAAATTTGTCTGTCTGGGCTACTACGATGATGCAACCATGGAAGGCAAAACGGAAGCTGAAATGGCAGGGTTCATGGAAGAATGTTTTGCTTACGATGACGAACTCAGACGAGGCGGTCACTTTGTCGGAGGCGAAGCATTACAGCGCGCGGAAGCTGCTGTGACACTGCGAATGAAAGGAGGGCAGGTGGATGTGACCGATGGGCCATTCGCGGAAACCAAAGAGCAGATTGGTGGTTTGCTGTTTCTGGAAGCCCGGGATTTGAATCATGCCATTGCTCTAATGTCAAAGCATCCAGGCGTTCGTTTCGGGCCTTTTGAAATCCGGCCTGCGGATGATGAAATCAACGCTTTAATTAAGGCACGTGATGCTACTGCCGGGAATACCTGAAAGGCAGATATCAGAAAGTCACTTTTTAATAAACTGACAAAAGGATAGTAGGATGTTTGAAAAACCCCAGGCGGAACACAGCTGGCTGGAGCCATTGCTGGGAGACTGGTTGATGGAAACAGAATGTCAGATGGGGCCCGGAGAGCCAACACATCAATCAACAGGCGAAGCCACATGTCGCTCGATGGAGGGAATGTGGTATCTGCTGGAAGGCAGGGGAGACGAACCCGAGGGAGGACGCTGGTCAACGCTGATGACTTTAGGCTACGATGCTAAAAAGAGTTGTTATGTGGGAACGTTCGTGGGGTCTATGATGACCTATCTGTGGCAATACACGCGTGGTGTAATTAAAACGGAGAAGAAGTTGATCCTGGATGCAGAGGGCCCCAGGTTTCACGGAGAAGGCATGACGTCTTACAGAGACTCCCTTGAACTGATTGATGACGCTCACTGGATCCTTGCGAGTGAAATCCTGACCGAAGAAGGAGAGTGGCATCAGATTATGACTTCGCACTACCGTCGAAAGACTTAACGGGAGCATTCCGGTTATGAAATTTATGTTACTGGTTTATGCAGGAGCAGATGCCTGGGAAGCAGAGGCACGGAAGCTGGCGATGAAAGAGTCTGTTGCGTTGTGTTACGAACTGGACGCGGAAGGCGAGTATTGTTCTGCTGCACCTCTGCAGCCGGTGACGACCTCTGTGAGTGTGCGAGTTCGTGAAGGAGAAGCATTTATCACAGATGGTCCCTTTGCAGAAACGACGGAACACCTGGGAGGTTATTTTCTGGTGGATGTGAAAAATAGAGAGGCGGCCATCGCGGTCGCACGTCGTATTCCCGGTGCAAGAGTCGGTACCGTTGAGGTGCGTCCCGTGGTTGAACTTACTGATCTGCCTGAGTCGAAATCATAAAAAAAGAATTCAATTTGACGTGAGTTATTGATTTTTATCGAATTGTTAAAGGTGAATACGATGAAATATATGCTGCTGATTTATGGTGAAGAAGGAAACTGGACCGAAGAAGAACGGTCTGCCTGCATGGAAGAGTCGATGCAGATTTGCCATGAGTTGAATGACAAAGGGCAATACCTGGCGTCTTCGCCATTACATCTGGTTTCGACGGCTACCAGTGTGCGGGTTCGTGAGGACCGCCGCATTGTTACAGATGGTCCATTTGCAGAGACCACCGAACAGCTGGGGGGATATTATATTATAGATGTCGATCATCTCGACGAGGCGATCGCGATTGCCAGTCGTCTTCCACCGGCGAAGAAAGGGACTGTGGAGATTCGGCCCATTTTCGAGTTGCCGGAAATTCCAGTGAAAAAATAGACCGCGATGTCGAATCCGGTACTACCTGTTAAATAATCGAACAGCAGGCGAAACAGATAGCAGTTCCGAGATGAACAGAGAGGGAAATCAAATGAAAGTCATGGTAATGGTCAAGGCCACTCCCAGTTCGGAAGCAGGTGAAATGCCGAGCGAACAGTTGCTGACAGACATGGGAAACTTTAATGAAGAACTGGCCAAAGCAGGAATCATGCTGGCCGGAGAAGGGCTGCACCCCAGCTCACGCGGTGCCCGTGTTCGTTTTTCCGGTACCAATCGTACGGTGATCGATGGTCCGTTTGCAGAGACGAAAGAGCTGATCGCCGGGTTCTGGATCTGGCAGGTGGATTCGATGGAAGAAGCGATCAAGTGGGTGAAACGCTGTCCCAATCCCATGTCTGAGGAGTCGGACATTGAAATACGACCCTTATTTGAACCCGAAGATTTCGGCGAAGAATTTACACCGGAGTTACAGGTGCAGGAAGATCGGATCAGAACTGCTGCGGAGCGGTTGAACTCGGCAGAATAATTATCGCGATTCCCGAGTTTTGTGTTTCAGCGAACGAGAAATCAATCAATCAATCATCACTCACATTGGATTCTGGAGTTGAGATGTCGAAAAAAGTATTCATAAACCTCCCGGTCAAAGATCTGGATAAGTCGATGACATTCTATAAAGCATTAGGATATTCGATTAATGAAAAATGGACAGACGAAACAGCTGCCTGCATAGTGATCAGCGAGGAAATTTATGCCATGCTGTTGACTTATCCCAAATTTAAGATGTTCACTCCCAAAGAAATTTGTGATGCGACAAAAAGTACGGAAGTGCTGGTGGCATTATCCTGTGAGAATCGGGATCAGGTAGATGAACTGGTAAAGAAAGCTGTTGCTGCCGGGGGAAGTATTTATAATGAGCCCCAGGACCATGGCTTTATGTATGCACACGGCTTCCAGGATCCGGATGGTCATATCTGGGAAGTGTTCTATATGGATCCTTCTGCAGCCGAGTGAATTTCAATTGCGATCTTAAACAGAACGATAGCGTTCTCTGTTTGATATATATGTTTTGATCTGTTTATCACTGCTTCCCGGCTCTCAACCAGGGATTGATTATGAATGACGCCATATCCACCCCGAGTCAACGTCCTCAGACTGCACTGGTCTGGATTGGTCGTCTGATTGCTGCTGCCATGGCTTTCCTGTTCGGAATGAGCGGAGTGATGAAACTGAAAGGAGGTCCTGAACTGGCAGAAGGCATGGCTCATCTGGGACTGCCCGACTCAATGGTGGTTCCGCTGGCGGTTCTGGAGCTGACCTGTCTGGTACTGTATCTGCTTCCCTGGACGTCAGTGCTGGGAGCCATTCTATTGACCGGCTATCTGGGCGGTGCGATCTGCATTCATTGGCGCGTCGGCGATCCCTTTGTCGTTCAGGCGGGAATTGGCGTACTGGTCTGGCTGAGCCTGTTTCTGCGCGACAAAAGATTGTGGAAGCTGATTCCTTATCGTTCTCTGAAGTAACTGTCGAGATTGAATTGATGTGGAATAGAAATCTCGGACCAGCTAATCGCTGCGGAGCGCCGAGAAATCTTTGAATGGTTTCTTGAAGGGCCTGTCAGCCGTGTAGCGGTGCGATGTCATCCAGGAGAATTCACGCTTGTTGTTGTTAGCCGGGTCTGGTTCCGGGAGTGCCACTCCATCTGCTTCAACATAGGCGGTGCGAACGATCCGCACCGGTTTTAATGCAGGAGGTGCCAGTTCGTAGTTGGTGCCTTTTGTCAGAAGCAGCCAGCTGTTTTCACGAAAACCGGAGCGAAGCCTGTGTCGGGCTGCTGTGGTAAGAGATCGCTTTATTGGTGGAGTCAGTTCGCTTGAGGCCTGAATTGATTTAACCATTTTCTGAGTTTCCGAAAGATCAAAACTGACCCAACCATACGGGGGCAGGAAGGCTTCCATTTTACAATGCGAGGGTGAGTTCTTGGGGAAGAGGGCCAGTCCGTAGGTGACACGTGTCGGATATCCCAGAGCCCGTCCCAATGTGGCACATAAACCATGGTAATCACTGCAGTGGCCGCGTCGTTTGTTAAGGGCGTGATTGGCATCGGCCTGTAACGACGCGTTGATGTGATCGTAGGTCAGATTCTGATCAATCCAGCTCATCGCCTGCATCAAATCTGGGTTTTTCATTTCGTTCTTATTCCCGATCTGCTTCAGCACCTGTTGAAACTGTTGCTGGTCCTGAATGGTTTGCGGTGTCAGATAAGGGGCGAACTGGGCGGGCCAGTTTGTGACCATTTCGACAGCTTCCGGTTTGATTTGCCAGTTCAGATTCCAGAGCTTTGCCTGAAAGCGATGAGTAATGATCTGGGCGCCATGAGGATTATGAAACTCAAAGTAAGCAAAACGGTTTCCGTAGACTGGTTCACTGGAGACCTGCGGTTTGACTTTTTCTGGAAAGGTACTGAAGAGACTCTCTGAAATTTTCTGCGCTACATCGGATTGGGGGACCGGAACCCATACTTTCAACACTTTGCAGTGATAAGGGGGAGTCACAATGATTGAGAACTCCACGTCATGGGTAACGGGTCCACTTTTTTTCGCTGTATAGGGAGTGTCTGGTTTAAAGGGAGATGGGGGCTCCGCGAGAACGGTGGTGCAGGGGACCAGAATGATGATAAATAAGAGGATTTGATAACTATATGAATTGCGGTGACACATGGTTTGGATTCCTCTTTTTTAACCTGATTTTGAGGTTAGATATTATCAAGATCTTAAGAATGATAGATTGTAGTCTTGGGGCCGGGTAACTCGCAATGGTGGGATTCTCAATCTGATTGATTTTTAATCATCAAGATTTACTGTGGATGTGTTTGTCGGCTGGAACGTGACAGGATGCTGAGAATTGATTAAGCTGACGGGACGGTGTTGTAAATAGTATCCAATCAAAATAAAGGAGTTTGTTATGACAATTAAAAGAACAGGATCTGCAGTCTGGCAGGGTGGGCTTAAGGATGGAAAAGGGACAGTATCAACCGAGAGTGGTGCTCTGACCAGTTTACCCTATGGTTTCTCCAGCCGTTTCGAAGGTGAGCAGGGAACGAACCCTGAAGAGCTACTGGGAGCTGCACATGCGGGGTGTTTCTCAATGGCCCTGTCGAAGATTCTGGGCGATGCCGGTTTCACAGCCGACAAGCTGGAGACTTCTGCTGTGGTCTCTTTAAATCAGGTTGAAGGCGGTTTTGCGATTAATGCGATTCACCTGACCTTGAAAGCCAGCGTTCCAGGAGCAGATGCTGCCAAGGTGGAAGAACTGGCCGACATGGCGAAAGCCGGCTGCCCCGTTTCGAAACTGTTTAACGCTGACATTACTCTGGATGTGACAGTAGCCTAGATCGCATCACATTTTTGCATAGCGTCTCGCGTCCTATTACACTCGGTTCACATGTCCCTGGAGACGCTACAGTAAAGCTGGGCACAGTCAAACCAAGAGTCGCGATCGAAATACGAAAAACCTCGGCATCGCTATTGTATCGATGCTGAGGTTTTATTTTATAACTGGTTGTCGAGAAATGTCTCGGGCTTCACATCATGTGGACAGGTCTGCTCACGAAAGGTGACCATTTTCGTAGCATGACATAGGAGTCAGAAAGAGTCCAAACAGATTGACACCCAGCATTCCGCTGAAAACTGCTGTGCCCAGTACATGTTGCATTTCAGAATCGGCGCCAGTGGTAATTACAAGGGGAATGACACCCACGGTAAAGGATAAGGCGGTTATCAGAATCGGCCGCAAGCACATGCGGCAGGCAGAGCGGGGCAGAAGCCATTGTATGATGTCGCTGATCTGGCAATGCAGCCATTTGTGGACTGAGTAAGAACTTCATCGCAAATTCATCACAACGCGGTTGAGTATTCAAAACAGGCCGCGCTATACTATAGTCTTATCTGGCTGAAGAGACTTTTACTGAAGCCAGTTCTAATCACTCGCCTGATGGAAAGAACTGTGATGAGCAACTTGAAACAGATAGCCGGCATTTTCTGTCTACTTCTCTCTGAGATTCTTCTGTTACCTCCATTATCGGCGGCTGAGACCAATGGGGATCGAACAAGCAAACGCGTGTTAATCATCGGCATGGATGGCACGCGACCGGATGCGCTGTTGAAAGCGAAGACTCCGACGTTTGACAGATTGGTTCACGAGGGCGCGTTTACAGGTCAGGCACAGATCCTGGGCGAACGATATCAGAAAAATGATACGATCAGTGGGCCCGGCTGGTCGAGTATTCTGACCGGTGTCTGGGCCGACAAACATGGTGTACAAGATAATAATTTCAAAGGCAAGAACTACGAACTGTTTCCGCATTTTTTCAAACGACTGAAGCGGGAGCGACCTGATGCAAAGACAGCATCACTGGTCTCGTGGGAGCCGATCCATGAACACATTTTGTCCGAAGCGGATATTGCTGAGGTTGAGTCATTACCACGTGTAAAAAATCAGACCGCGGATTTAAGTGTTTCTGCATCAAAACTCAATATCGATACTCGGGATGGAAAATGGCATCATTTGCTGGCTGTCCGTAAACAGGATGTATTGCAGTTGTATCTCGACGGTAAGCAGATCGCTA
>AZIC01020081.1_pt1 | contig 11509 bp, 7 predicted proteins | sample 359061 | NCBI WGS metagenome assembly AZIC01 (sample SAMN02429709, study PRJNA222657) | marine sediment metagenome | biome: Sediment sample; isolation source: sample MGS-MES from oil contaminated site at the harbour of Messina (Sicily... | place: Italy: Messine | collected 2011-04-30 | depth 1 m m
AGAGTTAGTTTGACAATGAGAATTCGACCCCGTATTTTTTCCGCCCTTAGCCTCTCAGCAATCACGTTGCTGCTGAGTTTAGCCAGCCACGAACCTGTTTTCGCCCAGTCCCAGAGCAGTGTCTCTCCCATGATGCGGTTACTCAAAAGCGGCCGCGTGCCTGCCTCTCGTCAGGGAACAATTATTGAACTGATCTGCCGCAAAGGAAATCCGGAAGAACTCGGGTATATCTGGGAACAGATCGTCAATGATAAGTTCCAGGGAGAAGTCAAAGAAAAATCATTGCTCGCGCTGAAAGAAGCGTTTCAAAATCGAAAAATCATCCCCGCAGGCTCCCTGGCAGACATCAGCAAACTGATCGACGCCAAGCCTCCAGTCAATCAAATCGCCATCGAACTGGCAGGTTTATGGAAAGTCGCCGGGGCCGCAGACAAATTACAGCAACTGGCTCTCTCTGCCAAGACGGGTGAAAAATCACGAACCGCAGCCATCGACGCATTGGTTTCTATTGGTGGCCCTGAGAGCATCAAAGCCATGCGAAAACTGACGGAAGAGAATTCCCCGCCAGACATCCGCTATCTGGGTGCAGCCGCCCTGGTCACGCTTGATCTGAAACAGGCCATCACAGCGGGTATCAAAATCATGTCTACTTCAAAAGAAGGTGATCCCACCCCGTTTATTGCAGCAATCCTCGATACACAAGGCGCCGCCGATCAACTCGCAGCCGCTCTTTCAACACAAAAAATACCGGAAGATGTCGCCAAAAAACAGCTGCGCTATATGTATTCCGTAGGCCGCAGTGATAAAGCATTAAGCGATGCCCTCAGTAAAGCAGCCGGCATGTCAAACGAAGACAAAAAGCTCACAGAAGAAGAATTCAAAAAACTTCTCGCTGATGTCATCGCGCATGGAAATGCTGAACGAGGCGAACAGATTTTCCGACGCGCCGATTTAAGCTGCATGAAATGTCACTCTATCAGCAAAGCGGGCGGTGAAGTCGGCCCTGACCTGAGTCCCATCGGCGCCAGTTCACCCGTTGATTATCTTGTCCGTTCCATCCTCTACCCCAACCAGGCAGTCAAAGAAGCTTACCAGACCTATGTGATCGTTACCATCGAAGGCAAAATCATTCGTGGCATCATCGTAGATCGCAATGAAGAACGCGTGTTACTCAAAGATGCCAACGGTAAAGAAATCATCATTCCCGTTGATGACATCGACGATGAAGCAGAAGGGGGCTCCCTGATGCCCCAGGGTCTCACCAAATTCCTGACACGTGATGAACTGATTGACCTTGTAAAATACCTGTCCGTGCTGGGCAAACCAGGTCCTTATGCCATCCGCTCGAAACCAACCATTCAGCGCTGGCTGGCAATGCGGGAAATCCCCAACCTGTTGCTCACCAATGAAAACCCGGATGAAGAACTGTTCGAAGAACAGATACTGCGAGCACCGATCACAGCATTCGTTCCCCAATACGCGATGCTGGCTGGTCTGCTCCCCTTCGAAGAGCTCAAAAGCCTGAGTTCCGACTCGAAAATCCTGCTGCAGGCTGAGCTGAATGTTACCGAACCGGGCACCGTTGGCGTTCGCATCAATTCCGCTCAGGACACGCGCATCTGGATCGATTCACATCGCCTGAAATCTCAAACAGAAAATGTATTTGAACTCTCCAAAGGCGTTCATAAACTGACACTGCTGATCGACCTTTCCAAGCGGAGTGACCAGGGCGTACAAGCTGAGTTCTTCAAACCTGCCGGCTCGAAAGCATCATTTACCGTGGTCGGCGGAAAGTAATCTCATTGCGAATAGCCCCTACAGTGCAGGCTTAGGGGCTTCGATCGCTTCATCCTGTTCCGCAGTCGCATCCGGTACATAGGGATGCGTCTTCTGCCATTCCTTCCAGAAGGGAGCGGCATGAGTATTCCGCCAGAGCGCGAGGGCATTTCCAACGTGGCTGTAGAAGGTATATTTCTGCAGAATTTCTGCTTCGGTATGCGAAGTGGTATTCTTAATCACCCACTTCGCAGCCTTTACAATCTGCTCATGCGGAGGATGCAGTTCCCTGGGAGCAATCGCCAGCCATTCCAGATGATGGCCTGTCGCAATTACATTTTTGTATTCCGGAATCTCCTCACTACTGGTCAATGCCGCCTTACCTTCCATCCAGTTGGCAGGCCAGTGCCCATCTTCATACTGACATTCACTGATCAAGTCCCGTACCCGCTCCAGGTAGGAGTATGCTTCCGCCCGTGCTGAATCGGAGAGAATATCGTACTCGTCATCCAGGCGAATCAACAACATCAGGGAATAAACCCGGTGAGTTCCCACACAGACACCATACTTCTTATGCCCGCGTATCAGTCTGCGTGTTAATTGATCAAACGAAACAGTCCGACCATCGGTCGTCTGCCACTCTTTTACAGGAGGAATCCACAAACCAAACGCCATCGCGGACCATTCAACTTCGCGTTCATCCAGACGAAAATCTCTTAATGACTGCTGAATCACATCATTGATATCCATGTCGCGTCGGGATGGTGCAAACACCGGGGCATCCCGCTGGATGCCAGCTTCCGTTAAGGAAGCCAGCCAGTGGTCGTGGTGGACCGAGCCTCCCACCTGGCTACCCCAGCGAATTGAAATCCCCTGCGGTTCATCAACCAGCAGCGGCGAAGCTTCATCACCCCACGATGCCAGGTAGCGGCCGTGGTCGGTAAGAAAATCACACATTTCAGCGCCCGAAACTACACTCGGATCCTGAAATGTGGAATGGATACTCCAGGTACGTAAGGCATGTTCGACATGGTTTGGTTTCAGATGTTTACGCGGAAACCTGGGCCGTACCTGCTTCAATACAGCCGCCAGTTCCTCATCAGTCACCACCGAAGGATCATCATATAAGGCGGAAATACGCAATGGGACTTCCCGTTCGATTTTCACTTCCGGGTAGTATGCCTGATCCAGAAATGTGCTGTTGAATGCCTGGCGGGTATCGCGTGATCCCAATGTATACGCTCCGCAAAAAGCGACGACCACCAGAACCTGAACCGCAATCATGGATTTCGATGACAACTTGCGTGATTTCATGACAGATCTCGATAAAGATTAAAATAAGAACAATGTAATTTATAATGTGAAGCGATATCGCTTATTGAATCGGCTTGTTTCTCAGCAAGACAACTGAGCGATCATCTTTGTAACCTACACGCCACGCTCCGTCCCGTTGCAGACGTCGCATCAGTACATTGCGCCGTGGTAAATCAAGTACAACGGTATTCACTCCGTAACGTTCCAGCAGTTCTTCCGCATCTCCGGCTGAATTCACAATTCTGAGATAATGGTCCCAGACTTCGCGAGGCAGAAGATGCACGTGAGAATCTGCAAAAACAGAGGCATTCTCCGTGCCATCCCAGAGCAGGTAATCTCCCAGTTCCATCGAATTAAACAGCTGACCTTCAATTTTTTTCTCTTTGAGATATTCCGCAGCACCGATGGGAGTCGAAGCGGAGACACTCTTCTTGAAATCGACCTGTTTACCATGCAGAATTTGTGAACCAATCGGAGTAATCGCAAAACAGATCCATACCATCCCCACAGAAACCACCGTCCATTTCCCGGCACAATATACCTCTTCAGCCTCGGGATCTGCCAGTTGTCGGCGTTTTTGTCCCCAGATCGCTGCACCGTGTAACGCCAGGTAATAGGCGGCAACAGGAGCCCACCACAGTACCATTCGCGAACTCCACATGGCGGCTGCTCCCAGTCCCACCAGCAGTAGAACCTCTGAAGTTCCAATTCGACGCGGAGTAAAACGGCTGGCAATCACGATCAGCAATGCCAGTACAGCGGCTGTTTTCCCCTGGAACATTCGCAGCGTCAGCGGATTCCATTCAATAAGGGCCTCCAGATTAGGATTGGAAGAAAAGCTAAAGACTTCTGAATACAATTGGATTCCATAAGGATTGAACAGAACGGCAACCGCTGACAGTTCCAGCAGCAGAAAATAGCGACGCGTGACGCTGTCTCCAAACATGGCTTTCCAGGAACCAGCTTTTCGGCCTACATCCACTGCGCGACCCACCAGAAAACAGCCAATCAATCCCAGTCCCACCGGGAATGAGCCATGCAGATTCGCCCACATCGCAAATACCGCGGGAATCATAAACCAGTAGAAATTGCGCCATTGGCGGGCATTCAATAATGTGAAAAGCAACACAAAACCAAGCAGTCCAGCCAGTTGAGGCCTTACGATCCCCAGTTGCTTCCAGTCACAGACCAGAAAGGCAGACACGCAAACCAGACTCCACCAGAAACTGCTGGTCCGCTTTTGCACACGAAACAGTAACAGCCCCAGGCAGGCGGTAATGGCAGCCGCATACAACAGTTTAATTCCTGCCACACCGAAGAGTTCATACGTCTGAAAGGCAAAGATCTGAGTCAACCAGGCGGTATCGATAAATGGCACTCCCGATGACAGCGGAACCAAGGGCTCCACCGCAGGAATGCCACCGGTCTCCCAGATCAGCCGACCATAAGTCAAATGGCCCCAGATATCGGTATGCCAGAGCGGCATTGAACTGAATAACACAAATGCGACGGAGAGAACACAGACTGTGAAGAAAGTAAACCGCGAAACACGCAGCGCCTCCGGAAAGCGATCGACCAGGACCGCATCTTCGGACTGTTCTTCGTCAGTATTCTGATTTGTGGAGTCGTTTTGGTTTTCCAAAGCTGTAGCCATAATAAACAGATCGATATGAAAAGGGAATTAATTACATCATATGTTGCCCGCACAGGCCAATCGAGGGAGAACAACCAATTCGGTATTTCTCTCTGCGAAAAGACCAGTAGCGCAGCATCACAACAGATTTGTTTACGTAAAGAGTAGGTCAGGTAAGCCAGTGGTGAAAAACTGTCTTGCGGGAATCGGGACTGTCGCCAAAAAACAACATTCGTCCTTGACAGTCATGCTTAATGTATCAATTCTGCCGATTCTGTGAGTCACACTTCTGAGTTAAAGTGTAACCCCTTCCACCGCACTCTGGGGAGAGCGGGGATCAACGGGAGGCGCAAACTGATCACGTGGCTGGGGAGTGACCCGGCGGTCCGCTTCTCTCAGAAACAGAAGCTCATTTCCGGATTCATCTGACTTGGGAAAAGGCACATCTGCCGACGCCACTGCGGACTGATCCAGTTTGAACCGTTCCAGCCAGGCAGCGGATTCGTCGCCGAAAACATCCGTGACGATCCCGAGCGCTTCCTGCTTCTGTTGATCAGTATTGAACTGTTTCCAGATTAATCGTGTAATCTCGACCCCTTTATCATAGGAACGATTGCGCTCCAGCGATCGCAGCATGATTTCCCAGGAACGTAATGGAACTTCCTCCGTTTGAAACAGACTGAGTGCCAGTTCTGCCCCGATCTTCGGTTCACCTGGCGACAGTTCTACCCCCTGCTGCAGATAGGCAATCTTTTGTTCAAGATCATTTTCATGCCGCGCCAGGTACCAGTAATACTTACCATTCCAGACCGGATGACAAACCAGATACGTACCCGGAATTACCAAAATCTGGGACAATACAAACAGAGACCGCAGCGTCCCAGCAAAGCGGGATCGATTGATGATGACGGCCCCCGCCAGGAGCCCGTAGACAAATCCGGAAAGATGTGCAGCATTCGCAATATTCATAATTCCGAAATGTGTTAAAACAAAACACAGGATTAGCCAGCTCAGGCCCCAGTTGATTTCACGATCAGTAAACACTTCCGCGATTTCAGGATGAATGCGGCGGAGCATCATCAGTAACCCGAACATCGCAAAGGCGCCCCCCGATAAACCCACGGGATAATGTTCCAGAAAATATTCCGGCAGTAAGGAAACATAGGTCGCCAGAATCAGAAACGCAGCATAAATCCAATGCTTCATCACAGGCTCAATCAGCCGCCCTAAAAATCCAATTGCCAGGCAGTTCATCAGCAGATGCAACACATCGCCATGATGAAAGCCGCTGATCAGAATGCGCCACCACTCCCCCGACCACAGATCAAAGGGCCCCCCGGTCGGATATTCTTTTTCCTCAACCAGCGGATGGTCGTACACGAAGACCAGTGGCTGAACAGCACCTAAATTCCACAGCGCATCGTCAAAACTTCCCTGATTTGAGATCCCCTGATCGATTCTGTAAATCTGTACCGCCAGAAATAACCCGATTGCACAGGCAATATAGGCTGCAGTGACAGGATACTTTGAACAGGCTCTTCGCAGTGAATGAAACATAAAAAATGATTGATTTAAACCGAAAAATGAAGGACTGACATGCAAAGAATAGCTGATTTACAGAGCTTTGACACCCGTAATTCAATTTCCACCGAGCGAACTTCATTAAAAAAAGATCCCTCTTTCCTGATCTGCTGATTTTCGCTAAAAAACGCCTGTTCGTTTCAATATTCTGAGGTCGAGTTCGCAATGATCCATACAGGCATTCGTAGGATTCCATGGTCGATCCTCTGCTGTATCCTGATTCTGATGGGATGCGGCCTGGCGGGAATTGCGCGCGGAGATGAACTGGTCGGCCAGGGACACTATTTTCAGAAGCAATGCATCTGGATTCTGATCTCCCTGACCGCCCTGTTTGGGACCATGCTGTTTCCCTATCGTAATCTGCGTGGCATCAGCTATCCCCTTTTTCTAGGAACACTCCTGTTCCTGGTCGCGGTCTTTTTTATTCCCGCGGTCAACGGATCCCGCCGCTGGATTCCCCTCGGATTTTTCAAGTTCCAACCTTCCGAGCTAGCAAAAATCACGTACATCCTCGCCCTCGCACATTACCTGATGTATCGCAAGAACTACCGACGGATCCCCGGGCTGATCGTCCCCTTTGTTCTGACCTGCGTCCCCGTCTTTCTGATTCTACGCGAACCAGACCTGGGAACATCGCTGCTCTTTTTTCCCATTCTGTTTGCCATGTTGTTTTCCGCCGGGGCACGTCCCAGACATTTGGTAACCATCGTAATTCTGGGAATCTGCACACTTCCCCTGCTCTGGTTGGAAATGAACCCGGAACAGAAATCACGTATCGTTGCCTTGTTCACACAACAGGATGGAGGTCAGTTACCCAAGGGAGATGGCTACCATCTTTATCAATCCAAGCAGATGCTGGCTCTGGGGGGTGTCTGGGGGAGTGAAATTGCTGGTATGCCCGTGGACGATCCTGCTGCCTACCATCTTCCCGCCGGACGGACCGACTTTATTTTCTGCCTTGTCGGCGAACGTTTTGGCATGATGGGCTGTCTGTTTACGATCCTGGTGTTCGCTGCGCTGTATATTCGCGGTCTGCAAATCGCGACTGCCACCCGCGAACCATTCGGACGTCTCGTCGCTGTCGGCATCGTGACGCTGTTAGCTTCACAGACAATTATCAATACCGGCATGACCGTGGGCCTGATGCCGATCACCGGGATGACGCTTCCCCTGATGAGTTACGGTGGCACCAGTATGCTCAGTACTTGTCTGGCGCTGGGACTGCTGATTAATATCTGCATGCACCCCGGTTACGAAATGAATGCCGAACCATTTCGGTTTTAAATCTCTCTTCAGGAAGCTTCCCGGCTGTTCTGCTTCGAACCATTCAGATTTCGTTTTGTACACATTCCCGCATGCTGAAAAACAGATACAATAGACGAACAGGCTGACTGCTCTCCTCCCATAGAACTGCCTGAATTCGCCATCTATATAGAAATTCTCATGAGTACAACAGACCCCGATTTTTCAGCAGCCCAAACCCGCATTCAAGCGGTTTACTCCCCCGAGTTACTGGAATCGGCCAGCCAGACCTTAAGTGAATTACTCACACAACATGCGCGTTCCCTGCAACTTGAGACCACGAACGTCCTCAACTGGGCGCCCCCGGCAGACAACTTCAAAGCTGCATTTCAGCAACTCAACCAGGCCCCGATGAATGGTGCGGGGAATATTGATGTCCCTCAGACCATCGCAGCCTTTCGCCAGTTGGCTCAGACCATGCTGGACAGCGGACATAACCTGCAGAACCCTCGTTATATAGGCCACCAAGTCCCTGCGTCCCTGCCTCTGGCTGGTCTGTTCGAAGCCATCGTGTCGGTCACCAATCAAGTCATGGCCGTCTATGAAATGGGGCCCTGGGCCACTGCCGTCGAACTGGCTCTGATCGAATCTCTCGGCCGCGAAATCGGTTTCACACCGGGTAAGTTTGCCGGTCTGGTGACACATGGAGGTTCGCTGGCAAACCTGACAGGCCTGCTGGCGGCCCGCAATCTGAAATGCCCTGAACTCTGGTCACAAGGACCACAGGCGAAACTGGATTCTGTCCCCGTGATCCTGGTTTCCAGCGATGCCCACTACAGTGTCACGCGTTCGGCCGGGATTCTGGGAATCGGTGCGGATAATATTATTAAGGTTCCTCTCGATGATCGAAGAAGAATGAACCCCGCTGCCCTTCAGAAACTGATCCTGTCCTGTCAGGCTGAAAACAGGAATATTATTGCCGTGGTCGCCTGTGCCTGTGCCACCCCCATCGGTGCCTTTGACCCGCTGAATGACATCGCCGACCTCTGCGAACAACATGACCTCTGGCTGCACGTGGACGCCGCCCATGGTGGTCCGACCTGTTTCTCGACGCAGCATAAACATTTAACTGCAGGCCTGCATCGGGCAGACAGCGTCGTCTTCGATGCCCACAAGATGATGTTCATGCCTGCGCTTTGTGCATTTCTGTTTTATAAAAACAAAGCACATCAGTTCTCAGCTTTCCAGCAGCAGGCTGCTTACCTGTTCGATCCTTCAGCACCAGAAATTGCAGAATACGATATCGGCCTGCGTACCATCGAATGTACCAAACGCGCCAATAGCTACGCACTCTGGGGAATCTGGTCGCTGTTTGGAAAAAGCCTGTTCGCCGACCTGGTGGACATCACCTTTGCCACTGCCCGGACATTTTATGACCTGCTCCAGCAGGCAACTGATTTTGAACCTGTCCATGAACCGGAATGTAATATTGTCGTTTTTCGCTATCAGTCTGAATGGTTCAATGCCCTGCCGCTGGAACAACAGAACCTGTTTCATTTCAAGCTGCGACGACAACTGATTGAATCTGGCGAATTTTACATCGTGCATTCCGTTATTAACGAACAGGCAGCATTCCGGATTACTGTAATGAATCCACTGACGACAGAAGTCCATCTGAATCAGTTATTAAATACAATTCGACATAGCGCCAGCGAACTGCAAAAGACATTTGATACCCTGCCTCTGCTCGATCATTGTGAACAGACTTGACAATTCAAGGTGAGATCGAAAGAATCACCGCTCAGAAAAGACAAGAACACAGTCTCTTGTTATAATTCGATTACTAACTTTTGACGTAAATATGTTGTGTTTGAATTCGCCAGCGTGTGAATCAAGATTCGAAATGGAGAAGTAAGATTATGAGTGGCCCGATTGTTCGAACAGGTACGACTCCCAAGTTCTGGGAAAATTATGACAAGATCTTCGGCGATCCAGCCAAAAAAGGCACCAAAAAGAAAGCAGCAGCCAAAAAAAGTACAAAGAAAAAAACTGCTAAAAAAACTGCAGGCAAAACCCCCGCTGCAAAAACTTCTGCTAAAAAAGTGACTGCCAAAAAAGCCGCAACAAAAAAAACGGCTAAAAAGAAAACTAAGAAAAAATAATCTGATTCCGGAACAGACTCCCAGATACTGATCCGGCAGGCGCTATTCCGGTCGACGTCTGATGGCTAAACAAGGTCTCAAGTTCAGTGAATCCTGAATCCACAGCGACTAAGATACCGTTTCCAGCCATACTCATGATATTATTGATCGGCGGATCATTTGCCGCTGATTCATTCATGCGATTTCCGATCCCAGGCACCAACGAGCCGCATTACCTCACAAAGGCACGTCATTACTGGAATCCACAGTGGTGCGCCGATGATTTTTTTCTTGAATCATCTAATGCGCATCTCTTTTTTTTCCAGACAGTCGGCGCGGTAACACAGGTACTGTCCCTGTCGCTGACAGCGGTACTGGGAAGAATCACAGCGTTCCTGCTGCTGGCGGTTGGCTGGTATCGCCTGATTCGCGTTTTATGCCCGGGGCTCTGGTCCCCTTTGATTACAGCCTGGTTCTATCTCGCGCTGGCAGCAATCGGAAATTTCTCCGGGGAATGGATCATTGGCGGAATTGAATCCAAAGTCTTCGCGTACGGTTTTCTGTTCCTGGCTCTGGCAAATGCCTGTGAACAAAACTGGAACCGGGCCGGCATCTATGCCGGACTAAGCATCACCTGGCATCCTGTCGTGGGAATCTGGGCGCTGGCTTGCAGTCTGTTTGGTTTGCTTTGCCTGGGATTTCTGAACCGAGCACGCATCGATCGCGCTATGACCACAAGCTGTATTAAAACTGCGATTCCTGCCTGTGGATACCTCATTCTCTGTTCGCTGCCTGGACTGGTCCCCTCGGTGGCACTGCTCATACAGGGAAATCCACAGGACAGTTTTGCCGCAAATTATATTCAGGTTTTTTATCGACTGAAGCACCATCTGGACCCCATGGATTTTGATCTTTTCAGCTACCTCTTGTATGCGATTCTGCTGGTAGCCTGGTTGTTTCTGGTACGTAAGGAAAGTCCGTCGTTCGCCAATCGCTTCTTCCAATGTTTCATCATCGGCTCCGTCGGTCTGGCCGGCATTGGAATTCTACTGGGGATTGGCCCCCGCCCCGCCAGCGAAATGCCTTATTACGCATTTCGCATGTCGCTCCTCAAATTCTATCCCTTTCGCCTGTTTGACGCCCTACTACCGCTGGCATTCTCAATTGCCTTACTTCGCCTGATCCAGCAATATTTGTTTCACAGCGCAACAGAGAAAGCCAAACCTGCCTGGCTCACGCTTTCCCTGCGTAAAACGATTCTGGTTGTACTCTGCCTGGGAATCTTTACCGGCACACTTTATTCTGCCTGGAACCATCCACCAGTCCATAAGATGTCCCTCTCACAGCGGGCTGACTGGATCGACGCCTGTGAGTGGATTCAAAATCATACTCCGGATGATACGCTTTTTCTGACACCGGCGCATACAACTGATTTCAAATGGTATGCCCAGCGGCCCGAATATGTGACATTCAAAGACTGTCCCCAGGACGCCAGTGGTATCGTTGAGTGGAATCGACGCCTCAAGTACCTTCGAAAATGGGGCCAGGAATATTATAATAAAGGCTTTGATGATCGTGCCTTACAGGCGTTGCAGCAGAAGACCGGGATTACGCATTTGCTGGTAAAACGTCTGGGCCCCTTTACAAGCATCGACCCGATCTATCAAAATCGAACTTATAAAGTCTACCAACTTCCCTGATACCTGCCTTTGACTGGTTTACTGATGAAAGCGACAGACTCTCCCATGAATCACTTCAACCGAAAATTCTGCCTCAGCATCTGCCTGGGAATCATCCTCCTGTTGAACCTGTCATTACCCAT
>AZIC01004053.1_pt1 | contig 11481 bp, 9 predicted proteins | sample 359061 | NCBI WGS metagenome assembly AZIC01 (sample SAMN02429709, study PRJNA222657) | marine sediment metagenome | biome: Sediment sample; isolation source: sample MGS-MES from oil contaminated site at the harbour of Messina (Sicily... | place: Italy: Messine | collected 2011-04-30 | depth 1 m m
ACAGCAACGAAATCAGGAAGCAATCGACTTCCTGCGAAAAAATCCGATATCCGAAGTCATGAAGCAGACAGCCGACAGATTAAAACAGAATCAGGTAGGACAGGCTTTACAGGAACAGCAGCAACTTCAGGAATCAATGCAGACTTTAAAAAACATTTTCGAAAATCAACCAGCCAGTTCGACTGCAGAGGTCTTAAACGAACTGATAAAGAGTGAGCAGGAATTAAATCTGATCAAACAGAAACAGGAAGAGATATTACGAAAGTTGAAGAAAACTGAGAATGCCCCCAACAGCAAGGAACAGCAGGCAGAACTGCAGAAGCTGAGAAAACAGGAACAGGAACTGAAACAGCAGATGCAACAGCTGGAACAGAAACTGCAGCGGCTCAGCCTCAACAAAGCGGCTGATTCGATGCAGCGGAGTAGTCGGCGCACATCTCAGATTGATGATGCATTACAACAGGGTAATACGGCAGAAGCCCAAGAACAGCTCAAGGAATCGCTTGACGACCTGGAGCAGGCACAACGTGAGCTAGCGGCCCGGCGCAACGAGTTGGAGGAATCCCTTGCCTTTGAAGAATTTATCAAGCTGGAATCTGAAATCAAAGGACTGATTGAGCGGCAGCAGGCTGTCATTGAGGAAACCACGCGGCTGGAACAGGTCCGCCTTGCCCGTGGTCGCTGGTCACGGGGGCAGTTGAAATCTCTTAAACTGCTACAACAGACGGAAGAAGATCTGCAAATCCAGGCAGAAAAAGTTGCACAGAAGTTGGCAAAAGCACCTGTTTTTAAACTGGCTATGAATAAAGCGATCGATCAGTTGAAAACAGCAGCAGACCGACTGGATCAGAGACTGACAGACCAACTGACACTTAACGCTGAACAGAAAGCGGAATCCAGATTCAAAACTCTGCTGCAGGCACTGAATGACAAGACCGATTCAGAACAGGCAGATGAGCAGCCAGGCGAGGATCCGCAGATAATGCCCTCTGATCAGATTCCCCTCATTGCACAACTTCGTTTACTCAAGCTTCTGCAACAGGACATTCTTGATCGAACCACCGCATTCAATGAGGAACTGACACCACAAGAAAAATTAACACCGCAACAGCTTGAATTTAGAAAACAACTTTCCAAAGAACAGTCCGATCTGGCAGAACTCTCACAGGAAATACTGCAACTTTTTAATCAACTCCTGCCTGACGCCCCGGAACAGAAACTTGAGATCCAATAATGCAATCCAGATATAAAAAACTGACACTGTTACTGTATCTGCTGGCAATCGGTACGACGTTCATTTTGTCTGTTCCTGTTCAGCCGGTGAGGGCAGATGAAAATACCGAAAAAACAGAGGCCATCAAAAATCAGACAAAAGAACCAGAACGGGACGAACCTGCCAAAAAAGATCAGCCAAACAAACAGGTTGAAAAACTCAGACAGTGGGCTCAGAAAAACCAATTACCCATAGAACCCATCATTAAAGAGATGGAACGTGCCGGGAAACTGATTGAAAATCAGAATACTGGTAAAGAAGTTCAACAGGTTCAGAAACAGCTCGTAGCAGACCTGGAAAAACTGATCCAGTTGGTCGAACAGGCTCCCAAAACTTCGATGCGCCTGCAGAACCAGAATAATCTGCAACAACAGGAACAGCAGCAAAATCGGCAAGACCGTGAAGGGATGCAGAAGCAGAAAAACGAAAGTCAGCTCTCTCAAGGACCCGCGCGACAGTCTACCGATCGTCAGAAGGCAGGCCAAGCGACCCCGGGTAATCTAAATGAGAAAAATAATTATGCCAAAGATGCGTGGGGACATCTGCCCCCCGCGATGAGGCAACAGCTATTGAACATCTACACGGAGAATTTTCTACCCCAGTACGAAGACCAGGTGCGGCGTTACTATGAAGCCCTGGCAGAAAAGAAAAAACGCACTCCCTGACTGTTTCGGGAAAGTCAGAGAAGTACGTTTTTTAGAGCAACTTTGCGATTTTGAACAGCAGACGAAGCTGATTGTGATCAGGGAGCAACGACATTGAATGTGTCGCTGCGATAAATCGTGGTATCGTAGCTGTTTCCACTATACAGACGCACGTAATTCCAGCGACGGGCTCCCCGCAATGCAAATCCGGGAGTCGTAGCCAATTCGGGTGTGCGGTATGCAGAACGACTTTCGGGACGCGGATAACGTGCCGCCACTTCTGGTGGCATCTCATGGCTGTAGTAGGAACGGCTAAATGCCCAGTTCTCTGCTTCTGCACGCTGATTACCAGTACTGATGCTTAAAGCAGCTGTTAAGATTCCAAGCATCAATAATCGTGTTGTAGACTTTCCGATTTTTGCAGATTTTTGGAATTTCATAAGACTCACCTCTTCAGAATTTGTTCAACACGTTGATTTTTTACAACATGCTGATACTGTTTTGAAACGAATGTTGATTTGGATCAACATTCACTCTTCAATTCAGGGGATGAAGAAGTAAGACGCAGATAGTATGCCAGTCACAATCAATTTCGATCAGTCGAGCGGAATGCCTGCCTTTTTGTAAAGCTCTTCTTTTTTCTTATTATCCTGGAGAACCAGGATCGTTCCGGACTCTGCATCGTAGCCATACATTTTGTAAGGAGGAAGCTGAGCGAATTCGATGCGATTCTCTTTCATCATCTGCATATATTCATCATAAGTGGGGAACCGGTCATTCAGCGCTTTATGTGCCTTGATCGCCTGCTGCATTCCCAATGTACTGACCCGGGACGCCATGGAGACATAAGCACTGCCAGCCTGGGTGAAAGGATCGACCCCTTTGATTTTCCCATCCACGACAATGATGTCCGGATTCTCCAGTGCTTTTTTTGCATCCACAACTACAGCGGTTGTCTTGTGGATAATACTTTTCTTACCGTCATTCGGTTTGCCTGCCTGCTCCTCGGCAGCTGCATTTTCCGCATCCGGCTCTTGTGGTTTTTTCTGCGGTGGTTGTTCCTGAATTACTTCACCCTGTTGACGGGCAATTTCATTAGGATCCTTACATCCATTTCCTGCCAGCATGACCAGCACTCCAGCTAAGAGCAGGCTGATACTCCCCAATATACTTCGTGTCTTCTTTGTCATCGCTCACACTCGTCCATTTTTTCAATGATGAGATTTCAGAAACTACACAGATTGAAGTGTCAGAGTACCATATCCAGGAAAGAGTTGCATCTAAATCCTTGATAATCAATCAAAGGAAATAACACGACTTTCATTAAGAAATCCGACGCTTTTTGGTTTCCTGAGATGAATTCTCATTTTTCGCAATTTTATATAGTAAATCGCAACGCTTTGAGAACAAGTTTCAATAGGCAACCAGCATTATTTACTTGAAAGAATACTAACCATATGTATTGTGGATAACGTAAGAATCGGCGAAGATTCCCGTTCTAAAGCAAAGTTTGCTTCTATTTAATTTTAATGATCTGCTAATTTCATTATGATTAAACGATTGCAAATCGATTTTGTCTCTACCGAACGGAGTTCCCGACTTTTATGTCGACTTCCACATCGTCGTTACATCCAGATACCAGGGGGCTGTTTACATCTTTACTGAGTAAAGATCGTTTACGGATTTTCGGTTATATACGAACGCTTGTCCCCAATAATTCAGATGCAGAAGATGTTTATCAGCATGTCTGTTTAACACTTTGGAACAAGTTTGATGAATTCGATCAGGATCGGGATTTTTTCTCCTGGGCCTGTGGAGTCGCTTTTTTTACTGTATGCAATTATCGAAGAAGCATTGGGAGGGATCGACATTTTTTCAATCAGGAACTCATTGAAACAATGTCGCATGAACGTGAAGAACATCTAAAAAACCACGATATTCGCCTCGATTTTCTCCAGGACTGTCTGCAGAACTTGAATACTTCAGACCAGCAGTTACTCAAAAATGCTGTATTTGAAAATCAGTCGGTGAAAGACATTGCCAGGTCTGCTGGAAAAACCATCCAAACCCTTTATAACCGCCTCTCACTCCTCAGACGAGAACTGGCGGCTTGTATATCCCGTAAGCTTCAAAGTGAGCGTCAAACATAATGTCGGTACAGGACATCCCACCTGAATTTGAAGAACTGCTGAATCGGCTCCTGGATAGCCCAGAGGGAGAATTTTCGTCTACTGAATTCGATGAATTTCAAACCATTCTGGAGAGCTCCCCCGAGGCCATGCGCCAGTATTTTGAATACATCGACATCAATACCGGTATCAAATCTAACTGGAACGAACGGCTCAAGTCCCTCGAACAGATTGTCACTCACGAAACTTCCGCCGCTATTATTACCCCTACTCTTCCCGACACGCAGATCAATCGACCGAGTCCACGACGCCCTTCACTAATCAACTACGTGCTGGTGGCTGCCGCATCCATGATGTTACTCCTGGTCATGGAATGGAGTATCACCGGTCGCTTCTTCTGGAATGGGCCCCAGATCGTCAAAACCGAACCACAGGTAGTTGACCTGCCTTATATCGCAACACTCACCCGTGCTACTGATTGTGTCTGGGGGGGAGACTCCCCCCCCAAATTTTCCGGACAGAGACTGTTATCACAAGACCTCTTCCTTGAAGAAGGCTATGCAGAATTTCGCTTTGACACCGGAGTTCGGCTGGTGATTGAAGGCCCAACAATAATCAAAATGAATTCCGCCTGCTGTGCGACCGTTTCATCCGGGAAGGTTGTACTGCATGGTTATGAAGCGGCTCCTGAATTTGCATTAATCACTCCTCAACTGACGTTCCACGATATTGGAACGGAATACGGCGCCAAAATCGACGCCGACGGAGAAGTCGATCTGCATGTGTTCGAAGGCGCCGTCCGCGTCGATCCAAATCAGGATAATTTAATGTTTACGGAATCGATCATTATCAATAAAGGACAGGCGAAGCATCTGAACGAGAATCGCATCGACGATATTGAACTCAAACCGGAAGATTTTAAACGGGAAGTCCCTACCAACCCCAAAAACCTTCAGGCGATTCGAGAGGAAACCAGAGCATACGACAGCTTTCATCCTGTTGTGATCAGTGACCCGGAAAGCTTCTCAGACTGGAGAAACGCCGGAATTGGCTGGAAGAACCCCTGGCGAAACAAGCTCAATGGTGGTGATCCCGCGCGGGGTGACAGCCAGCCTCTCAAATCACTGACGGGCTCCGAACTGGCTCAAGACCAACTGGGCCTCGTCGAACTCAGAAAAGGAAATACTGCCTGGCGCACCCTGGAACGACCAGTCCGCCTGAATAAAGACGCGATCTACTATTTGAGTTTCTACATCCAGAAACAGAATACAGGGAATGGGGCAGATAACCAATACGGGAACCTGTCTCTGCAAACTTCGAAGCCGGCAAAACATCAGACTAGAATTTTACTTGGCATCACTTCCCCTAATTTCTCAACCCTGCAGGCCGGAATGGAAGTGATCGAAAACGCTCCCCCGTTACAGACAGGGAAAACTTATTTCTTTGTCGCCAAGATTGTTGCCAGCGAAAATGCTTCGGACCAGGTCTTCATGCGTGCGTTTGCTCCTGAAGAAACCATTCCCAGCCATGAACCCCCGGTCTGGACCTGTGCTACCGCCCCCTTCCGGGATTCCTCCGTATACGATCAAATCAGGCTGCACGCCGCCCGCAATGCAGAATTTCTGTTTGACGAATTACGCATTGGCACAACATGGGATTCTGTAATCAATACCCAATCCCCAGAATTGGCTCCCTGATCTTCTGACTGGCTCAGATTCGCCTCATAATTTCCCAGGGCATATCTCAGGAAGTTTGCAACACGCCGCCAGGTGAATCCCCATGCCAAAAGACAGGCATTAACCTCATATATCGCGATTTCACGATAAATTTATTTTTCTCCGCTTTTTAATAGTAAAAATCAAGAATTGAACGACAATCATTCTACAGCAGGCGACCTTTGATCGTTAGCAGGCATAATTCACCTGGTTCTCAGGTATTATAATCATCTAGTCCCTGAACGGTGGGGCTTGAGTAATTGCTCAAGCCCCATTTTTTATTGTCCTGGAACTTCTGAAACAAGCCCCTGAAACTGCATCCGGATCATCACACGCGCATGCTCAAGATCCCGATTGCGAATCGCTGCCGCCAACTCTGAATGCTCCCAGATAATTCGGGCTTTCTGGCCTGAACTGGTTTGACCGGTCTCAGAGATGTTCCGAAAATACTTCGCCAGAATCTGCTGCATGCCAGACACGTAAACGGAGTTTGTCATTTCCAGTACCAGCGAATGAAATGCCAGATCGAGTTCGATTTCCTGCTCCCAATCCTCCCGCTCAAGATACTGCTCCATCTCAGCCACGATCTGATCCAGTCGATCCAGCTGGTCGGCAGTCGCATGTTTGACCGCCAGTTCGATGGCACCAATTTCCAGCACATAACGCAACATACCCAACTCACGTTGCTCCTGCTGCGAAACAGCCAACAAGGGAATGCTGTCGGAGAGTAGCTGCATCAAGTCAGGACGTTGCACAACCAGCCCCTTTCGTTGCCTGACATCCAGTATCCCCAAGGCTCGTAAGCGACTAACCGCCTCTCTCACAATGGGCCTGGAAACCTGATACTCCTCAGCCAGCTGTCCCTCAGTCATAAAAACATGGCCTTCAGGCAACTGTTCTTTCATGATCCTCCGACGGATTTTCTCCGCTAAAACTGTCGCCATCGAATTTTGTAGTGGTTCGGCCATATCGGACTTATTATCATATAATTAAACCAGTGATGTCAATTTCCAGAAGAGGAAATCTATGCTAAACAACCCTGTATCAGCAACATTATACTGCATCAACCAATAATTACCTAATCACACTTGCGAACCTTATTGTCATATAATAACGTAATACCCGGAAGTATTCTAACTCCTTAAAGCACAGAAACAGGAATGACTCGATGAGAGCCAGCCGTATCAAACACAAGCTCAGCCAGAACGAACCAGTACTGATTACTCAATTGCACCTGCTGGATGCCTCCCTCTTCGAACTCACCAGCCTGATGGGCTTCGATGGCATCTGGATGGACATGGAGCACCATACTTACAGCCTGGAGACAGCCACACAACTCATGCGGGCAGCCCGCATCGGCTCCTCTGACATCCTGGCCCGACCTGGTAATGGAGAATACATGCGAATCGGTCGCATGCTCGAAGCGGGGGCGCAAGGCATCATGTATCCTCGTTGCAGTAATGCTGCTGAAGCGGCGGAAGTCGTGAAGTGGTCCAAGTTTGCCCCTCTGGGGAAACGAGGCTTCGACGGGTCCGGAGCAGATATGCCTTACTGCACCATGCCCGTCTCTGATTATGTGCAGCAGGCGAACGAAAACACTTTTATCACCATTCAACTCGAAGAACAGTCCGCCGTCGATCAAGCAGAAGAAATCGCTGCAGTCCCAGGCGTGGATGCCCTGATGCTGGGCCCTGCCGACTTCTCGATTCTCGAAGGTTTTCCCGGTCAGTTCAATCATCCACAAATGCAAGCTGCTATCGAAACGATTGCCACCGCCGCTGCAAATCAGGGAAAACACTGGGGGATGCCTACGTTTAACCTGGAACACGCCCAGGAATTGATGCAGCGGGGTGCAAGAATGCTCTACCACATGGCTGATATCATCTTCGTCAAAAACGGCCTCGAACAGATGCAGCAACAGTTCAGCCAGATCGGTTTTACATTTGATAACCAGCTGACAGGCTCAGCCACACACTACTCGCAGGGAAAGAAATCATGACTGAGTTTTTACCCGATGATCAGGAACTGTTTGCCAGCCAGCTCAAAGACTTTGTGCCCCCCGACAGCTTTGACGCCCATGCCCACCTGTATCGACCACAGGATGGCATTCCCAGCTTGCCTGCCGCTGCCGAAAATGAACAGGGCTTTTCAGGGTGGAAAGAATTCTGCGTGAACCTGGAACTCTGGATGGGATCGCTCCGTCCTTCTGCCGGTCTGTTTTTTGCGATTCCCAATCCAACCCTTGATCGCAAGCCTGCCAATCAATTCATTCTCAGTGAACTGAAAGATCAGCCCGGCTGTCGTGCACTCCTGCTGGTTACGCCTGAAGATTCACCCGAAGAAGTGGAAGCACAAATACTCGCCGGCAAATACAGCGGCTTCAAAGTCTACCATGTCTACGCCAATCGAAAAGATACCTTACAGGCAGAACCTCAGGAATATATTCCTGAATGGGTCTGGGAACTCTCAAACCGGTACAGCCTCGCCATCATGTTACACATGGTCCGTGCCCGGGCCATCGCAGACCCCATAAATCAGACCTACATTCGCGAACACTGCCTGCAATACCCGCAGGCAAAACTCATCCTCGCGCATGCGGCCCGGGGTTTCTGTGGAAACCACACCACAGAAGGCATCGCGTCCCTCCGAGGGCTCGACAACGTGTTCTTCGACACTTCTGCCGTCTGCGAGTCACAGCCTTTTGAAGCGATCCTGCGCGAATTTGGTACGAGCCGCCTGCTGTTCGGAACTGATTTTTCTGTCAGCGAATTATATGGTCGCTGTGTCAGTATCGGTGATGGCTTCCTCTGGCTGGGCGAACAGAATGTTGAATGGGAATCATCCACCTTCGCCAAGCCGGTCCGTGTCGGTCTCGAATCTCTGCTGGCGATCAAACAAGCCTGCCATACGCTACGCCTGAACGACGCGGACGTCGAACGCATTTTCTGCCACAACGCCCGTGCCATGCTGGGTATTAAAACGAACTCAGGCACAAATATCACCCAGGACACCTACAAACGGGCGAAACAGTTAATTCCCGGCGGCACCCAATTGCTGAGCAAGCGGCCTGAAATGTTCGCCCCCGATTGCTGGCCCGCCTACTACCAGGAAGCGAATGGATGTGAAGTTATCGACCTTGATGGAAAAACATATCACGATCTCTCAACCTCAGGCATCGGCTCCTGCCTGCTGGGCTACCGCGATCCTGATGTAACCGACGCCGTCGTTCGTCGCGTTCAACTGGGATCCATGAGTTCGCTGAATTCACCCGAAGAAGTCGAACTGGCCGAGCTGTTAACCAGCCTGCATCCCTGGTCTGATCAGGCTCGCTTCTGTCGGACCGGCGGAGAATCGATGGCCATTGCTGTCCGTATCGCCCGCGCGAAAACAGGACGCGACGAAATTGCCCTGTGTGGCTATCATGGCTGGAGCGACTGGTACCTGGCGACAAACCTGCCCCGCAAATCAACGGAGGCCGGAACCTCCCTCGATAAGCACCTGCTGCCTGGACTCGACCCGGCCGGTGTCCCCTCTGGCTTGTCCGAAACCACTCACCCCTTTACCTACAATGATCTTGACGGGCTAAGACAAATCGTGAAAGAACGGGGATCAAAACTGGCAGCGGTCGTCATGGAGCCAACACGTTACATTCACCCCGACCCCGGATTCCTGGAAGCAGTGCGGGAAATCTGCGACGAATGCGGCGCGGTCTTAGTGATTGATGAAATCACAACGGGCTGGCGGCTCGCTCTAGGTGGTGCCCATCTGCACTACGGAATTGAACCCGACATCGCTGTGTTCGCCAAAGCGTTGGGGAACGGGCATCCGGTGGCTGCCATCATCGGCAGACGTTCTGTGATGGATGCAGCGGAAACGTCCTTCATCTCCAGCACCTATTGGACCGAAGGCGTAGGTTCAACGGCTGCCTTGGCCACCATTCGAAAAATGCAGACAGTCAACGTCCGCGAACACATCCACCAGATTGGCGAAGCCTTTCGCGCAGGCTGGCTGAAACTCGGTCAGCAGCATGGCATACCAGTCAAAGCCGTCGGCCATGCCGTCCTGCTGCATCATCAGTTCGACCATCCACAGGCAGCCGAACTGGGAACTCTTTTCACGATTCGCATGCTGGAAAAAGGCTTCCTGACTGGGAGTGGCTTTTATCCGACACTCGCCCATCAGCCACGCCATATTCAGAATTACTTCGCCGCTGCCGACTCGGTTTTTGCTGAACTCGCCTTGGCCCTGTCGTCTGGCGACCTTTCCGGTCGCCTCAAAACACCGGTCAGGCACTCCGGTTTCGCCCGACTGACTCCCAGTCCGAAAACATAAACAAGCCTGAAACGTTAAGAGCCTGATGCCCCCGTATTCACCACAGGCTGTGTATGCCGGTCACTGCACAGGACAACCAGCAGGTTAGAAACCAGCGCTGCGCGGCGGTCTTCATTCAGTTCTACAATCTTTCCTTCAGACAGGTGTTTCAGCGCCATATCTACCATTCCAACAGCGCCCTCTACAATTTTAGTCCGAGCTGCAACAACGGCCTGCGCCTGCTGTCGCTGTAACATCGCGGCGGCAATCTCCTGTGCATAAGCCAGATGACTGATGCGGGCTTCAATGACTTCCACGCCCGCTTTATCCAGACGCTCCTGAATATCGACCATCAACTGATCACAGATATCCTGAGTATTACCTCTTAACGAAAGCTCATGATCTTCACTGTCATAAGGATGGCGGCTGGCCAGATTCCGCAATGCCGCTTCACTTTGAACCGACACAAAGTCTTCGTAATCATCCACTTCGAACATCGCTTCTGCGGTATTCACCACACGCCAGACCACGACTGCTGAAATATCGATCGGATTCCCATCCCGATCATTTACCTTCGAAGGCCGCCCCCCTGACCGTGTTTTGTGCTGGATGATATTCCCTGCCTGATCCTTCTGCTCCGGCGTAGATATCGACCCGGTTTCAAAATTACGAATCCTTAAGGAAATCTTCTTCTTGGAATAAAATGGATTCACCCAGAAAAAACCAGACTGCATCACCGAGCCTTTGTATTCCCCAAACAGCAACAGGACGCGCGCCTGATTAGGGGCAATCGCCATGCAGCCAAACAGCCCGACTAGACAGGCGGGACCGGTTAAAATTCCAGGCAAAACCAGCGGGACGCTCTCTTGAACAGCCCCAAAAATAATCAAGAGCACTGCTGTCAGCAGGCCCGCCAGGCAGACGGACAGCGGGAACCAGCCCGACATTGGATGATAGACACGTTCTTCAGTCATTTTTATGCTCCGGATTGAGTTGGCTCGTTTCAGCGGTACACCCTGTCAAACGAACTCAATTCAATAAAGGATTAAAAATAATTTCATGCCTTAAAACAGCTTGAAAGTGAACCTGGCTGCGACCTGCCAGAATAATAAGGTCTCCCCCAGCAATTGAAAGCAGAGCGGTTGTTTACATGAAAAAGTTCGCAGGAGCGGTAAAGCGAAAGCTACTTCGTTTTTTTCAGTTGATCCAGCGAAATAAAATTCGCAGGCTCCCCGGAAGAAGAAGGGCATCCGGAGCAGGAACCCCCGGCGCACCCCGAACGCTGTTTGAAGAAACGGATACAGCGGCGTACCAGAAACAGTCCTGCAGCGGTTATACAGAGCACTGTCATTAACATTTGCCAGTCATACTGATTCATCGTGCCCCCTTCTCTATCAGAATGGATCTTC
>AZIC01004180.1_pt1 | contig 11475 bp, 11 predicted proteins | sample 359061 | NCBI WGS metagenome assembly AZIC01 (sample SAMN02429709, study PRJNA222657) | marine sediment metagenome | biome: Sediment sample; isolation source: sample MGS-MES from oil contaminated site at the harbour of Messina (Sicily... | place: Italy: Messine | collected 2011-04-30 | depth 1 m m
GGCCCCTGCTCTTTGAGCCCCCCTTCACTGCCTGTTCCAAAACAGTAGGGACCGGGACCATAATGGGCGGGTCCTAAGATTCGCAGCCCTGCGTCAAACCAGTCACCAATCTGTTCGGGAGACAGAATTGGCGGTGCCCCCTCCATACTCAGGATGAAACCAATGGGAATCGTACTTCCTTCCGCGCGGGCGGCTGTTTCATTGGCTTCCCATTCAGCGACATGACTGGCAAGAGTGCTGCTGTCGGGAATCTCTCTTAAGACGCCTTTCGCCACCATCGCCCGGTAATAAGCCAGCTGCCCCATGGCCACACCATAGGCGGCTTCTCTCGATTGGTAATGCGTCAACGCCGCATCTTTTCGATGCAGTCGTGGCAGCAATGTGGAGATCGTCATCCCCACACCCCCTTGACGCAGGGCATGCCAGGAAACCGTCGCTTCGCCGGGAATAATATTTTCAAACTGACGTTCAAACTTGCGAATATCACTGACAGGTAATTCCAGATCCCGGTTCCATTCGCAGGCATTCCAGGCCATATCAAGGTGAGCATCAAAAATCAGCATAAGTTTCTCTATTCTGAAAAGAAGGTGGGAATGATCGTAGTCGATCATTTTATATTATGATGGTCCTGCAAATCAGGTATCAGGTGGAGGCAGGAGTTTCGGGACCTGTCACATCAGTGGAATTTCCGCCACAGGAACAGATCCCTGCAGCAAAAGAAAACCAGCCAACAATGAGCAGTGTTCCCCCAATCGGCGCAATGGCTCCCCAGAAAGTCTGACCGCTGAGCGTCAAAACGTAAAGACTTCCAGAGAATAAAATAATTCCCAGCAGGAAACACCAGCCGGCTATATTCAACAGTTTTTTCTTCTGCGAAGTCAACCCGGCAAATCCGACCAGCAGTAAAGCAATGGAGTGGTACATCTGGTACTGCGCGCCGGTCTTGAAATCGTTCAGATATTTCTCAGCCGCGGGTACTTCCACGCCAGTCACTTTTTTTACCTGCCCGGCATATTCCTCAGCAAAATAGCCATCAAGGAAATGTGCGGCAAAGGCTCCGAAAATCACCGCCAGTCCGCCCAGCGCTGCACCAATGGTCGACCAGTTAATAGAACAACACGACATCCACGTCTCTCCCCGATTAAAAGTGATACCGATACTTCAGTGTCACGAATATTACAACTCGATTTTGGTTCCCAGCACTTCCAGAAACGCCGCCAGCCACTGCGGATGAGCCGGCCAGGCAGGTGCGGAAACCAGGTTTCCATCCACGTGGACGCCATCAATGGGCGTTTCCACAAACGTGCCTCCGGCGAGAGTCACCTCGGGCGCACACGCCGGGTAAGCCGTACAGCTTTTGTCTTTCAATACACCAGCGGCAGCCAGCAGTTGAAGCCCATGACAGATAGCGGCGATCGGCTTGCCTGCGGTCGCAAACTGCCGTGTAATTTCGAGCACGCGTTCATTCAGGCGAATGTATTCCGGCGCCCGTCCGCCGGGAATCAGCAAAGCTGTATAGTCGTCTGCATTCACATCAGCAAAGGTGGCATTCAACGTAAAATTGTGTCCCCGTTTTTCAGAATAAGTCTGATCGCCTTCAAAATCGTGAATTGATGTGCGGATGATCTCACCCGATTTTTTATCGGGGCAGACCACATCGACCTGGTATCCCACCATCGTTAAAGCCTGAAACGGGACCATGATTTCATAGTCCTCTACATAGTCACCCGTTAAAAACAGGATGTTTTTTTTTGCCATTCTCTCATCTCCACTTACGATGTTTTATCCTGCCAGCAGAAACACCAGCCGCGACCCAATCATAAGAGCCACAGAGAGTAATAACCAGCCAAACTGCCGTCTCAACTGCAACCCTTTGAGCCGTGCATTCAAATCCGACCCCAGCCGGGCTCCCACCGTTCCCCCGAGCAGGAGTGCGATTACTATCATGATACTGATATTGCCATGCCAGGCGTGAGCGATCGTTGACTGGAATGCCACGATCCAGACGATCACCAGACTGCAGGTGATCGCTCGATGGGTCGGAATCCCCAGACCGAAAATCAGTACGGGAAATAACAGGATGCCTCCACTGATCCCTAATAAACCGGAGACCAGTCCCAGCGCCAGACCAAACCAGGCGATGACCGGAATCGAAAGGGGGCCCTCCACTAAACTTGGAAATTGGGCCACAGGCGGAACCTGAAAACGATCCATAAACAGCGTGCCGCTCAATTCAGAATCATCGCGACGGGCGCTCCGCAGTGAGAGCACCCCCAGTCCGGTCAACATCAGAAAATAAGCAATCAATACCACCAGATCCGCAACAATGATATTCCTGCCATTGAGTTGAACCGAAGCAGACGATTTCGCGTGTTCCAGAATCCCTGTTCCGGCAATGACACCTAATAACAATCCCCCGGTAATCACCAGAGGAAAAGCCAGATCTCGAACTTTGATCTTCCGTGCCAGCAGCGAAGTCGTCGCAGGCCCCAATACCTGGCAGGCACTGGCTCCCACAGCCAGTTCCATGGGAATTCCCAGCACAATATTCAGAATAGGAACCAGCAGAAACCCTCCCCCCACTCCGAACATTCCCGCCAGAAAGCCAATCAGGCCTCCCGCAGTGGAAATCAGAAAAAAGTCGATCCATCCAAAACCCATAACGCCGCCGCCTCAGATCTGATAATCAGGGAAAATGTAATCGTCGTCTGAGTTGTTGTTCGAGCGATCCTGCCATTGATTGAAGATCCAGTTCACAATCACGCCCCATAAAACGGGAATGATGATGCAGGCAATGATAAAGAAGATCTTGTCCAGCATTTACTTGACCTTATCGGAGTTCAGAATGGTGTGCTTCGTGTTTAGAGGCTGCAGGCGGCTGCTGTCAAGTGTGAACAGTCGCTTCCCCGGAAATGAGAGCTGATCTTAGTTGTTTTTTCATCACTTTTCTGAGAGCATGTACGTTCGTGAATCACCACAGCCATTCCTCAAGGTTCAGCAATTATGGGCGAGTCAATAGAGGCCTCGGATCTGCCATTACTTGAAATGATTCAGTTAAATCTGATTCGGGGAGTCGGCCCGCGAATTCGTCGAACGTTATTGGACCAGTTTGGCAGCCCGGCTCAAATTTTGAATGCCCCCCGCCAGGAATTACTGAACGTCCCGGGTATAGGCACAAAACTGGCCGACGCCATCATCTATCGCGAAGCAAAATCAACGGCGGAAGACGAACTCCGGCGCTGTCGCGAATCCGGTTACCAGATCTTATTTGAAGAGTCTGCCGAGTATCCCTCACTCCTGCGAGAAATGCCCGATCCTCCTTCGTTACTCTACTGTAAAGGGAGCCTGCTGCCGGAAGACGAACTGGCGGTCGCGATTGTCGGCTCACGCAAATGCACCCACTACGGATTACAGCAGGCAGAAAAGATTGCCGCTGCGCTGGCACGCGCCGGGATTACTATTGTCAGTGGTCTTGCCCGTGGAATCGATCAGGCAGCTCACACTGGCGCACTCAAAGCGGGGGGACGAACCATCGCCGTCATGGCGACCGGCTTGGCTCATATTTACCCTCCCGAGCACAGGGAGCTTTCGGAACAAATCGCCGGTCAGGGAGCCATTGTCACCGAGTTCCCCCTGGATCAGGCGCCTGTCGCCGGCCTGTTTCCTCAGCGTAATCGTATTATCAGCGGATTTTCCATGGGCGTGGTCCTCATCGAAGCGGGTCGCAAAAGTGGAGCGTTACACACTGCACGACACGCTTATGAACAGGGGCGCGAAGTCTTCGCAGTCCCCGGTCGCATTGATCATCCCGCCAGTTTCGGCTGTCACGATTTAATTCGCGATGGCGCCATGCTTGTCCGGGATGTGGATGATATCCTGGAAGGACTGGGCCCGGCGAAGACACCGGTGATGACAGCGCAGAACCGGGAAGTCCATACGCCACGCGAGCTCTCGTTAAGTGAATTTGAACGTGATATTCTGAATCTGGTCACGCTGGAGCCACAGCATCTCAACGAAATCGTTCAGTCGAGTCACCTCGATTCCTCGCGGATTCTTTCCACACTGACGATTCTGGAAATGCGCAAAGTGGTCAAACGCCTGCCTGGAGGTTACCTGGTTCGTGCCATGGGATGATTACGATTCCCAATCCAAGTAAAAATGATTAACATCTCGGTATGAATTCTCCATCCGAAGCAAGCGCCGCTGGCCAGGCCGTCTATTCTAAACGTATTTTATCAATCTACGATCTCTGGGTCCTGGGCATTTCCAACTCACTGATCTGGAAATGTCGTACCCGAAATATACTGAACTGGATGAACCAGGGCCTGACCGCCAATCATCTGGATGTGGGGGTCGGCACTGGTTACTATCTGGAACATTGCACATTTCCAGATTCGAACGTCAGACTGGGCCTGCTCGACCTGAATCCGAACAGCCTCGCCACCGCCGCCAGTCGAGCGGGCAGATATACTCCAGAAACTTATCAGGCAGATATCCTGCAATCTCTGCCCGAGCAGCCACAAAGATTCGATTCGGTCAGCCTGAACTATCTGTTACATTGCCTGCCTGGCGATCTGACTTCGAAGTCGACTCTATTCGATCATCTTAATCAGTGGTTGAACCCGGGAGCGATTATCTCGGGATCGACCATTCTGGCAATAGGTGTTCCTCGCAGCCTGTCCGCCCGCAAATTAATGAACTTCTACAATGAGAAAAAGATCTTCACTAACGGCAGAGACAGTCGAGAGGAGTTACAATCTCAACTCCAGAGTCGCTATACTGACGTGGAACTGAAAGTGACTGGCTGTGTGGCCCTCTTTCGTGCCCGCTACACTCCTTCAACAACAAATTGACTAGCATTGATCAGCATGGAAATTCGCGAGTTTGCAGAACGGGTTCTCCTCAGTGATTCACTGGAAGCGAAATTGAAACCCGCTCCTCCGATTTTAACAGACAACCACCCGGGAAAACCGCTGCGCGTCAAAGAACCGATGCGTCCGGCGAATCTGCAGTTCGCTGCCCCTCGTACCGCGCCCGCTATGCCGAAACCAGTTGCATTGGTGGAGCAGGAAAAGCGGGCGCTCGCGCATCACATCATGGCGAACCACGAACTGCAGGCATTGGAAGTGATGGCCTATATTCTGTGCGTCTTTCCCGATGCACCAGCGGAATTCCGCCAGGGCATGTGCGCCATCATGGCGGACGAACAACGGCACACCCGTATGCATAAAGAACGAGCCTCCATCCTGGGACTGGAATTTGGCGATCTGCCTGTGAACTGTTATATCTGGAAGAAGGCCCTCAGCTACGAAAGCCTGCTTGATTACCTGGCCGGCCTGCCTTTGACTTTTGAAGGACGCAACCTGGATCACACTGGCGAATTCGAGCAATACTTTCTGGATGCCGGCGATCAGCGGAGTGCCGCTTTGATGAAGGTCGTCTATCGCGATGAAATCCAACACGTTGCCTTTGGTTTGCACTGGTTGCGTCAGTTAAAGCCCGAGCATCTCTCAGACTGGGAAGCTTACGAACAGCACCTGCACTGGCCGATTCGCGCTGCCCTCTCTGTAGGAGATACGTTCAACCGCGAAGCTCGCAGGGAGACTGGTATGACAGATGAATTCATTGACCGACTCTACCAGGCTGCTCACTCCGATGAGCCCCCTAATCAGAAACCAAAAAATCTCGATTGAAGCGGCAGGAAACCAATCATGTTCCAACAAGATCGAGCCCGCTGGAACAAGGTGATCTTCGTCGACTGGCATGGAGTACTCTCACACGATCCCTTCTGGATATCCATCCTTCACAATGAACAACATCCACTCCACTCATCGCTCTCGAAAGCTGCTAAAAAACTCTTTGAGAAAAATGATGATCTCGTTCGAGACTGGATGCGGGGAGACATCACAACCAGCCAGATCGTAGATGGACTGCAGATTGAACTGGAGCCAGAATTCCCACGTGATTATCTGACACGTAAATCAGTCGACGACTGCCAACTGATGCGGGTTAACATTCAATTACCTCCGCTGTTACAGGCAGCACAACAAACAGGTACAGCCATCGTCCTGGCGACCGACAACATGGACTGTTTTCATGATGCGATTTTAAAGGCCAGACAGACGTCGACGCGATTGAGAGCGACAAAAACCACAACATTCAGTACAACAGCCAGATTGTTCGATGATGTACTCTGCTCCAGCACACAACGCATGTTAAAAGGCGAAGATCCCCAACGCTTTTTCGCAAACTGGCTTTCGTCTCATGCGCTTGATTTCAGCGATGCCCTGCTGCTGGATGACCTGGAAGTCAACTGTAGTGCGTTTCGTGCTACTGGTGGGACAGCGATGCAAATCACGCTAGAGTCACTTGAAAATAATGCGGACAAAATCTTCGCAGAAATTGATGTCCGGCTGCGTATAAATAACAAACGATCTTAATGGAGAGCTACTTGACAGTTTTTTTCTTGCCACGTTTTTTTCGTTTGGTTTCCAGACTGGGATGTTTTGGACCGCCGCCCAGGTAAGGATGCTTTTCCAGTTCATCCCCCTGCCCCAACTCGCGGGGATCGTGGGTGGCCACCAACTGCTGTTGCAGTTCTTTTGCCAGTTTCGCTTTGATCATCTGGTACATCGGGTCGGCAGCGACATTCTGTAACTGATCGGGATCGTTTCGCAGATCATATAGTTCTTCCGCCGGTAATTTTCCGAATGCAAGATTATACAGTCGACGATGATTCGCATCCTTATCTTTATTCTCCACCATATAGGTCTTGGTCGGGCCATTGTCACAGTCGCCATACCAGGTGCCGGGAATAGCCGCGTGCTGATAATCGGGTGTGCCCGCCGGCCAGCGGTCGGGGCGGTAATTGTGAATGTAAAGAAAATCATCCGTACGAATCGCCCGACAGGGATAGCCCCCCATATCGGGTGCTTCCTGTGAAGGGACATGCCGTTCCTTACCGAAGATAATTTCGTCTCTGTTGTCAGCGATTCGGCCTGATTGGGAATCCGTCAGGACATTCATCAGACTGCGGCCGGTCACATCCATCGGGATTTTCACCCCTGCTGCTTCATAATACGTAGGTGCCAGATCAATTAGGCTGACAAAATCGGTGACCGAGCGGCCGGGCTTTATTTTTTCGGGCCAGCGAGCCGCGAGAGGCACACGTGTCCCCGTATCATATAGACAACTTTTCCCACGCGGGAACGGCATGCCATGATCGCCGGTCATGAATACGATGGTGTTATCGAGTTCGCCTTTTTCTTCGAGTGACTTCAGCGCATCGCCCACCAGTTTATCAAACCGTTGAACTTCAAAGTAGTAGTCGGCAACATCACTGCGGACAACCGGTGCATCCGGAAAGCAGGCCGGCAGTTTGATCTGGGAGAGATCCATTCCACTTTTCACCCCGGTCCCCGCTTCATAAGGACGATGTGGATCACTGCTGCCCAGCCAGAAGCAGAAAGGTTCTCCCTGTTTCTGATGCTGCAGAAAATCCTGAAAACTCTTAAAGCGTTTTCCCGCCAGTTCGCGACCGGCAGTCTCCGTGCGCCCTGGGCCCCAGGCTTTTCCGGTATAACCGACCTGGTAACCGTGTGCTTTGAGTATTTCCGGATACGTTTCGAGCTGATCAGGAAAAATGCAGTGCAGGTTCGCGCCCGCTTCGAGCTGCCAGTGATATTTACCGGTCAGAATCGCTCCTCGCGAAGGAGTGCAGGAAGGTGATGAAACATAGGCATTCTGAAACAACACACCTTCGCGTGCCAGTCGATCAAAGGTAGGCGTTTTCACGACCGGATCGCCATAGGCGCCCGCATGTGGCCAACCCCAGTCATCAGCGATGGCGAACAGAATATTCGGTCGTTTCTGCTGTTCGGCGGCCTGTATATTTGAGACTACACACTGGAAAACAAGGAACACAGAGAGGGAGAGACAACGAACTACTAAAGAACCATTAAACATAGCGCACCTTTAACGGCTGGAATCAGAGGAATCAGGAGATTGATTCTACTTTACTTGCGGTTTTGCAGGTACGCAAGTAAATCCCGGATTTCCTGTTGTGTCAGACGCTGCTCGAGGCCTTTCGGCATGATGGAGGTTGGCGATTCTTTCATTATTTCAATCTCATCGCGGGCAATCCGTACTTCAGAGAGATCCGCGGTCCTGAGATAGACAGTATCCGTCGATTCGCGACTGATGACTCCCGTATAAATACGTCCGGCATCGGTCACCACCAGATAGGAACGGTAACCACGCGCGAAGCTGGCACTGGGTAAAGCGATCGCTTCGAGCAGATCCGTCCCGGTACGAATGGCACCGATTTTTGTCAGATCGGGCCCCACTTTGCCTCCAGTACTCTCTACCGCATGACAGCCTGAACAGGCCGCTTTCTTACCAAAGAATATTTTGCGGCCTTCTTCCAGACGCCCTTCTGTAAGAAGTGGCTTAAGTGACTCCAGATGTGCTTTCTGTTGCGCCAGATCAACCCCCAGTTTTTTTAACAGCGGTGTAGCTGCCTGCTGGACCGATTCGGGATACTTTTGCAACAGGCTCGCCAGCTCGTCTGCCGACAAGTTAGTTGCCGCGGATGAACCATTCAGTCCGGTAATCAATGCCTGCCCCACCCCTTCATCCACACTTTTCGCATAAGCTCTCAACAGGACCGGTAGAGCCAGTGGCCCTGGTGAATCCAGTTGCTTAGACAACTGGATCAACTGTTCGGCGGAATGAGGTAAACCCGATAATGCTCTCGCTGCCGCCAGTCGATCCAGAGGTGGATACTCTTCATTCATGCGAGACATGAGAAAATCGAACGTACCCTGATCGATACTTTTTAAATGAGATCCGACAGCAGATAATGATTCAATTCGTAGTGAGGCAGGCTGTTTCACACCCAGCGCTAATGACGTTAACTGTTCATTGAGACCAGGCAGATCATGTGATTGAGCAATCCGGACGACGAGAATCTGTAACTCCGGATCGTCTGTCTTCAAAATCTGCTCCAGAGCAGAACGCCAGGCGACAGGAAACTCTTTCAACGCAGAACGCTGAATGACTTCCAGCAGAATCGCCTTGGCAGGCTCTGATGTTTCATCACTCGTCAGTGACTGAGCAATCAGTGATTGCACTTCGGGATCAGCAGACTGCGCGACCAGAAAACCCCGCAGTACAGCAGCCCGCTCCGGACTCAGCTCCGCTTCGCTCAACCAGGTTTTCAACAGCGTCAAAGTTTCGCCGGCCCACCCCTCATGTTCTCCGATTATCGTCAGAGCCTCTTTCTGCAGAGCCGGATCATCGGTGTCCAGCAGGGGGGTTACCAGTTCCCGGGTCAGATTACCCGAGTTCATCTGGTCCAGAGCAATCAACGCCGCGCGGCGGACAGCCGGACTGGAATCATTTAAACCTCTGAGAACCAGATCGCGGTTGTCAATCCGAATCAAAGCATAGATGAGGGCATGCTCCAATGTTCGATCTGGAGAACCGGACTTGATTACATTAAAAAGAGCATCAATAACCGGCTGCAACTGCTCATTCGATACAGTTTCACGTCGGCCCGCTTCACAGATGCGCCCCAAGGCCGTTGCAGCAGTTCGCTGCACAGCGGGATGATTCTGTTTCAATAATTGAGTTAATTCATTAACGGATTGAGAAGATCGGAGCGTCCCCAGCGCTTTCGCCGCCGTCATTTGCACACTCTCGGAAGAATTCAAACCACCTTGAATTGCTGCTGCTGCTTTGTCTGTTCCGATTCGCGATAATGTCCAGACCGCATTACGTTTACTGGTGTCATTATAAAAGGAACCACGGGGTGAATCGATGACTTTCGCAAGTTGGGGCACAGCCAGATCACCAACCCCGGCCAGCTCTTCAATCGCCTTCTGTTGCACAAACGGACGGGTATCATTCAGCAACTGCAGCTTGCGATTAGGTGACAATGATTTCCAGTCCAGCGCTAATCCATATGGATCCTTGAGCTCGGGTGTGCCTGTCTTCCGGATACGATAGATGGCACCATGAATGTCTGGTTTTGAAATTTGAGACTGCGGACAGCCAATACGGAACCAGCCACCAGTGTTAATGACTAATAGACTGCCATCAGCGTCTTCGATGATATCAGTGGGATGGAAGTCGGGATCATCTGATACCAGAAAGTCTTCTTCTTTGGTTTCAAACGTGGCTCCGTTGCGTACCAGTTGGGAACGAATGACTTTGTGTGTATTAAAAATCGTCGTAAATATATTGCCCTGATATTCCGGTCCAAACTGGGAACCGCGATAACGTAACATCCCGGAAACGGCGACATGACCAAAGCGGGTGATCGGCCCCAGCAGATCTCCCGTGCGTTTGAATTCAGCGACACAATCCTCAAAGTGAGGATACACGCCTCCCTCCATCCAGTGCACCAGACAGTCCACGCGAGGTCGTGTCATCAGAATGTTGACCGAACCGATCATTTCTCCTTCGGGGGTGAAGTCGATCTCGACCGGATTGTCCATCCCACCTCCACAGTGCACTTGGATATCGGAGCCATCAGGATTACAGGAAAAGATCCGGGCAGCCAGACCTTTACTCGTCACTTTTCCATTTTTGTCTTTGAATTCATGACCATGCCTGCCATCACACCAGTAGAGCCGTCCTTCCGGACCACGAAAACATCCGTGGATGCTGGCAGCGTTACCGGAGAAGCCAAACGAATCGACGATGATTTTCCGTTCATCCGCCACCCCATCATCATCATGATCCGTCAGCTTCCAGATATTGGGAGGGCTGGCGACATAAAGGGATCCCTCGTGCCAGAGCGCCCCCATCGGCAGAGTTAATTTATCTGCAAAGACCGTACTCTGATCAAAGCGTCCGTCGCCATCCTGGTCGACGAGCATTCGAATCGTACTTTTAGGTTCTTTAATCAATTGCGGGGCGCGTGTGTTTTCTCCCGAACTCTCAGCAATGAACAACCGCCCGCGATTATCAAATCCTGCCATCATCGGATATCTGGTTAGCTCGCTGCTGGTGACCCGTTCGATGCTGAATCCGTCTGGGACGCGGGGCAGATCTTCCGCTGTGATTTTTTCTAATGGGAAATTCCCAACAAGAAACACGACAACAACAACGTTTAAGATCGATTTGTAATTCGATAGAAGTTTCACAGCAGACACCTTTATCAGGCAGGAAATAAGTCAATGGATGACGGTACCCGGGTAAGCTTGCAACGAGGACCTGACATTGTAAACAAAGTAAATAATGTACACAAACAGGATTCTGAAGAATTCATGAGATTCTCAGCTATACAACACCCAGAGTGGTCGTGTGCAAATTTGATTGTGTGAAATGAACTGCATTTGCGAGTGGATTTCTCATGTCCTGGTTTCACTGTAGGTTCGCACGCTGAAAAAACAAAAAAAACACATCTTATTCCGGCAGCTTCGGGCGGCAGACTTCGCAAAATAACTGTTTTCGTCGCGAACTGGCGGT
>AZIC01000312.1_pt1 | contig 11457 bp, 6 predicted proteins | sample 359061 | NCBI WGS metagenome assembly AZIC01 (sample SAMN02429709, study PRJNA222657) | marine sediment metagenome | biome: Sediment sample; isolation source: sample MGS-MES from oil contaminated site at the harbour of Messina (Sicily... | place: Italy: Messine | collected 2011-04-30 | depth 1 m m
GCAAACCCCCCGTGAATGGTCCGCTGGATGGCGCAGGCAGACGCTCCATTTATATTCAGGTTCGGCGCAATTTCCTTTCACCGATGATGCTCGCTTACGATACCCCCAGTCCTTTCAGCACAATGGGCCGACGCAACGTTTCCAATGTTCCCGCACAGGCGCTGATCATGATGAATGACCCGTTTGTACTTCAACAGGCCGACCTGTGGGGCAAACGTGTATTGAATGAATCGGGTTTGCAGACAACCGAGGATCGGATTCGTTGGATGTATGAGTCAGCGCTGGGTCGACTTCCCACGCCAGAAGAACTGCAGACTGCACGAAGTTTCATTGAACAGCAGGTGAAAGTCAGTCCTGCCGAACCCGAGCAAGTCAAAGCCTGGTCCGAGTTGGGACATGTGATCTTCAATCTCAAAGAGTTTATCTACATTTTTTAGATTTCAGAAAGTCGTCAGTATGCACTGCGGAAGGTTTCGACAGCAATTCACGAGAAGAGAAATTCTCAAGCAGTGCGCGAACGGTTTCGGCGCAGCCGCGCTCACGGCCCTGCTGCAGGATCGTGCCTTCGCCAGTGAGTCGACCGGGAAAACGCATTTCCCGTCTAAAGCAAAAAATGTAATCTTCCTATACATGGATGGTGGCCCTTCTCAAGTTGACACCTTCGATCCCAAACCGATGCTGTCGAAATTTAATGGAAAGAGTCCCGGTGACTTTTTCAAAGTGGAAGCCACCCAGTTTGACAACGTCGGCAAAGTACTGGAAAGTCCCTGGAACTTCAAACCGTATGGCGAGAGTGGGATCCCGGTCAGTGATCTCTTTCCCCACATCGGCACCTGCATTGATGACATGGCGGTCATTCGCTCTGTGGTCTCACAGTTCCCCGAACACACGTTTGCCAACTACTTCCTGCATACAGGCAGTGGACTGCAGGGGCGTCCCAGCATGGGGGCCTGGGTAAATTATGGTCTAGGCAGTGAATGTCAGAACCTGCCTGGCTTTGTGGTGATCAATGGCGGACTGATCCCTCCCGGGGGACTCGACTGTTTTAACAGCGGTTTTCTGCCCGCCAGCTTTCAGGGCTCCATCTTCAAACCGGGGGGCAGCGGTATCGCCAATGTGGAACGGCAGGAAAAATCCAGCCAGACACAGATGCAAAAACTCAAATTGATGCAGCAGCTGGATCTACTCAAACAGCAGCAGACCGGCGTCCATGATGAAATTGAATCTGCCATTTCAAATTATGAGCTTGCTTATAAAATGCAGATGGCCATTCCCGACCTGATGACATTCAACAGCGAAAGCAAAGCCACGCTGGACCTGTACGGTTTCGATGCCGAGTATGAGCCCACCCGAACTTATGCTGCGGAATGCCTGCTCGCGCGGAGGCTGGTCGAGCGCGGAGTCCGCTTCGTAGAATTAACATGCCCGAATGTGAAAGCGGACCGCTGGGATCAGCACAGAAATTTGAAACAGGATCATGAAAATAATGCCCGCGCTGTCGATCAACCGATCGCCGGACTGTTGAAAGACCTGAAACAAAGAGGACTGTTAGAATCGACCCTGGTCATCTGGGGAGGCGAGTTCGGCAGAACACCCTTCGCGCAAGGTACGAACGGACGAGATCATAATCCGTTCGGCTTTACCATGTGGATGGCCGGTGGTGGCATCAAAGGGGGCATGACCTACGGCGCCACCGATGACTGGGGCTACAAAGTCGTCGAAAATCGTGTTGAAATTCATGATATTCATGCGACTATGCTGCATCTGCTGGGCCTGGAACATACCAGGTCTACATTCCGTTTTGGAGGGCGCGACATGCGTCTGACTGACGTGCATGGCCATGTAATTCATGACGTCATCGCGTAAAAATGACTGCAATCATATTCGATTGCCTGTTCTGAAAAGGCGCTCACATGATAACACGCTGGCAAACCCTCTGTTGTGTCTTTTCGATTTATCTGATGTTCCCAGCGCAACAGCTTCGCGCGGAAGACTGGCCCGCGTTTCGGGGTCCTCTGGGAAATGGCATTTCCCAGGAAACCGATGTACCGCTCACATGGAACGCCGAAGAAAATATTCTCTGGAAAGCACCACTGCCTGCTCCCGGCAATAGCAGCCCTATCGTTTCAAATGGCAAAGTTTTTATCACCTGTGCTGAAAACGAAGGTCGCAAACGGAGTCTGTACTGTTTTGACAGAACAAGTGGAAAGCAGCTCTGGGTTCAGAGTGTAAACTATGACAAAGTCATGCCCACCCATAAGACGAACAGTTATTGCGGGTCGACTCCCGCCGCCGACGGCAAACGGATTGTCGTCTGGCATTCCTCTGCCGGTTTATACTGTTATGACTTTACTGGCAAAGAACTCTGGAATCGCAACCTGGGTGATTTTGAACACATCTGGGGCTACGGCGTTTCTCCGGTCCTGCATGCAGGTAAGATCATTCTGCATTGTGGACCAGGCAAACGGGTTTTCATGACTGCACTCGACCTGGAAAGTGGGAAAACGCTCTGGGAAACCGATGAGCCGGTTGCCGGCGATGGTCAATATAATGACCAGAAGAAGTACATGGGTTCCTGGAGTACTCCGGTAATCGCGAATGTGAACGGTCAGACGCTTATCATCTGCAGCATGGCGCTGCGTGTGAATGCGTATGAGCCCACATCCGGTAAAATCATCTGGATCTGTGAAGGGTTACACGGTAAAAAAGGGGATCTCGCCTATACATCCCCTGTATTGGCGAACGAGATTTGTGTCGCCATGGGTGGCTTTAATGGTCCCGCGATCGGCTTCAGGATGCAGGGCAGCGGCGATATTACGGATGCACAACGATTGTGGCAGAAAGAACCGAATCCGCAACGCATCTCAACCGGGATCTTTACGAACCGGCATCTGTTCATGGCTAACGCGGGCCCGAATCTGTTTCAATGTCTGAATCCTGCCACAGGGGAAATTGTCTGGCAGGAGCGTTCCGGTGGAGCCGCCTGCTGGGGATCCATGGTCTTAGCCGACAAACATCTGTATGTCACCGATCAGAATGGAACGACGCATGTCTTCCAACCGAGCACTACCGGGCTGGAAAAAGTTGCTGAGAACCCGCTGAAGGAACGCAGCAATTCCACACCTGCATTTTCTGACGGACAGGTCTTTATCAGAACCTTTCAGCATCTCTACTGCATCGGAAAATGAGCCGCAGAAGAAAGTTTTGAAGCCAGAACCGATTTCAGCAGGTCCATCGAATTCAGGACTTACCAGAGCTCAATTTCCAGTTCGAGTTCCACGCCAAACTTTTCAGAGACCGTATGCTGGGCCAGATTGATCAGATCGAGCACATTTTCGGTGGTCGCATTCTCATCGTTAATGATGAAGTTTGCGTGCCGATCACTGATTTCTGCCCCACCAATGCGTGTGCCTTTCAGACCAGCCTGTTCAATCAATGCACCCGCGTGCATACCACGTGGATTCTTGAAGATGCAGCCGGCTGACTGGTGCGTCAAAGGCTGATTCGCCTTTTTCATGATCCAGTTCTTTTTCATCCGGTTTGTGACTTCTTCCGAATCATCTGCAGTGAGTTCAAACACTCCTTCGATGATTGCCAGTTCATTGATACTGCTCTCACGATAGCTGAAGCTCAGCTCATCGGCAGTTCTTACGAACTTTTCTCCTCGCGCGGTCAGAACCGTAACGGAAGTGGCGAACTGGCCTGTGTCCCCATTATGGCCGCCGGCATTGCCATGTAACGCGCCGCCAACAGTTCCCGGAATTCCTACCAGAGACTCCAGGCCCGCCAGTCCTGCTTTGACCGTTTCTGAGACCAGATTGGAGAGTAAGGCCCCCGCGCCGGCAGTGACTGTTGTACCTTCGATGCTGATTTTAGAGAAATCGCCGGCATGGATGCGGATGACAGCTCCCTGCACGCCGGAATCTTTAATCAGGATATTCGAGGCACCGCCAAAAACGCGTACCGGAATTTCGTTCTCAACACAGCATTTGATCACAGCCTGCAGTTCGTCTGCATTCCGTGGCTCCAGAAAAAACTGCGCTGGCCCCCCTATTTTGAAATAGGAATACTTGGCCAGTGGTTCAGATAGTTTGAGAATCTCTTTGAAGTCTTCGATTGAGCTCATGATGGATCCGATTTATTTCGCCCGCTCCCATAGTAATGATGATATCACCAGATTGAGCCTCAGTCTCTAAAGTTGAGAGCATCTGGTCAAGGGAACTGCTGAAACTGACCGAAGCATTATGCAGAAGAATTCGCCGAACCAGCTCTTTGGACGTTTCTACAGGCTCTTCATTGAGCTTTTCCCGGGCTGCGTAAACAGGGCCAATCAAAACCCGGTCGGCCTGCTGAAAACTGCGGGCATAATAATCCATCAAAGCCTGTGTACGCGAAACCTGATGCGGTTCATACAGACACCAGATTCTGCGATCCGGATATTCCTGCCTTAACATCTTCAAAGTTGCCTGAATCGCTGTGGGATGATGAGCATAATCATCAAACAGCATCATTCCTTTATAGGATCCCATCCGCTCATAGCGACGGTGAATCCCGGGAAATTCATAGATACCATCTCGAATTTGTTCTGCATCAATCCCGGCAGTATGACAGAGAATGGCAGCGACCATCGCGTTCGAAACGTTATGTTTTCCCTTTTTCTGCAGAGAAATCTCGGAAAAGTATTCTCCCTGATGGAATAGTCGAAACCGTAAGCCGAACGCCGTCGACTTAATATCGGTAGCCCACCAGTCAGCCCCTCGTTCCAGTGAAAAGGTGGAAATTTTTGCTATACAGGCTTCACGCAGCTTCTGTAAGCCCATACATGTCGAGGGTAACACTAATGCCCCCCCCTTGGGAATCCGAGCGACAAACTCAGCATAGGCTGTTGTCATGTCATCCTGATTTTTAAAATAATCAAAATGGTCAGGTTCGATATTTGTGATCGCTGTATAAAAGGGGAATAAATTCAGAAAACTACGCTGATATTCACAACTCTCAGCAACAAACAATGGACCTTCGCCTGCCCAGCCATTCAGATTCTGGCTGCAAAGTTCGGCACCAATGACTGCTGATGGTGAAACACCGGCATTCTGCAGAACATAGGCTGTTAACGCTGTGGTCGTGCTTTTTCCATGTGTTCCAGCGATACAGACCCCCTGTTTCTGACGCATCAGATGTCCCAGCATCTGTGCATATGAAAACTGGGGAATTCCCATCCGTTGCGCGAATCGACGTTCCGGATTCGCCAGACCGATGGCAGGACTGTAGACGAGCACATTCGTCCCCTCGGGAACAAACCGCTTATCATGCCCCTGATGCACCCGGTATCCGCCTGCGCGCAGTGCAGGTTCTGTAGCGAGAGAAGGGCTCAAATCGGATCCTGTGACTCGACAACCGGCACTGGCCAGATATTCCGCCAGGGCCTTCATTCCGGAACCGCAAATGCCGACCAGATGGGCCGAAGCTGGTAATGCAGATGACTCCAGTCGCAGTCCGTCTGTTGACTGACTTTGTTGATCAATGTTCGCTTTTGACAGGATCATAATCGCCTTAATGTTTATCTGAAGTTCCCGATGATATTTCTCGCAGGGGTCTTCCCAGACAAGTAGCAGGTCTCGGCTGGATCGGTCCGAAATCCTACGTCTCTTACTATCGGGAGTCAGCGCGTTCTGAATCCATTGGTTATGACTTTTGTTTCGACTGGATAAACATTATCGAATAGCAAGATCCTGTTGCATCAAGCCGGTCGGCTGGTGAATATTGATAAGATAGGAAGATTCAATCAGATTCTTACCCGAATCGAACACAAATCATTGTTATCCTGCCAAATTTCGTAAGTTCTTATAATTCTTCTCCGGCTGCGATACAATGCATTATGCCTCGAAATGGAATCTGCCTGAAGATCAGTTTTCAGGCACTATTCCCCCCGTTGCTCGATTCGATAGAAATTTTTTGCCAGGATAATCAGCATGCAGACATCGGATTTTGATTTACAAACTGCCCATCGATACTTTGCCGCTGATAGTTTCAATAAGACGTGGGAGTTCCTGGAAAAACAGGACCGTGCCCCAACTGAAAACCTGGAGATGATCTCCACCTGTCATGCATCCTTATGGCACTGGTCGCAATTTGAAGGGCATACAGACGAAAATATTTCCATCGCTTACTGGCAGTTATCACGAGTTTATGCTGTAACGAATCAGCCCAGTAATGCGTTCAGCTTTGCGATGCTCTGCCTCAAAATCACACAAGACAAACATTTAAGCCCATTCTGTCTCGCGTATGCCTATGAAGCGCTGGCCCGTGCCGCCGCTATCTCTAATAAACCGGAAGAAGTGGCTACTTACGTCGATCAGGCTAAAAAAATCGCAGAATCGGATCTGAAAGGCGATGAAAAACAGCAATTGCTCGATGATCTGAATACAATATAGAGGTCGATTCGCTGTCGATCACTTCGATACTGAGACTCTTTGCTTTCATATCACGATACATTTGCACAAATCTATGGATAAGCTGAAACAACTTCTGGAATCCTATTTCGAGATCCCCGCTGCGGGACCGGGCCAGGGTTCTGCCTGGAATTTTCAGTGGAATTCTCCCTGGCCTGGCTGGTTGCCAGACTGGGCCGTGCTCCTGCTGGGCAGCGGGATTGTATTTTTGCTGATCTATGCGTATCTGAAAGATACCGCTCACCTGGATTTAAAAAAACGCACTGTTCTGATTGGGATACGACTGACACTGTTTGCCATTGTCATCCTGTTCCTCACCCGGTTTACATTAACCATTCATAGAACGGGCTTGCCATTCGTAGCCATATTGATTGATGATTCTGCCAGTATGGGACTTGAAGATGATTACGCAGAATCCGCATCTCCCAGCGTAAGCAAATCGTTTCAGCAGGAGAGTCGGGGAAAAAACCGATTGGAACTCGTACAAGATCTCCTGCTGCAAAACGAAGCCCGGTTCCTGACGGAGCTTCAGGATAAACACAAACTGCGACTTTATCATTTTTCAGACGAATGCCTGCCGCTGGGTGAACAGGGCCTGATTGATCTTAAGGATTACCAGCGGACACAGGAACTCGTAAAACAACTGGAACCGGCGGGGAAAGAGACTCGACCGTTTCACGCAGTCCAAAAAGTTCTCAACGACTTTCGGGGAACCCCACCCACGGCTATTATCGTGCTCAGCGATGGGATCTCCAGCACTGGTGACCTCGACCTCCTGTCACGGGCGGGTGAGCTGGCAAAATCCAAACTGGTTCCCCTCTTTCCCGTGGGAGTCGGCAGCGAACAACCGGTGAAAGACCTGCAGTTGTATGATCTGCTGGTTGATGATGTCGCTTTTATCAACGACCCGATTACGGTGTCTGCCAAGGTTAAATTTTTCGGCATCCAGTCCGGCAACATGACGGTCAGCCTTAAGGAAGCGCGCACGGGCAGCCCGCTGACGTCACGGCAGTTCCCCATCAATCCTCAAAAAGATTCTCAGAAAATTGAATTGACCTTTACCCCCACGAAACCCGGGTTACTCGAATATGTCATCGAGGTAGAACCTGTGAAAGGAGAAGTCAATCTTAAGAATAATCAGCAGACGGGTCAGGTTTCTGTACTCGATCAGAAGATTCGTGTCCTGCTGGTCGATTCGGTTCCCCGTTATGAATACCGCTATCTCAAACATATGCTGGAACGCGACAAAACGATTGAGCTTCGCAGTATTCTGCAGGAATCGGATCTGGAATATTCCTCAGAGGATGCCACCGCCCTCGATTATTTTCCCGTCAAAAAAGAAGACCTGTACCAATACGACGTCGTCATTCTCGGTGATGCCGATCCAGCCTACTTCAGCCAGGCAGTATTTGAGAATCTGGACAAGTTCGTTCGGGAAAAGGGGGGAGGGCTGATTATGGTTGCCGGGCCTCGTTTTTCTCCACACGCCTATGCAAACACCAGTCTGGAAGAACTGCTACCAGTCGAGATTTTCAAAAACCGGCAACCGGCAGAATACAAACCTGTAATCGAAGGATTTCAGCCGGAGTTGACCACCGAAGGACAGTACAGCACATCCATCTTTCGGTTTGCAGATAATGCGGAAGCGAGCCAGGCGATCTGGAATAACCTTCCCGAATTATACTGGTTTTATGCAGCAGATGAAATCAAACCGGGCGCCTCCGTATTTGCAGTGCATCCCACTCAAAAAGGAAAAAATGGCCAGAGAATTCCCATAATCTCGACTCAGCGTGTCGGTGCCGGAAAAGTGATTTTTAATGCCACGGATGACCTGTGGAGATGGCGGGACCTGGTAGGGGACCTGTACTATTCCCGGTTCTGGGTGCAAACGATTCGCTATCTGAGCCGATCCAGACTCTTAAACCAGGAACAGGCAGTGGAACTGACTCTGGATCGTAAAACCTATCAACAAGGCGATACCGTACAGTTTCGTGTCAAATTTCTCGATGAGCAGTTGATTCCCTCTGACTTAAAAAAAGTGACAGTCATGCTCGAACGACAGGGAGAGGCTTCGCGGCCCCTGCAGTTAGCCCCACTCGAAAAATCACCCGGAATTTTTGAAGGCAGCGTCTCGAATATCCAGGAAGGTGCCTATCACAGCTGGGTCTCTCAGCCCATTCTGCAGGGAACCCCGCCTTCGGTTGATTTTCGTGTCGAAATTTCGCAACGCGAACTGGTCAACCGGGATATGAATCAGAGTGATATGAAAAAAACAGCCCGGGAATCACGTGGAAAATATTTCCCCATCTTTGCTGCAGAGCAGTTGCCTCGATCCATACCAGCGGGCCATCCTGTTCCACTGGAAAATGAAGAACCGATTCCTCTCTGGAATCGTTGGGAATTCCTGATTTTGTTTACTTTGCTGATCTCAGCAGAATGGCTGTTAAGAAAACGTTTTCGCTTAGTATAATAAACTGAAGTCATTTTATTGCGTCCCGAAGTTCTCCTGAAACTGTCACCATGCAACATTCCATACGAGCACAACTGGAACAACTGCATCACAAAATTCGCCAGCTCATCTGGTTGAATGGTTTATGCTGGGGTCTGACTTTTTTTCTCGGACTGGCGGCATTAATCATCAGCCTGGACTGGATGCTGGATATTACAGATCCTGCCAGCAGACTATTACTGGGCCTCGCAGCAGGTTCCATGGTGATCTGGATTCTCTGGAAACATCTCATTGTCCCGTTAAAAACGCCGCTGACCGATTTAGACCTCGCACTGAAAATCGAACGTCGCTACCCGACTCTGCGGGACAGCTTTTCCAGCAGCATTCAGTTTGATCACCAGTCAACCACACAATTTGCCGGATCGCCACAGATGCGTCAGGCTGTGATCGAAGATACTTTTCAACGTGCCTCTCAGATTAATTTTCTGGAACTTATTGATACGCACCCCCTCAGAAAAATCATGTTTTCCGCAGCGTTTCTCTGTCTGATAACGGCTTTCTTAACCCTGCTGCATCCGCAGGAAGTGATTCTGGGACTCCATCGCCTGATACTCCCGTTCTCGGCACCGGCCTGGCCTCAACAGGTTGAACTGCAGATTCTGGACGAAAATCTCGTCCCCATCGAAACCGGGCCAAATAATCCCTACCAGGTAGTCGAAGGGCAAACCTTTCAGTTTTTCGTTGAAAACCGCAAAGGGACTCCCCCCGAAGACCTTCGTCTTGAATATCAGTCTCGTCAGAAACTACAGACTGCGGGCAAAATCTATTCTGACCCTCTGCGAATTGTATCGGTGCCCGATACTTCAGGAGTCGCACACGACCTGGGCACAGGTTCTTTAGTGATTTCTAACAAGCTGCTCAAGCTGCGCGCGGTTGGCGGCGATGATCACCAGATGCCCTGGCTCAATATCGTCTCAGTTCCTCCCACCATGATTCAGCTGGAACAGGTCAGGCTCATACCGCCTGCTTACACGCAACTCTCCGCAGAAATACTGCCTGCCGGCATAGGCAACTTCAAAGCGCTGGTCGGCACCCGCGTTGAGTTCAAAGCCAGTTCGAACAAATTGCTGAAAACAGTAGCCTTGCGAATCAAAAACAGTGACCCCGTTCCGCTTCAATTGCAACCGGATCGAAAACATTTTGCAGGCTCTTTTGTGGTGGATACACCGGGAACTTATTCCTACTGGTTTGAAGCGGAAAACGATCAGGGGTTCAAGCCTCCCGCCCCGGAACATTTTGAAATCACGGCCATCAGCGATGACGTTCCGGAAGTCTTTCTGGAAATCCCGGATACCGACCTGCAAGTGACGCCGGCTGCTCAAATCCCCCTCATGGTCGTCGTGCATGATGACCTGGGAATCGAGAGTGTACTCATCCGCTACCAGAAATCTTCCAGCCAGGAGTCACTCTCGCGCGCATTACGGACTGACCGCGAAAACTTTTCTTTTCTCTTGCCATTCAGCTCAGCGTCATCGGCAAACCAGCGCGAAAACCAGTTGAAAGATCTGACACTGACTGACAACTGGAAACTCGCCGAGCTGGCGCTCAAAGAGGGGGATCGGATTATTTTTCGAGCCGAAGCCCGTGATCTCTTTCAAGACAGTACCTCAACAAATTCGCCAGAAGTTTCATCTGCAGACTCCCATACCGGAACCAGTATCTCGCGTGTTTTGACTATCGTCACCCCTCAGTTTAAAGCCAATGAACTGGCGAACCGCCAGGCAAACCTGCTCGAAGAACTCGCTCGTATCCTGAAAGACCAGCGACTGCTGCATACTGAAATCAAGGACGTCCAGCATCAACTGCAGCGAGTAGGCCAGGCACGTACCGAAGAAATTGATACGATCAAACAGGTGGAAATGGATCAGAAGCGGATTGCCTCTCAACTCCACAGTCCCCGTACAGGACTGGAACAACGCTCCAGAGAACTGCTGCAGGAATTGGATTGGAACCGCATTGAAGATCCGGCGATGCAACAGCGGCTCGCTGAACTCAACACGGAGCTGACCCAGTTGAATCAGCAGGTCTTTCCGGAGATCCAGGAACAGATCACACAAGCTCGAAAAAAGATGCAGGCTAAAGTGGATGCCCGCGATTCCCAGGATCCGGATACCACTTCGTCTAACAAAGAAACAAAGTCTGCTGATACTGAAGAGAAGAAAAGAGCAAAAGCGGGAGCAGAAACATCACCGCTGGAATCACTCACCGTCGCTGAGAAAGGTCAGCAACGCGTGATCGAAAGACTGGACAATGTGTTAAAATCACTGGCGCAGTGGCAGCAAACAAGGGATCTGGTTTCCGAGCTGGATGAACAGATCAATCAGCAGGCAGACATTCAAGATCAGACCGAAAAACTGGCCAGAAAGACGATCACTAAAGCATTTGGAAAACTGAAACTGCAGGAGCAGGCAGACCTGGAAAAGCTGGCTCATCGCCAGGAACAACAGGCGGATCACTTTCAAGCGTTTCGCAATCTACTTGATACACTGGATAACCAGA
>AZIC01003058.1_pt1 | contig 11432 bp, 10 predicted proteins | sample 359061 | NCBI WGS metagenome assembly AZIC01 (sample SAMN02429709, study PRJNA222657) | marine sediment metagenome | biome: Sediment sample; isolation source: sample MGS-MES from oil contaminated site at the harbour of Messina (Sicily... | place: Italy: Messine | collected 2011-04-30 | depth 1 m m
GTTCGACAAAGTCACCGCCTCGACTACCACGGTTTCCTTCTCCACGTCCAAAACCTCCAGGTCCTCCTGGGCCACGACGATCTCCATCACGACGGCCGAAGCCACCAAAATCAGGGCGCAGTTCATCTTCGGTCAGTTTCCCGTTTTTGTCTTTGTCCAGTTTCTGGAGTGCAACAGTAGCATTGTCGATTTCTTCTTTGGAGAGTTCGCCGTCCTTGTTAACGTCCAGAGTAATGAAGATCGGTAACATCAACATGAAATTAGGACGTCCACCAGGACCTCCTCGGCCATCACGGGGACCACCTTCCCGGGGACCACGGTCACGATCACCGCGTTCACGCCCTTCCGGACGATCGCCTCGTTCGGGACGGTCTCCCTCTTTTGGAGGCTGTGCCGATACAAGTGTGGTGGCGCTGATTGCGAGTAAAGCAGCACCAACTGAAAATAGACGTGACATACGCATTTGAAGGTCTCCAGAAATGTGATTTAGAAATGTGATTTAGAAATGTTAAGTGTCTTAAACCAGTGGGTTTACAGCACTGGCTGTATGTTAAATTGAAATGAGATTTCAAGGTCCGTTCTCTACTGATTCCACACCGGTTCTTAAGAATTGGTGAGATAGTGAAAATGGCTGTGTACCTCGATCACATTTAAGCTACAAAAATCAAACCCGGGTGACGAGAAAATGTTTCGAAAAACTCAATAATCTCTAAGAATTTCTACGAACATTAAAATGTGATATTGCGACAATCTGACCGAAAAAAAAACGTCTGCAGGAAAACTGCAGACGTTTTGAAATCCATTGATGGCACTCTCGCTCAAACTTCTGTTATTTGAACGCAGTGATACCGGGCATAGCGACGGGAGGAACCGGTATAGGGCCCCACTCGTAACTGGCTGGGGTCAGGTCTTCTTTGGAATTCATAGCTTCATCCCAGGTGATTGATTTTCCGGTATAAGCTGCCATGCGTCCCATAATTGCCAGCATGGTGCTCTTCGTCATGTAGTCACCATTATTCAGCGGTTCGCCTGAGCGAATGCTTGCGAAGAATTCATCATGTTCAACTTGATACATGTTTTTACTTTTGTCCCGGAACTGCCAGGTCTTTTCGCCTTGGGGGTTATAAATCCGATGTTTAAAGACATCGACACGGCCTTTAGTACCAAATACATGATCAGAGACATCGACGGCGCATCCATCCTGCTGTCGACAACGGCTGAAACCTTTGACACCATTCGGGTATTCATAAACGATCGCAAAGTGATCGAAGATATTGCCATACTCTTTCCCGGTTCTTGTCTGCCGACCACCAGTACCACTACAGGCCAGCGGGGTCTGATCTTTCATCGTCCAGGCCATTTTATCCAGGCTGTGGACATGTTGCTCTGTGTTGAAATCTCCAGAAAGCCAAGTGAAATAGAGCCAGTTTCGCATCTGCCATTCCATATCGCTCCATTCGGGTTGCCGCTCAAACATCCATAATCCACGGGTATTGTAACTGCATTGAATGGCCATCACGTCGCCGACTGCACCGTCGTGGATTTGCTTGAAGGTTTCCCGCATTCCCTGGTGATAACGCCAGCAGAGTCCGGAAACGATCGAAAGGTTCTTTTGTTTTGCCAGCTTGCAGGTTTCCAGAACGGATCGTACGCCGGGCGCATCTACGGCAACTGGCTTTTCAGCGAATACATGTTTACCCGCTTCAATCGCTGCGCGCAGTTGCATGGGACGGAAGTGGGGGGGCGTTGTCAACAGTACGACGTCGACACAGTCAATCACTTTCTGATAAGAATCGAAGCCGACAAATTTGTGATCGGCGTCTACCTGAACCTGCTCGGCGACGGGGTTCTTCTTCAGATTCTGAAAGCTCTTGTCCAGATGGTCATAAAAAGTATCACCCATGGCGACCAGTTTGGCATTCGGGTCAGCCGCCAGCGCCTGGGCAGCAGCCCCGGTTCCACGTCCCCCACAACCAACCAGCCCCACGCGGATCACATCACTGCCTCCGGCAAACAGACTGGTTTGCAGAGCAGTCATCTGAGAGGAACCAGCGAATGCGGCACTTGTGAATGTCGAAGCAGCGGCCACAGCTGCTGTGCCGTTTTTAATAAATTCACGCCGCGTAGTGGAGGGAGAAGTCTGAGGTTGGTTGGTATTCATTTGATAATCCTGAATTAATTAGTTTCGTTGAAAAACTGATTCCTTAGGATACCATACCCAACCCACTGTTTTCGAGGCAAAAAGTAGAACTGACAAGAGGTTTTCGCAAGAGGGATTGAACCTGTGAACAGATTGGGTTTCAGTTAAATCTCAGTCATCAGTGCATCAATGTGATCTCGTCCAAAGCGCTGCAGACTGGCTGCTCCCAGATTGACGTAGTGTTGCCAGGTAGCTTTGAGGCGTTCCTGCTGCTGTTCGGTGAGAACTTTAATCTGACGGGCTGGACAGCCTGCCCAGAGTGTACCCGGGGGAACGTGAATCCCTTCCCTTACCAAGGCGCCTGCGGCGATTAATGCTCCCTTTCCGATCACACAACGGCTGAGTACAGTCGCGCCGATGGCAATCATCGCATCATCTTCCACGATAGAACCATGCACGATGGCAGCGTGTCCCAGGGTCACGCGATCACCGAGAATACAGGGATGCTGATAATCAGTATGCAGGATTGATCCGTCCTGTACGTTGGTCTCTTCTCCCACCTCAATATATTCCAGGTCACCGCGCAACACACACTGATGCCAGACCGTACTACGAGCTTTGAGGCGAACTCTTCCGGTGACAATGGCGTCTGATGTCACCCAGGCTGTAGGATCGATAATTGGTGAAGCATGGAGTGCCTGCCAGTCACAGTCCACTTCTGGATAAGGTAATTCGGGAGGAGCGGGAATCTCGGATGGCATTTGTGGCCAGTCAGGTGAAGAAGATTCACAATTCATCAGAAGGACTCTTTTCTTGTGGGGCTGGTAAGTCGGCAGCCTGGCTCAGACTGCTGTTCGGAATAGTGGGGCGTTTCTTTTCCATCAAAAACAAACCACCGATTGTCAAAGCGGTTCCACTTAACAGCCAGACGGTTAATTCTTCACCGAAACAGAGAACGCCAGCGAAAGCCGCCATTGCCGTTTGGGATGCATTTAACAGGTTGACCCGGGTCACCGTCAGATATTTCATGGAGGCACCAATGGCGAAAAACGCAATGGCATTCATGATGCCTCCCACCAGCATCACCAGGTACTGCCAGGGAGTTGTGATCCAGAAAATTGAGATTCCCAGTCGATAAACGGCGACACCAGTCAGGCAGATCAGTCCTGTGGTGCTGATCAACACCAGGGTAGCGGAGATGGACGTTTCCCCTCGAACCGAACCGCGAATCACTGCGCCTCCTGCCCCATAAGAACAGCCGGCAAAGCCTGCGACAAAAATAGTGAGTGCCACAGTCGCCATGGCGCTGGAATGATGTTCCATCTTTTCAAAAACGGATTCCTCTGCCTGGTGGGCCCCCAGGCTAAGGATCACTATCGCGGCCGTTAGAATCAGCATGGAAGTAAACATGCGCGGCGTGATTGCTTCTTCCAGGAAGATTCGCCCCAGCAGGGCACCTGTAGTCAGTAGCGTGGCGAAGCAGAGGGGCACGGTAAAAGCCAGCCCCCCCAGGCTAAGTGACCATTGAAACATGACATTTCCACCGAACTGCATGACCAGTCCGGTCAGAATTAATGGCAGGACCAGTCGTCGCGGTGGTAGTGCAGGAAGTCCCTGTGATCCCCGATAGGCAACCAGGGCCCAGCCAACGATGGTTGCGGGCACCGATTTTAAAGCAGAGATCCAGATCGCCCAGTCAGCATTGTTGTCCACAGCCGCTTCGCGCAAAGCGATATTGGCGGCGGTATAAGCTATCGCAGACAGCAGGCCATACAACGTGCCCTTTACTGTTGGGGAGAGCCCGCCAGTGTATTCGCTTTCGGAGTTTTCAGGCAAAGCAGGCGCATCCGATGCAGTCTCTTTAATCGTCTTCACCTTCTTGCTCCAGTTGCTGCAACTCGATGATACGCGGGTCGAGTTCTTCTACAATCGCATAGCGGCCCTCTGACCAGCGGAAGAAGTCAACATCACGACATTTTTGGCTGCAGAATGGAAACGGTGATTGGTCATCACTCGCCTGGGAGGTGACGACCTTTCGGCATATGGGGCATGTTTGTGGTTGGATCATCGGATCCTCAGACAAAAGGGGGGAGCGAATTCAGGGTCTGATTCTCTTATAGATTATTCCAATGGAAATATCAAAGGTAATCAGGAATCCGAAGAACCACTCTTCCCGGAAGAGCCTGAATCACCACTGCTTTTTGAATCAGAGCTGGATGACTGTGCTTTGGAATCCGCGGCGGCATCTTTTTTGTAAGAGCTGCTCCGGTAATCGGTTTGGTAAAAACCAGAGCCTTTGAAGATGACTCCGCCACCTGCTCCGATCACGCGTTTGGCTTTCAGCTTTCCGCACTCAGGGCATTTTCTCAGAGGCTTTGCAGTAATAGACTGAAATTCTTCCCATTTATGACCACACTGGGAACATTCATAATCATAAGTTGGCATTGGTAGAGACTCACAATTAAAAGGCAATGAGAAGTGATTAAGCTTCTGCAGGACCGGACGAAACAATAACTTTAGTAGGACGAACTACCCGATCATTGAGAATGAAACCCTGTTCCAGTTCCTGAATGACTGTCATTGGTGGATGCTCCTCGGAAGGCATCTGTTGCAGTGCTTCGTGCAGGTTCGGATCGAACGGTTTTCCCAAGGCATCAATGGCTGTCACATTATGTTTAGAGAGAACATCAATCAGCTGTTTTGCTACCATTTCGACGCCCTGTTTGAGGTCACCGACCTGGTCGGCACTTTCAGCGGCATCGACGGCCCGTTTCAGGTTATCCAGAGCCGGTAGCAGATCCTGGATGAAAGGCGCTGCCGCATACTGGCGGAGCAGTTCCATTTCTTTCTGATGGCGTTTACGGACATTGTCCAATTCGGCCTGTGAACGCAGAAAACGATCCTGATTCTCATCTCGCTCGGAAATAGCAGTCTGCAGTTGCTCTTCGACTGTCGGCGATTCCTCTGTCACATTATTCTCCTCAACCGGAACCTCTTCGGTCTGGTTTTGAATCTCTTCTGGTTGTTCCATGTCTGTCATGTTTCTGACCTGCTACGTTCTCTCAAACTGTTTTGATTATATAGAAACCAAATTGACGGACTCAAATTTCACACTCTCTAATCAGAGTGTGTGAAGTATTCCTTCAATTTGTCAAAAAACGAATTACGGTTCGGGCTGCGGTGGGACGAGACTTCCGCGTGCTCAATTTCTGCCAGTTCACGCAACAGCTCTTCTTCCCGCTCTGATATTTTCTTAGGGACATCAATCTGCACGACCACATGCAGGTCGCCGCGCCGGCCCCCATGTGGATTAGGCATTCCCTGGCCTTTCAGACGAAAGACTTCGCCTGGTTGAGTTCCCGAAGGAATTTTCAGATCGTGTCGCCCTTCCAGTGTCGGGATCTCGATATTGGCTCCCAAAGCCGCCTGTGTGTATGTGATGGGAACATGGCAACTCAGTTCCTGTTCCTCGCGGCGGAAAAGTGGATGCTCATCAACCCCAATGACGACGTACAGGTCTCCCCGTGGTCCCCCATTGGCACCGGGGTTTCCCTCACCTCTCAGGCAGAGTTGCATACCGTTATCAATGCCTGCAGGAACTTTAATTTCCAGCGTAGTTTCTTGGGCAACGCGACCTTCTCCACGACAGTCCGAACATTTTTCGACGATCACTTTTCCCGCTCCGCGACACCGCGGACAGGTTGTCTGGACCCGGAAAAATCCCTGGGATTGCACTACCTGACCGGCACCGCCACAGTAATCGCATTCATCTGGTTGCGTGCCTGGTTTTGCACCCGTACCATGGCAGGAATCACAGGTTTCGTGGCGATTGATATGAATTTCTCGTTCACAGCCTGCTGCGGCATCCAGCAGGTCGATTTGCAGGCTGGTTCTCAGGCTTTCCCCCTGTCGCGGACGGTTGCCGCCGCGCTGGGATGAATTTCGGAAACCGAAGCCTTCAAACAGATCGCCAAATGCACTGAAGATATCGGAGACATCATGGAACTGACTGCCGCCTGCACCAAAATCAGCGTGTCCATATCGATCATAATGGGCACGTTTTTTTTCATCCCCGAGGATTTCAAATGCTTCTGCAGCTTCTTTAAAACGCAAAACTGCTTCTTCGTCACCGGGGTTGCGGTCCGGGTGATTAGCCAGCGCCAGTTTTTTGTACGCTTTTTTGATTTCAACGGTGGTCACTTCGCGCGATACGCCGAGAACTTCATAATAATCGCGTTTCGATGCCATAAATCACAACTCGTCGTATATCTAAAAGGTTTAGAACCAGATCATGTCCGCTCTGATCAGGTCCCTGCTATCATCGTTCTTGTCAGAACTGAAAAAAACGGGCCACCATTTTACGGCGGCCCGTCTATCATCACAATGTTTCTTCTGAATTCCAGTGAAAGAACTCAGTCTGTCTCAGAAACTATCGAACACTTCCTTCGACGTCGGCCAGCTTTTTACCTTCGGTGCTGTCACTGCGTGTGACAAGTACCTGGGTGGTCAGCATGAGTCCAGCAATCGAGGCGGCGTTTTTCAGGGCATTTTTCACGACCTTGGCCGGATCAATAATTCCTGCTTTGAACATGTCGACGTATTCACCACTGTTGGCATTGTAACCTTTGGAGCCAGTCAGCTGTTTGACTTCATCGGCGACAACGGCACCATCAGTTCCGCAGTTTTCTGCGATCTGTCGGATTGGTCCTTCCAAAGCACGTGCGACAATCTGGATGCCGATTTTCTCGTCGTCGTTTTTGCCTTTGACTTTTTCGACAGCTTCAATGGATCGCAGCAGGGCAACACCACCACCGGGAAGAATTCCTTCTTCCACTGCAGCGCGTGTTGCATGCAGGGCATCTTCCATGCGGGCTTTGGTTTGCTTCATTTCTGTTTCGGTGGCTGCACCAACAGAAATAATGGCAACGCCACCAGTCAGCTTAGCCAGACGTTCCTGGTATTTTTCACGATCATATTCACTGTCAGTTTTTTCAAGCTGACCACGAATCTGAGCAACGCGTGCCTGCAATGCGTCTGTTTCGCCGGCACCTTCGATCAGGGTACAGGAATCTTTAGTAATTTCAATCTGCTTAGCCTGACCCAGTTGAGCCAGTTCCACTGATTCCAGTTTGATTCCCAGGTCTTCAGAAATCACGGTACCACCTGTCAGCACAGCAATGTCTGCCAGCATGGCTTTGCGGCGATCACCAAAGCCAGGAGCTTTGACTGCAGCAATATTGAGCACGCCACGCAGTTTGTTGACGACCAGGGCGGTCAGGGGTTCACCTTCTACGTCTTCAGCAATAATCAATAATGGCTTCCCTGTCTGTGAAACTTTTTCCAGCAGAGGTACCAGGTCTCGTAGAGCCGAGATTTTAGATTCATGAATCAGAATATAGCAGTCTTCCAGAATGCATTTCATGCCTTCCGTGTCAGTGACAAAGTAAGGTGAAATGTATCCTTTATCAAACTGCATCCCGTCTGCGAAAGACAGGGTCGTTTCATTTCCTTTGCCTTCTTCCACTGTGATCACGCCGTCACGACCTACTTTTTCAACGGCGTCAGCAATCAGGTTGCCGATGACATTATCGTTGTTGGCAGAGATCGCACCGACCTGGGCAATCTCTGCTTTTTCGGTGACAGGTTTAGCGAGTGCTTCGATCGCAGCGACAGCGGCTTCAACGGCTTTATCAATTCCCCGACGAACGATCATCGGATTTGCTCCCAGGGATAAGCCACGCAGGCCTTCCTGGTAGATGGAACGGGCTAAAACGGTAGCAGTCGTTGTTCCATCGCCGGCGACATCGCTGGTTTTGGTTGCGACTTCGTTGACCAGTTTCGCTCCCATGTTTTCGAAGGGGTCTTCGAGCTCAACTTCTTTACTGACTGTAACACCGTCTTTGGTTACCAGGGGGTTCCCAAAGCTTTTGTCGATGATCACATTGCGTCCCGTGGGGCCCATTGTGATGGCTACAGCGTCGCTGATAGTTTGCACGCCTTTTTGCAGCTTAGTACGTGCGCGATCTTCAAACAATAGTTGCTTTGCCACGCTTATAAACTCCTCTGTTTAACAGGAACGAACTTTCGATCGGATTGCTCCGTTCTCCCCTGCGTGATTTGTGATTGATTAAGATTCTCGAAGCAGGCAGAGAAAGAATTGCGTTTTACAATTCGATTCTCTGCCCGAATGATTCAATTAAGTACGTTCTTTACTTGATGATTTTGGCAAGAATGTCGCTTTCCCGCAGGATCTTGACGTCCTTACCACTGACTTCGATATCGGTTCCGCCGTATTTACCGTAGAGAACTTCATCACCGACTTCAACGGCAACCGGGCAACGCTCACCACTTTCCAGAAGACGTCCAGGTCCCACAGCGATTACAGTACCGCTCTGTGGTTTTTCCTGAGCTGTGTCAGGCAGAACAATCCCACCAGCGGTTGTTTCTTCTGCAACATTGGGTTCAATCACGATACGGTCATCAAGAGGATTCAGTTCCATTATGTTAACTCCCAAGTATTCCAATTAGTCTGGTTGTATGTGTGAATCCGGGAGCAGTTCCCGGAAGTAATATGTTTCTTTTTAACAATCAGGATCCAGTTATGGACCTGTTGCCATCCTCTGTAAATACTTGAGAGGATGGCGATTGTGACTTAGAAGCCACCCATGCCGGGCATGCCGCCACCCATTCCGGGCATTCCGCCCATGCCTGGCATACCACCACCCATTCCGGGCATGCCGCCCATACCACCCATGTCGTGGTGGTCATCATGATGGTGATCGTCTTCTTCGTCCTTGGGTTCTTCGACAACAATTGAATCTGTTGTCATCAGCAGGCAGGCTACACTGGATGCATTCTGCAATGTGGAACGAACCACTTTAGCAGGGTCAACGACACCAAAATCAAACATGTCGCCATAACGATCATTCAAAGCATCGTAACCGTAGGAACTGCTTTTGTCTTTTTTGACACGATTGGCAACAACAGAACCATCCTGTCCTGCGTTTTCAGCAATCGCCCGCAAAGGCATTTCCAGAACTTTTTGAATCAATGCGATACCCAGAGCCTGGTCGCCAGACAGTTTGAGGCTGTCGAGTGACTTGCTGGATCGCAGCAGGGCGATTCCACCGCCGGGAACAATACCTTCTTCAATGGCAGCTCGCGTTGCAGCAAGGGCATCGTCGATCAGGTCTTTGCGTTCCTTCATTTCTGTTTCGGTGGCAGCTCCGACATTGATCTGAGCCACTCCCCCTGCCAGTTTGGCCAGGCGTTCCTGAAGTTTTTCACGATCATATTCACTGTCAGTAACTTCGATTTCAGCTCGAATCTGATCTGCACGGCCACTGACGGCAGCCTTGTTTCCGCCACCGCTGACAATGGTTGTATTATCAGAGCTGACATGAATTTTCCTGGCCTGCCCCAGGTCTTTCAGTTCAACTGCTTCCAGTTTGATACCCAGGTCTTTGAAAATGGCTTTGCCGCCGGTTAACACTGCCAGGTCTTCCAGCATGGCTTTGCGACGATCGCCGTAGCCAGGGGCTTTCACTGCACAGACTTTAATGATGCCGCGTAATTTGTTGACAACCAGCGTTGCCAGTGCTTCACCTTCAATATCTTCTGCAATAATCAAGAGTGGCGAGCCATCTTTTGAAACCTGCTCCAGGAGTGGTACCAGAGCCTGGGCTGAGCTGATCTTTTCTTCGTAGATCAGAATGTGAGCCCGTTCCAGATCACAGGTCTGATTGTCTTCATCGGTGACAAAGTGAGGGGAAAGGAATCCGCGTTCGAACTGCATTCCCTCAACCAGATCAACTTCCGTTGAAACGCCACGGCCTTCTTCGACAGTAATCACGCCATCAGCGCCCACTTTTAAGAGAGCGTCTGCAAGAATTTTACCGATTTCCGGATCATTGTTTCCAGCGATGGTCGCCACGGTTTCGATGGCTTTTTTGTCTTTGCCTTTGACTTCCTTGGAGATCTTTCCGATTTGCTCCACGACTGCTTCAACGGCTTTCTGAACTCCACGGCTTAATGCCATTGGGTCAGCGCCTGAGGCAATGTACTTCAGCCCTTCACGGAAAATGGCTTCTGCCAGAACCGTTGCAGTGGTTGTTCCATCGCCGGCAACATCATTTGTTTTTGAAGCTGCTTCTTTTACCAGTTGGACCCCCATGTTCTCAAAGGGGTCTTCCAGTTCGATGTCTTCTGCTACAGTGACACCATCCTTAGTTACTTTTGGTGTTCCCCAGCCTTTGTCCAAGACAGCATTTCGCCCTCGCGGCCCAAGCGTACTGCTTACGGCTCGCGACAATTTAGCGACTCCTGCCAATAAACTCTTCCTGGCCTCTTCGTCAAAGCTTAAAAGTTTTGCCACAGTCTCTCCTCAACCAGCAATGATAGCCAATAATATTTGCCCATAACCACGATGATCTCTCACACGTCTGACACATTCACTTGCATGCCTGACATGCATTGCCTGACGCGTGAGTACGTTTAGGTGTAATACAACAAAGTTGGCAGGGATTTAACTGGACCCCGACCACACCAATCGATAAATGCAATCGTCATGCCAAACAGAATTATGAGTTGTAAGAGCCGTTAATGTAAGGGATTGTGCACTTGGAGACTTTTCGGTTTCACACTGTGACTGCCAAGTTGGCAGCGAGGAGTCCATTCCCAATGGTTTGTGTATCAAGGGTTTGGGTGGGGTGATTTTCAACATGCAGATCCAGGCATAGTGTCCAATGTCAACTGATGGTTTCGGTTCGCCAAAGAAAAATGCAGGCATACTGCTTAAACAGCAGGCAGGATGGTCGAGGCATGCCTGCTTTACCTGCATTGAAAAAGTTACAAAATGTAAAAAATAACAAATATGAATTTATTGTGATCGTTTTTAAGTACTAATTAGCAAACATGATAGGTGCATAGAACCTCTTCAGGAATATGATTGAGGCACACTGTTTGCATTAAGTCTCTCTACCAAAGAAAGTGCTCAAATTATTGATTGGTATTTAGGGGCCCTAATCAGGATAAATGATTGTCCAAACATTAGAAGAAACAACGACTGATTAGACTCCGGGAAAGGTTTGCGACAAAATGAATTGGAAACAAGCGCTCACAGGCTTAACGGCAAGCCTTGTCGTGGTATTAGCGTTCTCTCAACCCACTTTGGCTTTTGATGAAGCTGAACCTACAGAAAAGCCCGCAGCAGAAGCGACGGCAGAGACACAGGCTCCCGCTGAGGAAGCTCCGGCTGAAGAAGCCCCCCCACTTTCATTATCTGAAGTTTACT
>AZIC01001718.1_pt1 | contig 11292 bp, 8 predicted proteins | sample 359061 | NCBI WGS metagenome assembly AZIC01 (sample SAMN02429709, study PRJNA222657) | marine sediment metagenome | biome: Sediment sample; isolation source: sample MGS-MES from oil contaminated site at the harbour of Messina (Sicily... | place: Italy: Messine | collected 2011-04-30 | depth 1 m m
ATTGGAGACATTCCACTGGTTGGTACACTGTTTTCTAATAAAGCAGTTTCTCGTGATGAAACAGAACTGATCATCCTGATCAGCCCCGAACTGGTACATCCAATGGAACCAGAAGATGCCCCCACCGTACTACCTGGAATGGAAGTGACCGAACCAGGCGATGTGGACTTCTTCTTTATGAATAATATTGAAGGGAAACCTGACGTGCATCATCGCAGCACGGTCTGGTACATGCAGAAAAAACGGATTCACCAGCAACAGAAAGATTTCATTCACCAGAGTAAGTGTGATAAATATTACATCAACGGTGACTATGGATTCTCTGAATAATTTTTAACTGATTATTTCTTTGCCAAATGATACCTATAAAATTCCAATCACATTTTTTGAATATTATGTGAGAGAAATACAAGGAAGTAACCGATGTCTATACAACCCAAAATTGCAAGTTTGCCTGCTATTGCATTAGCAGCAATGCTGATCAGCGGTTGCCAACATAACCAACATCACGCAGAAATTCCCTATGACTCTGTAGCACCACTGGGAACCATTAGTGATGACATTTGGCAAAAGCAGGAAGAAAACGGAGAAGCTTCTGACTTCGTGATTGTCGAAAGTGAATTCGTAGGTACCACTGCAAAACTGAATGCCGCTGGCGAAGATCACATTAAACAGATCGCTGTTCGCATGGTTTCAACACCGTTCCCCGTTGTTGTCGAACCCAGTTCGATGTCGGTCAGGGAATCTTCGGAATATAAATATCCGATCCATGGTAACGATGACCTGGATATGCATCGCCGCAATGTCATTGTCAAAATGCTGCAGGCAATGAACGTTCAGGATGCGGACGAACGTGTTGTTGTTGCCCCTGCCTTCACACCTGGCTTTGAAGGATTCGAAGCCTACAGGGCATACTCCACCGGATTCTCGAATCGCGGTGGCGGTGGTGGATTTGGTGGCGGCGGATTTGGCGGCGGAGGATTTGGCGGCGGCGGTGCTGGCGTCTTCTAAACCCGGCTGAATGCACTGAATTAAAATATGGTGGACGGATTCCAATGAGTCCGTCCACTTTTTAATAAACACGATCCACTCACACTACAATTCACTAATCTTAAAATAGTCTACCATTTTTACAGACGATATTTTTTGTAATGTGACAACATTGAATTCCAGGTGAATTCTTCAATATTAAAGTCGATTTACGTCAGGACAGAGTTATGAACGACAAAGGATTGTTTTGTTCAGCTGTAATCCTCATCATTTCACTGCAGGGATGCGCCCAATTGGGAACGCAGGTTTCCAAAGTGAAATCAGCTTTACCGGGAAAACATCATTCGGAACAGGTATTAACTGCGGCACGTGGCTATGAGCGTAAAAAAGAGTGGATGGCAGCCCGGAAGCAGTACGAAACCTATCTGAAAAAAAATCCTCGCAGTGTTGTTGCCTGCCATCGGTTAGGAATTGTGTGTTCGCAGCTGGGTGATTCAGTTGCTGCCACTCGATACTTCACGCAGGCCAAACAGCTCGACCCTAATAATTCGGAAGTGCTTAACGACTTTGGTTATGCTCTGTATAAACGCGGCCAATATGAAGCTGCGGAAAAAATACTCTCAGCAGCGCTGCGGAACGATGCGAATAATAAACGTGTCATGAACAACCTGGCATTAACGGTAGGAAACCAGGGACGTTTCAAAGAAAGTTATACACTCTTCCGTAATATCATGTCAGAAGCCGAAGCACACGCAAATGTAGCATACATTCATACTCAGCGTGGTGAAGGGGAAATGGCCCTCAAGGAATACGATCTGGCATTAACAGCGGACCCGACCCTGGAAACGGCTGGGCTTGCTGCAGCCGAATTAGCTGTGATGAAAAACATCTATCTTGCAAAACAGGAAAAGCAACCACAAGCTCAACCCGAAAAGCAGCTCGCTTCCAGCCAGACACAGCCTGCTCAAACCGCTCCTGAAAAAGTCGCGACAGTGAACTCCCCCATTGAAAAGATGGTCACGAGACAAAGTGTCGCCAGCCGGACGGAAACAGCAAAACCGGCTGCAGAACCGGAATTTCGTAAAATACCAGCTCAGCAGAAAACTCAGTTGGTGAGTGCAAATCGATCCGCTCCTGTAGAATCACGACCTTCTCTCGATTCACCAGTTAATACAAACACTCAGAAATTCGTGACACAGGCAACTCTCAAGAAAGAGTTACTTGCTCCAAGTCAGCCTGCTCCAGTAGCCAAAACAGAGCCGCGCATCGAGAAACAGACCCCTGAAGAACTGGAACCTCTGGAGATCAATTCGTTCCGTAGTCTGGATGAACTTGAGGAGCAAGACAAACCGGCCATCATCCGCATTTCAAACGAGGTTCCTGCAGAAGAACCGATGTTCCGCTCACCAGATGAGTTGACCAGTCCGTAAAACTCTGAAAGGCTCAGTTGATCCGCGCTTCGATTGCTTTCACCGTGGAAGCTGCCTGAAACCGAAAGCTGTTTTTAGTCGTCGTGCGCGTGACTTCCTCAATTTTTTTGAGGCTTTTTGCTGTGCCAATCTCTTTCAGCACACGTAAAACATTCACCAGTACTATAAACTGATCCGGATCCAGTTGTTCCAATACAGCATCTTCAGCTCCACTGCCGTACTCAATCAACCTCTTAGAAGCATGATGAGCTTTCACCGGATTGTTCAAGAGCTCTGCGACTGCCGACACGCCTTCCGGTGTCTCGTGTTTGAGAATCGCTTCCATCACGTTTTCCTGACCCAGAATATTTACTTCGGATAACAGTTCGGTCATCGCAGGAATATCTTCTTTTGTCGACCAGGCTGTCAGAGCGCGCGAAGCATCCTGCACAACGGTGATGTCTTTACTTTTCAGTATCCTGATCAGGATGCTGGAGATAGCTCGGTTCTCCTGCTCTGGCTGCATCTGACTTAATTTCTGTAGTGCTGCTTTGCGTTTGAGCACATTGTTCGTCGCCAGATCTGTCAGAATTGCTTTTAATTCGCCGTCAATGTTTTCGGGAATCTCAAATCGAGCAGCCTCCTCTCGTTTTTTCACATCCGCGGCATGCTTCGCCATGGCTGCTTTCTGGTCTGCTCTCAGCTTGGCCAGTTCGTCACCACTCAACAGCGTTGAGGAAATGCTGATTGGAATTTTTTGCGTGATGTTCTCTGAACGCTTAATGAGTTTATAATTCAAAGACAGATTTTGAATACCCCCCTGCTCTTGCTCGAACTGAATCGTGCCAGATCCAGACAGTTCTACTTCCGGACCACTGTCATCAATCATTGACACTGTACGATAAGAGTATTTGACTTCCACCGTAACCAGGTCTCCCTCTTGTTTAACAATCTTATAATCCGTTGTTTTTTTGGCTCCCAGCGTCTTCTCTACATTCGGGCCACGCAAAGGCGAGGTAAAACGATCTGTGGAGATGACTGAGATCTTACTTTTCTCAGATTCCGACCATGACCGCTCCCCTTCAGGAGAAAGCGGAATCAGGTTGATTTGAGAAAGGTGTCCCAGCAGATAAGGCAACAGGGATGAACCTTTAATGGTATCGGTTTCACCAAAACGGTTCAGTTTAATTTCATGTTGTTCAAACGCCCCTGAAAAGTTGCCAGAAAGTCCGGCAAAGGGACTGTGCAGTTGCATGCGCATCGGGGGAACCAAGATCCGCCTGCTCTTACGTTTGGTCACGGAATTTAAGCTCCCCGTGCATCGTACAGAGATGGAATCGGCATCAGACTCGGTTACGTCATATTGCTGAATCCCACTCAGCGTTTCCGCATACTCTTCCATACTGACTTCTATTTTCACTCGATAAACATACTGCTGGCCTTTTTCCCAGTTGTATTTCAGTGGAAGCGGCTCTGCAGCAGGACTGCCCGTCGGGACTGTAAAGAGTATGAAAGAGCAAGCCCAGAACAGCATACTGGCAGACATCGATCGAGAGAATTGACGAGCGAACATGGGAAACTCCACACAAAGAATTAAACTGGTATCGTCCAACAAAACATATGCCTCTCCAGTATATACCGGACTACTTACATTGCATTGTTTTTTCGGCTTTTATTTCGTGACTCCTACGTTCAGCCTTTCAGCAACCAGTCGACAGCTGCTGTTTCCCTGTTTTTCCTGTCATTGAACAAAGTGACCTGATTTAATTGACCGGCAGCATTATAACTCGCCTGAATCAGTTCAGGGACAGAACCATAGAATCCTGACAGCCACAGTGATGCAGGTTGACACAGTGAAAGTAATCCGTTGACATCCCCATATTTGACTGCTCCAGGCCACAAACGCAAATCACGGATATTTGTGATTTGTGCAAAATGGAACCCATCCGTATCGACGGCCAGTTTTTGAACCACATCGGGAGAGTGCGCACACGCTGCAGCCGCCCGCACTCCAGAAAAACCAAAACCAGCCAGAGCAATCGATTGCGGCTGACTATCGTGATGCTTAGAAAATGAAAGTACATTCAGAATGTCATGGACCTGCTTCGAAAAGACCGGATGATTATAGCCCAGAGTATAGCCTGCGAATTCCCGGGGATTGTCTACGACAGGCATTTCCGTTGGTGCAGCCTGTAGCTTGCTGAATTCTCCTTGATATAAAACATCGATGCCCGCGACAGCAGTCCCCGAATCAATGAGCTTTTGAATGGGCGATTTAAGGCTTCCATCCGGTTTTAATAATCCCGCTTTGCCCTGGTCGTCTAACCAGATAACGACTTTCTGATTCCATTGATCCGGCAAAAAGAACAGGGTTGGTGTCACTTCTCCATATCGTTTATTTTTGATCAATGTATGATACTGACGATAGCCTGATTTGGATTCTTCCGATAGATTCTCGGGTTCCAGATCATCTTTTCCGGGCAGCGCTCGGCCGATCATGATTTCAAATGCACCTCCCACGACACGACGGTACTCTGCCAGGCTTTTCTGATCCCGTGGTGTCAGGCGTCTTATCTGCTCCGCATTATGCTTTGCCAGTGTATGCAATATCTTAATTTCTGATTGCTCGTCTCCGGGAGGCGCCGGATATCTATCATTCCAGACAGTTAATTGCTCTCGAGAAAGCGGCTTGAAATCAGCTTCAACAATGGGAGACGTTAATCCCAGTTGAAAATGCTGGTTGAAGAACTCATACATCATTGCCCGACTGACATAATTATAATTATGCGGGAACGGGTAATACTTCCCGATCACATTTTCCGGCACGCCCAGCATTTTAAAATGCTGCTTGAGTTCAGGCAGTCCTTTGCTTTCGATTTCTTTCGTCCAGTCATTCGCAGCCGTCATGCCCAACGGACGCGGTGCCACCAAGGCTGCAAATTCAATATTCCCCGTACCAACGCGTAGATAGGTCGCATTCTCACAGGTACAGCCTCCCTGCATTGCAGTCGAAACCATTACCGCAGGAAACGCAGCGGTAATACGCTGATCGATGGCTGCCAGGATGAATGTCTGTGTCCCACCTCCACTGGCGCCCGTGATTCCAATTCGTTTCTGATCGACTTCCGGCAATGAGCAGACCCAGTCCAGGGCACGAATCGAGTTCAAAGTCTGTAATCCCAGCGCGCTGATCAGCCGCAGTTCGGACTGTGCGCTGAACAGACCCCAGTTCTTTTCACTCGATTTATCGGCCCGTTGTTTCGCAAACCGGTGAATCAGATCATAGCTTAAACAGAAACCGTCAGCATACCCCAGCATATCATAATGAAAGACCATACAGCCCATGCGTGCCAGTTCGACACAGCGCGCCTGTAACGGATAGCGTCCGCCGACTTCATGTTTTTCTGCTCCCGCTTTAATATCTGACTGAACTTTCTGCGCCCCACTATCATAAAAACGACCTTCTGCAAAATGTCCATGCGGAGACAGTACCATCGGAAACGGTCCCGATTTGCCTTTCGGACGATACAGGTTACCGGTCACATACAATCCCGGTGAACTTTCAAAAAACACTTTCTCAACGGTGTACTCATCCCGGTCTACTTTTCCATGGATGGTTGCATTGAGTTTTGTATTTTCCGGTTCCGGCCAGACTCCGGCGGCGACTTGAATCTGCCGTTTGACATAGTCAGCCCGCTCTTCCCAGGCTTCCAACGACTCTGCAGGAGTAAAGGGGAAGTAACCATTCAGATCTTTCAATGCTTCCAGCCGACTATCGTTGAATGCGGGATCTTCGTCCGCTGCGAATACTGCTGCCAGTTCCGCGGGAGAACCAATGACACCGGCGGACAGTAAAGCCAGTCCAATATTCTGCAAAGCTGTTCTGCGGTCCATGGAAAACTGGTCGTCATTCTGAATCATCGTAGCCCCGCTTTCTTCGTTGATGCGATCTGTGAGGTAATTCCAGCTGGAATCCAGATTGAATTTCGTCTGTTCAGTCTAACCGGAATTACTTGGTTGTTGCCAGTCCGCGCGTGCTTTTTTACAGCAGCGATCCCCCCCCCCCGATTCACAGGCCGCTCAGGCGTCAGGCCCGTTTTCTGATCAGGTACACCACGAACAGAATACACAGCAAAGCGATACCCGATACCAGGCTCCACATCAGAGAAATGGAATGGGGCTGGGGCGCAGTCTGATATGTGGGAACATGCTGGCGTTCCCCCAGCGCCAGCGTATCAGGATGATTGGGAAATTCTTCTGCTGTGATCGACAGGTCTTTCCACAACACCTGCACGGGAGTCTCCAGGTCGCTCTGCTGTGCTCCCAGTCGCAGCAGATCAATATCAGCTGTACCCAGCTCGACTTCCCGCAGTTCACGAAACTCGTCTCCGGGTCCGTCAGAAATCAGGAATTTCAACTGCTTGCCGGTTCTGATCAGTTTCAGTTTACCCGAGTTCTGTTTCGCATCTACCAGTTCGACATCGTAATTGCGTTTCCCCTCCACAGTCGTCGACAGGGAAGTGCTGAAAACATGCTTGTTACCCGGCCTTAATAATCGACCAATCATCGCAGCCGATTCTTTTTCGTCGTGCATTCTTATATACACACTCGGTCCCATTCCATAACCCGACGTTGGATTTTTCCAGGCGGGAACCTCATACGAAGCAGTGATTTCAAAATCACCACTTAACTGAAACCGCGGACTGATGCCCACAGAAGAGACTCGATGCCCCACCGGCAGGCTGAAGAAGAGACCATCCTTGCGCGGTTCTATTAATCTGAGCATTCCTCTTCCCAGCGGAACCAGTTGTTCATTGTCAAACTGTTGCCCCAGAAAACTGAATTCCAGCTCACGCCCCCCCTGCTCTGCCCGGAGTGGTCCGCCCATTAACAGTATCAGCCATATTACCCCTGGAAAAATAACTGCAGAGTGAGATTGAAAATTTATAAACCTGCCTCCGTTACTGGTTCGCCCCCGGCGATGGTTCCCAGTGCCTGCCAGACCTCGGTATTAATATTCTCATTTACAAATCTGACACTTCCATCTCCCATTAACACATTCACTCCCTGTCCGTGCCAGCTGGAAGGATTTAATATGACACCATCCCAGGTAAATCCATTTTTACAGTTGGTCCGGTTTGGCGTTCGTACGTGGTTATAGCGGGTCCAGTTCATATTTCCCGCCAGCCAGGTTTGCCCCGATTCCACATCGTACTGGTATGTCCCTGCAGACTGAGGTGTCAGACCTCCACAGGCATCAGAAAACTGGCTTTCCGTCCAGATCCCCTGCAGGTTATATAAATCGGATAGCGGATCGATGACTGTATCATCCCAGCTCCCTTTGACATGCTCACTGAACATTGCAGTCTGAGAAAGGCCATCTTTGACATCCCGCATGCGCACGCTGCTGTTCTGCCCAAACATGCCGTTGCCTGCCCTCCCTGACCAGGAACTGCCGTTACAGGATCGATAATTATTTGGTCCCCAGCGGCTTTGCAGGCGATCCAGATCACTGGGACAAATAAAGACAGGCAGTCTGGCCTGAGCAGCTGGTCCGTTGATCACTTCATTAAACCGGCTATCCAGTTCTGCCTGACTATCATTCGCCGCATTCACAAAGGGGTGAAAAGGAGCCACATTGAAATTCAACTGATTATAAATGACAGCCTGATCCAGGTAAGGCAGTAACATCGCATGGGCGGAATAGCGACGATCCTCCAGAGTCCCCAGTGAGGAGATCGGCCCATCATGATCATCCCCCACTCCAAATGGCAGGACATCATGCGATTCATGGTAAGCTTGTAAGGCAATCCCAATCTGATGCAGATTATTGGCACACTGCATTTTACGGGCGGCTTCGCGGACTGCCTGCACCGCGGGGATCAGCAATGCAATCAGAAGACCTATGATCGTCAATGCTACTAGAAGCTCTATCAAAGTGAACCCACGTTGAGTTAACTTCTGCTCACACCTGCATTCGGCATCGGCTCGAACCATCTGCTCCCCCCTCTAAAAATGCCCCATCTCAAATGTCATCTGAACCACCAATAGAAATTTTTTACTGCAAATTCTTTTTAAATTCTCATTTTTCTGTGTTAAGAATAGCAGCTCACTATACAACTAACTACTGAAGTCCATCTTGAGCAGACTTCCACACATAAACGCACATTTAATTGATCAGGTTCACTGAATTTGATAATTTGGATTTTAGATCTCTTTTCAATTCAGGTAATCCACCTAGAGTATTAACAGTTCTACCGTATGAACATTCAAACAAATACTCAGAAAAACATAGTGTTCATAATCAACAAGATTAAATAAACGCAACTCCATTTATTTGATAACTTTACGATTCGATGCCGCAACTAATTTTGTTTAACTAAATATTTCAGACTTCATAAATCAAGTATGTTTTCAATCCTCATACTTGCCGTGTAGACGACAGTATACTAGAATAGAGATTATATGCAAAATCAGGATTCTATGTGACTAACACATGAAGACACCCTCAAACCTTCTTTTCCTGATTTTATATATCTTTTGAGAGACCCCAAAGCAGTTTTGTTTTGGGATCAGGCATTTTTTTATTCCTGATTGTTTCAGGAATCTATGATCAGTTCACTCTATATTTAAGAAATGGGGTACTTTGTTATGGCAGGCACCAAAGCAAACCTTACACAACGACAGCAGGAAATTTATGATTTCCTGAAAGACAAGATCATTAACCGTGGTTATGGCCCGACCGTCCGTGAAATCGGTGCTAATTTTGGCATTCGCTCTCCCAATGGCGTGATGTGCCACCTGAAGGCCCTCGAAAAGAAAGGGCTCATTACTCGCGAATCTCATATGTCACGTGCGATTCAGTTGTGCGATCACTCACAGAAACGGACACGTCTTCCATTAGCTGGACAAATTGCCGCAGGCAGCCCTGTTCTGGCTGTCCAGGATGATGAGCATATTGACTTTGGCTCGCTGTTTGATCCCGATGATCAGTTCTGCCTCAAAGTCAAAGGCGTTTCCATGATCGAAGATCAGATCGCTGATGGAGATTATGTTATCGTCCACAAGCAGAACACCTGTAAAGAAGGCGACATTGTTGTGGCGCTGGTAGATGGTCAGGAAGCAACTTTAAAACGCTACTATTCCGAAGGTGATCGCATTCGCCTTGAGCCAGCAAACTCCAGCATGCAGCCAATCTACTCCAAGAATGTAGATATCCTTGGCGTGGTTACAGGAGTCATTCGAAAATATTAAAGCAATCTGTCTCGCTGAATCATCTGCAGCATGACTGCAACAGATCAAAGCGAACGGAATGATTTTCGAAGCTAATAATAATCAATGCTCTGGCATTTTCTGCCAGAGCATTTTTTTATGCATGTAAAACGTGATGTGCAGACGGGGATTAACCAACTGCCCGGGTCTGATACTGATTCAGTTTGTTGTACAGCGTTTTCAATGCGATTCCCAGCTCAGCCGCACATTTGGGTTTATCACCATCGTGCTTATCAAGTACATGGTAAATCACTTCCATCTCAATATCCCGCAATGTTTTCCCCTCCATGCCCTCGGTCCAGTTGACTGCAGTCGAACCAGAAGACATCGGAATCGAAGAATGCCGGGTCAGGTTGGATGGCAAATCGCCAGCCTGAATCTGGACGCCATCCCATAAAATCACTGCATGTTCCAGGGCATTGGCCAGTTCACGAACATTCCCTTTCCAGTCATACTCCTGCAGGATCTCAATCGTATCAGGTGACAGGATATCCAGGGGAATGGAATCTTTTTTCAAATGCCGTTTTAACAGCACACGGGAAATTTCCGGGATATCCCCTTTACGTTCCCGCAATGCAGGCAGATTGATCTCGAACGTATTCACACGGAAATAAAGATCTTCGCGGAACGTGCCTTCCGTAACCATTTCCTTTAAATCGCGGTTCGTCGCACAGACAATCCGCACATCAACATGGAATGTTTCACTGTCACCGACACGACGGACTTCTCCCGATTCCAGAAAACGCAGCAGCTTTACCTGCATGGTTTTATCCAGTTCTCCCAGTTCGTCCAGGAAGAGTGTACCACCATTTGCAATCTCGATCAGTCCCTTACGTGGTGTATCTGCACCAGTGAAAGCCCCTTTACGATGACCAAACAGTTCGCTTTCCACCAGGTTTTCCGGCAGAGCACCACAGTTGACAGGGACAAAAGGCATTGAAGCTCGCGTACTCAAGTCATGAACTCTTCGTGCCACCAGTTCTTTCCCGGTCCCGGTTTCTCCGAGTATCAGTGCCGTGGAATCGGTCGGTGCGATCTTTTCGATCAGCTTTTTCACCCGCAGCATCGGGGGAGTTTCACCCACAATCTGGCAGGGCCCTTCCACACTTTTCAGGCGGGATTCCAAGGCAAAATTCTTATTCTGCAGGGACCGTTTATCAGCCACTTTCTGTAATACGGTAGCAATATCGATCAGCTTGCATGGTTTCGGCAGGAAATCATAGGCGCCGCGTCGGATCGCCTGAATCGCTTCGTCGATACTGCCATGCCCGGTGCTGATAATCACTTCGGTCTCAGGTGAGACCTTATTAATATGATCGACCACATCCCAGCCACTCAAGCCAGGCATTCGTAAATCAACAATCGCTGCATCAAATGTAATTTTATCCAATGCCGTTAGTGCCGACTGGCCATCTTCACAAATGGTGACATCATGTCCCATCCGTGGTAGCTCAATTCGCATGACTTCCCGAATTGCCGCTTCATCGTCGACAAACAGGACCCGTAATTTATTGACCGAATTACTCAAGTTGTGCTCCTTCTTCCTGCTCTGACATCCTGTCAAAGAGAAAGCCATTTAACAAATTTCATAACCGAATGGTATTCAGGAAGGATTATTGGA
>AZIC01002293.1_pt1 | contig 11267 bp, 4 predicted proteins | sample 359061 | NCBI WGS metagenome assembly AZIC01 (sample SAMN02429709, study PRJNA222657) | marine sediment metagenome | biome: Sediment sample; isolation source: sample MGS-MES from oil contaminated site at the harbour of Messina (Sicily... | place: Italy: Messine | collected 2011-04-30 | depth 1 m m
GACAGCTGTTGCTCCAGAGTTACGCACGCAGAATCGTTCAGCTGCAATGCCGCGGAAATACGCTTCACCAGACGTTGCGCCGTATAAGCAGACGTTACCTGCAATAATATTTTCTTCGGCAACGAAAGTACTGTTTCTGGGTGGAACAACAATCACGCGGCCACCGCTTAAACCCTTGCCGACGTAATCGTTAGCATCACCTTCAACTTCAATGGTAATGCCCTTGGCAAGGAAAGCGCCCAGCGACTGACCGGCAGAGCCATTCAATTTAATATTGATGGTGCCATCCGGTAGCATATCTGCGCCATATTTTTTCGCCACTTCATTTGACAGCATGGTACCAACAACACGATTGATATTGATGACCGGTAATTCAATATCAACCTTGCTACCGTTTTCTAACGCATCTTTTGCCAGTTCAATTAACTGGTTATCTAATGCATGTTCGAGGCCATGATCCTGTTTGATTGTCTGGTGAACTTCCACATTGGGGTGTGGCTTTTCAGCAGGTGTCAGTAGCATCGACAAATTAATGCCGCTTTGCTTCCAGTGTTCCGAATCAGTCGCTGGTGCCAGGCAATCAACGCGACCAATCATTTCATTAATTGTGCGGAAACCTAAAGAGGCCATAATTTCGCGCATATCTTCTGCCACCATAAACAGGTAGTTCACGACATGCTCTGGTTTGCCTTTAAATTTCTTACGCAGTTCTTTGTCCTGTGTGGCAATGCCGACAGGGCAGGTGTTCAGATGACACTTCCGCATCATGACACAGCCCAGTGTAATCAGTGGTGCAGTTGCAAAGCCATATTCTTCTGCGCCCAGCAGTGCGGCAATTGCCACATCTCGGCCTGTTTTCATCTGGCCATCTGTTTGAATCACCACGCGTGAACGCAGATCATTCATCACCAGTGTCTGATGCGTCTCAGCAACTCCGAGCTCCCAGGGTAAACCTGCATGCTTGATAGAGGTAAGCGGTGAAGCGCCGGTGCCGCCATCGTGTCCCGCAATAACAATGTGATCTGCATGCGCTTTGGTTACACCAGAAGCGATCGTGCCGACACCATTTTCAGCTACCAGCTTCACAGAAATACGCGCTGCGCGGTTGGCATTTTTTAAATCATGAATCAGCTGAGCCAGATCTTCGATAGAATAAATATCATGATGTGGTGGTGGGCTGATTAAGCCAACGCCGGGTGTTGAGTGGCGTAAGCGTGCAATCAGTTCATCCACTTTGGTGCCAGGTAGCTCACCACCTTCACCAGGCTTGGCACCCTGCGATACTTTTATCTGTAGCTCATCTGCATTGGTCAGGTAATTGATGGTGACACCAAATCGACCGGAAGCGACCTGCTTGATTGCAGAACGGCGCGAGTCGCCATTAGCTTCAGGTGTCCAGCGTGCAGAATCTTCTCCACCTTCACCGGTATTGGATTTACCACCCATGCGATTCATGGCAATCGCCAGTGACTCATGTGATTCAGGTGAAATAGAGCCGAAGCTCATGGCACCCGTTGCAAAGCGCTTTACAATGTCTTTTGCAGATTCAACTTCGCTGATATCAATCGCCGGGTTAACGCCTTTTTTGAAATCCAGCATGCCACGTAAAGTACATTTTCTGGTGTCTTCATTGGCCAGTTTAGCGAAGTTGTCATAAGCACTCTTGTTACCTGAGCGAGCTGCCTGCTGCAGGCTGGAAATGCTCAGCGGATTCCACATGTGCTTGTCACCACTGGCGCGCCAGTGCATATCGCCCTGATTGGGGAGAACCGTGACATTGGCTTCGCGAGCCGAATAACCCAGTGCATGACGACGCAGTGATTCTTCTGCCAGTACATCCAGGCTTACACCCTGAATACGGCTGGGGGTGCCAGCAAAGCAGCGGGCAATAACATCTTCTGCAAGACCCACCGCTTCAAAAATCTGCGCCGCTTTATAGGATTGCAGAGTTGATATGCCCATTTTGGCAAAGACTTTAAACATACCTTTGCCAACTGATTTACGATAGCCCGCGACGATTTTCTCATCGGTATCATAAACAGTCTGATCCAGCAGACCTTTGCGTTGTGCATCCCATAATGCTTCGAAAGCAAGGTATGGATTAATGGCATCAATGCCGTAGCCGGTAAGCAGGCAGTGGTGGTGTACTTCACGTGCCTCACCTGATTCAAGAATCAGCCCGATACGGGTACGAATATGCTCGTTCACCAGATGCTGGTGAACTGCACCGGTGGCGAGTAATGCGCTAACCGGTACACGATCTGCACTGAGGTTACGGTCTGACAGCACAACCAGGCTATGGCCATCGTTAATGGCCTGAGTGGCTTCATGACAGATACGATCCAGTGCCTTCGTCAGGCCCGCTTTGCCTTCTGACTTATCGTAAGTAATGTCGATCGTCTGCGACGTCCAGCCTCGATAATTTATATTTTTAAGTGCGGCCAGTTCTTCATTGGTAATAATGGGATGCGGTAGCTGTAAACGATGTGCATGTTCCTCAGTGGATTCCAGCAGGTTTTTTTCCGGGCCAATGTAGCATTGCAGTGACATCACCACTTCTTCACGAATCGAGTCGATCGCGGGGTTAGTGACCTGTGCAAATAACTGTTTGAAGTAATCATAAATCATTCGAGATTTATCTGACATACAGGCCAGTGCGGCGTCGTTACCCATTGAACCGACAGGGTCGCGGCCTTCTTTTACCAGTGGCAGCAACATAAACTGCATGGTTTCCGTGGTGTAGCCAAACGCACGCATGCGTGGCAGCAGGTCTTCCGGATTAAAACCGTGTGACTCTTCTGTTGGTTCCAGCTGAGATAGCGAAATACGCTGGTTTGACAGCCACTGGTGATAGGGTTGCTTGGCCGCAAACTCATGCTTTAGTTCTTCATCAGGAATCATGCGGCCCTGATCGAAATCAATCAGGAACATCTTGCCTGGCTGCAAACGGCCTTTCAGTTTTACATTATCTGGGTCAACCGGCAGTACGCCAACCTCTGATGCCATAATGACACGGTCGTCGTGCGTCAGGTAATAACGGCTGGGGCGCAGGCCATTGCGATCCAGCGTGGCACCAATGTAACGGCCATCAGTAAATACAATAGAAGCCGGGCCATCCCAGGGCTCCATTAATGCGGACTGGTATTCGTAAAAGGCCCGCTTTTCTTCCGACATGCTGCTGTCGTTCTGCCAGGCTTCTGGCACCATCATCATTACCGCTTCCTGCAGGCTACGGCCACCCATAAGCAGGAATTCGAGTACGTTATCAAAGCTGCCTGAGTCGGATACGTCAGGTTCAATCACCGGTAATACACGCTTGATATCTTCGCCAAATAGAGGGCTTTCGGCGGTGCCTTCACGGGCACTCATCCAGCTGGCATTGCCACGACGCGTATTGATTTCACCATTGTGGCTCATAAAACGCTTGGGCTGAGCACGATCCCATGATGGGAACGTATTCGTGGAAAAGCGTGAATGCACCATCGCCAGGTGTGCAGTGAAATCTTCTGCGTTCAGGTCGCCATAGAACGGCATGACCTGATCCGGGTTTAGCATGCCCTTGTAAACAATAATTCGGGTGGATAGTGAGCAGTAGTAGAACAGCTCGCGCTGCTTGATGTTTTCATCCGTGCGAATGGTGTTTGCCGTATCTTTACGTACCACATATAAAGTGCGCTCAAAGGCGTCAGTTGACAGGCCATCTGCAGCCGCAACGAACAGCTGTTCCATGTGAGGCATGGCATGCAGTGCCGTTGGGCCGATATCTGCCTTGATAGGGTCAACCGGCAGCTGGCGCCAGCCAATCAGGGTTTGGCCTGCATCGGCGATCGCCTGATTAATCAGTTTCTTGCAGTGCGCGCGCTCGGTTTCGTCAACGGGTAAAAATACATTACCTGCCGCATAGCGCCCTTCTTCCGGAAGATCTGCGCCCAGGTCTTCTTTAGCCACGCGGTTCAGGAATGCGTAGGGCAGGCTGGTCATTATGCCTGCACCGTCACCTGTATTCGTTTCGCATCCGCAGGCGCCACGGTGTTCCATGCGACGCAGGATATGGTCGGCATCTTTTACGATCTGGTGGCTGGGCTGGCCTTTAATATGAGCGACAAAACCTACACCACAGTTTTCCGTTTCATTGGCAGGGTCATATAAGCCGTGCTTATTAGGTCGTGTGTACTGATTGAAGATGTTGTTATTTTCGCTCATAACTGCCTCTTAATACGTGATAGGCAGGATCTGGCATCACGTATTTGATAAATTGTGCTTTCCGGAAATTCGCCCACTTAACGTCTGGGCGACGGACAAGGGGCCGGACATTTTACAGGATTTGCGGCCTAAAAAAAAGATAAGGGTTAGGTAATATAGCAATCGACCTTAGTTGATTGGCCTTAAAAATAGCAGGGTAACTAAATCTGTTTTTCCCGTTTCATGCGTTTTAACTGGCTTTTTGCCCGGTTGGCGTAGCTGGTATTGGGGTGGTTGCTGGCGACCCGTTGCAGAAATGTCAGCGCCTTTGGCCAGTTTTGCATTTTATAGTAGGTGTAACCCGCTTTTAATGTAGCCTGGGTGGCGAATTCATGGTCAGCATAATAAATGATGATATGTGAAAATTTTTCCAGCGCGCCGGCATAATCCTTCGCCAGATAACAGGCTTCGCCGATCCAGTAGTGGCTATCCACCACTTTTTCACTCTCGGGATAAGCATTGATAAACCGCTGAAACAGGCTGATTGATTCTTTATAGCGAGCGGCTTTGAGTTGATCAAAGGCCCGGTTGAATGCAGCCGCTTCAATTTCAGCCGGAGTTTTTTTGACTATCGCTGGTTGTGATGAAGGCAGTGGTCGAATAACCGTATCGACAGGCAGAGAGGGCTTTAACCAGGGTATACGTTTTACATTATTCGTCGTGCTGGCAGAATCCAGCTCACTTGAAGTCATTTCACTGGCGTGGGCGCTATGCAGTGTCATGTTGAATGCCAGAGTGCTAATTAAGATGGTCGCTATGCTGATTTTCATGGCTTATCTCTAGAGTTCTTGTTTCTGCATGTCCAGCTTAAAACATAAACAGCAGGCTAATATAGCCTTCGTTAAGACTGTCTATAGTGGTTGAATTTGACGGTGTGGTATCTATTACCGTTGTAATGCTTGCCTGCCGTAAACGCAAGCCGAATTCGATCAGGTAATCATCGCTCAGGTAAGTGATGATGCCGGCCTGTGCGCCATAGACAGAGCCGGTGGCGGAGTCGCTAAACGAGGCGTCATGGTATTTTTGCGAAGCAGTGCCGATGGAAAGTCCGACGAACGCACTCATCGTGGTTTTTAATGGGATCAGGTAATCGCCAGCCAGCATAAACTGGGTGATATCAAAGCTATCGTGCTTGATATATCCGAGGCTGGTTTTCAGTCGGTACTGGTGCTTGATATATTTATCCAGGTAAATCTCAATGCCCGAGCCCGATTCAGATGCACTGCCACGAAACTCAGCGCTCAAATCTGCGTATTGTTGCAGTATCGATACGCCAAAAACGTAGTTATTTCTGAAATAATCAGCCTGCGCACCAGCAGGTATACACAGCAGGCCGAGTAATAAAAGGCGTGTTAGCCCAATTAGTTTTTTCATATCTGGAAGCATACACAGTATATCGGCCAGTCAATTAGAAAGTTAAATCCGAACTTATCAGTTGTCGAGTGGATATGACAGCTTGATAACGGGTTCTGTTCGCCTGATATCACGGTATAGACCAGATGGTCGGGGAAAAATGACTATAGATCGTACTGCCGGTGCCGATACCCTATGAGTAGGTGTAAGCTTTAACGGGCAGGCCTGACTCTATGATTGATGCGAGTCGGTAGAAGGTGGTATGCCACTATGTGTAAATATCGGTTAATTAAAAGAGAATATGTTATGCCAGATGCTTCAAGCCATGCGTTAAATCGCGTTTTAGTTCTCTGTATAGGGTTGCTTGTGGCGCAGCTGGCCGCCATGCCTTTATTGTATGGCAAACCTCAGGCGCCGGTGCTAATTGAATATGAGTTACCTGAAATACAGCTGCAGCCCGCGACTCAGTTTAGCCTGATGCTTAAGCTACAGAATACGGTTGATGTGGATGATTTGCTGGTGAATGTACGTTTGAGCGAAGGCCTGGAGTCAGCGAGCTTACAGGCCGGGTATAATTTTGGCGTGATGCCGAAATACCAGCAGTCATTAATTCATATAGACCTGTCGGCCGCTATAGCAGGACAGTATCGTCTGTATGTCACCGCGATTGTGGACTATTCCGGACAGCGGCAAAGCCGAGTGATGGTGATTCCTCTGTTAGTGGGTAATGTGATACCGCAGGCCTTGCATAAGTCGTCTGCACCAGTGACCCAGGACGCGGCAGGCAGGGCGATTATTTCTATGCCGGCAAAAGCGGTCAGCCCGTAAAGATATGTTCAGGCCAGTTAATATTTGCCAGTTGGTATTACAGGGCTGTTGAAAGTGTATGTGGAGTAATTAGTGTACCGGTTTTTCAGCTACAAAATTCTTATTGTTATTCTGTCTCAGTTCCTGCTGATGTCCTGTGACGGCAGCGCGCCCGCAGGTAATGAAATTACCCCTGACAACGAAGTGCCGGTATTCAGTAGTGAGCCGATTATTTCGGTGGAAGAAAACCTCTCTGACCCGATCATCATACTGGCAACAGATGCCGATGAAGATGCGTTAACCTATGCCATTGTGGGTGGTGAGGATGAGGCGCTATTTGAAATTGATGATAGAAGTGGCGAGCTGCTTTTCCTTGATGAGCCAGATTTTGAAGCACCCGCAGATGTGGGTGAAGACAATATTTATGTCGTGCAGGTTTCAGTGACCGATACACTGGATACCGTGATTCAGAATCTGGTTATTTCTGTTACCAATATTGATGATAATCCACCGGTCGCATCGAATCTGCTAATTTTCGATAGTGATGGCGCGGCACTGGTGGTGGGTGATGAGCTGGTATCGAATTATCAATATAGTGATGTCGACGGTGATGTGGAAGGCGACACGGCTATTCAGTGGCTGAAAGACGGTGAGGATATTGCCGGTGCAATCGCCGCAACCTATGTGGTGCGGGGTACCGATGTGGGTAACCTGCTGAGCTTTCAGGTAACGCCTATCAGTGACAACGGTAATGCGGGGAGTCCGGTGGTTTCAGCTGCGGTGACTACGACAAATAATGCGCCGGTGGCCAGTAGCGTGATTATCTCCGGCGATATCGGTGGTAATGCCAGCCTGGCAAATGTGTTAACCGGCAGTTTCACCTACTCTGATGTGGAGGGTGATACTCAGGGCAGCTCGACTTTCCGCTGGCTACGAAACGGTACTGCAATCTCCGGTGCAACCGGTGTTACCTATACCGTGGTGCTGGCGGATGTCGGCTCGACCTTACGTTTTGAGGCTACGCCTGTAGCCAATACGGGAACCAGCCCCGGTTTAGCATCGCTTTCGTCTGCTGTCAGTATCAATAACAATGCACCCGTGGCTTCTAATGTTGTTATTACCGGTGATACATCGGGTAATGCCAGTGTGGGAGATGTGTTAAGCGGGAGTTATAGCTACACCGACCTGGAAAGCGATGCGCAGGGGCCAACCAGTTTTCGCTGGCTGCGCAATGGCACAGGTATTGTGGGGGCCACCGCGACAACCTATACCGTGGTGCTGGCGGATGTGGGTTCTGAAATAACCTTCGAAGTAACCCCGGTCAGCATCAGTGGCTCGAGCCCGGGTTTGCCTGTTGAATCTGGGCTGGGGGTTAATATTATTAATAATGCACCGGTTGCCAGCGCTGTTTTTGTGAGCGGTGATACAGGGGGTGTGGCAAATCTTGGTGATGTGCTGAGTGGTAACTATACCTATAGCGATGTTGAGGGGAATGCTGAAGCGGGAAGTTTATATCGATGGCTGCGTAATGGTTCGCCCATCGTGGGTGCGACAGGCCTGAGTTATACAATTGTTTCTGCCGATGTGGGCAGTACGGTGGCATTTGAAGTGACCCCGGTTTCGAATGTAGGGACAACGACCGGTTTACCGGTGGTGTCATCGCCATCGATTACTATTTCCAATACGGTGCCTGTGGCAAGTTCGGTGAATATTACCGGCGATAGTGGCGGCAATGCGGTCATCGGTGATGTGTTAACGGGTAACTACACCTACAGTGATCTGGAAAGTGACGCCGAGGGTACCAGTTCGTTCCGTTGGTTGCGTAATGGCGTGGCCATCGGTGGAGCAACCAGTATCAACTACAGCGTCGTGTTATCAGATGTGGGAAGCAATCTGCAATTTGAGGTCACACCTGAAAGCAGCAGTGGTACCAGCCCTGGTCTGGCGGTGGTTTCATCCAATGCCGTGACAGTGCAGAACGCGGCTCCTACAGCGACGGCAGTTTCAATTAGTGGCGATACAGGTGGTAATGTAAAGCTGGGCGATGCGCTGACGGGTAATTACACCTATTCCGATCTTGAGGGTAATACAGAAGGTACGAGTACTTACCGGTGGTTGCGAGGCGGCGCGGCAATATCCGGTGCGACGACGACCTCCTACACAGTCGTGCTGGCGGATATTGGTTCAACCCTGCAATTTGAAGTGACGCCTGCAGCAACAGCAGGAACCAGTCCGGGTTCAATTGTCTTATCTGCCGCGGTCAACGCGGTCAATGATGCACCCGTAGCGAGCTCTGTGAATATTACCGGCGATACAGCGGATGTCGCTAATGTGGGGGATGTGCTGACTGGAAACTATAGTTATTCAGATCTGGAAAGCGATGCCGAGGGCATCAGTACCTTCCGCTGGCTGCGCGATGGCTCGGCGATTAGCGGGGCAACAGCCTCAACTTATACCGTAGTCGTTGCAGATGATGGTGCGGCGATCCAGTTTGAAGTCACTCCCGTGGCAACTGCGGGAACCAGTCCGGGTTCAGCTGTTTTATCAAGCGCAGTTAATATTGCCAACCTACCTCCGGTGGCCAGTGCCGTTGATATTACCGGTGACACCGCAGGCGTTGCCAATGTGGGCGATGTATTAACGGGTACTTATACCTATTCAGACACAGAAAATGACACCGAAGGCACCAGTACCTTCCGCTGGTTACGAGATGGCTCTGCGATCAGCGGAGAAACGGCAGCCACCTATACGGTGACAGTAGCCGATGCGGCCGCTTCTCTACAGTTTGAGGTAACGCCCGTTGCCTCAACAGGAACCAGTCCGGGCTCAGCGGTAGTATCGACCGCGGTAACCGTGCCAAGCAATGTATCCACTAAAACGGTGTGTACGACCAATGAAAATGGCGTTTCCAATAAACTGGGGGTAAGGCGCTATATTCGTTTCGATATTACACAAAGCCAGAATGTTGATTTTGTTGCTGCACGAACCTCAGGCGTGGTTGCTGCAAATCCGGACCTTTTCCTTTATAAAAATGGTGTGCTGGTTCAGTCAGCTTCGGCAGACACATCTACCAGTCAGTCGATGACATCCAGTGTCACTGCAGGCGCCTATGTGCTTGAAGTACGTGAAGATGCCTATATGACGGCGGGCGCAACCCCGGCAGAAACCTGTTATGACGTGAGCATTACCTATGGTGGGGGTTTTGCAAAACCACAGGCGCCGGTGGAGAAGATTGCGCCGCCTGTACAAAAAGCAGCGGCTTCAACCTCAGTTTGTGATCCCACGGGTGAGGTCAGTGTAGCGGGTGCACTTAGTTATGAGCGTGTACCGCATAATGCAGCAACCAGTGGTCTGGATTACGCATCTATTATAAGTATGCCGATTCGAGGCGCAGTCGTTGAAGTGATCTGTACCACAGATGGCCTGATGTATGACACAGGCATTACAGATGCGAGTGGCAATTACAGCCTGACAGCACCGAACGGGGTGGCAAGCTTTATTCGTGTGAAAGCTCAGATGCTCGATGCGGTCGCTCCCGGCACCTGGGATTTTCAGGTGGTTGATAACACAAGTGGCGGCGCGCTGTATGCCATGGACAGTTCGGCAACGCCATTTACACCGGCAGGTGGTCCGGTAACCGGAGAAGATTATGTCGCGAGTTCAGGCTGGGATACGGTCAGTAATACGGGTTACACCAGTGCTCGTGTGGCCGCCCCGTTCGCCATACTCGATAGCGTGTTTGATGCCTTTAACGAGGCGCTGGCCGCCGATGCAAATATTGATTTTACGGCGCTGAATATTAACTGGAGCACCAGTAATGTTGCGGTGGCTGGTGACACAACAATCGGGCAGATTGGTACATCACATTACAACCCGGGTACAGGTGAAATTTTTGTACTGGGTGACGAGGATAGTGATACAGATGAATATGATAAACACGTCATTATTCATGAATGGGCGCATTATTTTGAAGACACTTTATCGCGTACTGACTCGATGGGCGGCGCGCACACGACAGGCGATATTCTGGATATGCGCATCGCGTTTGGTGAGGGTTTTGGTAATGCGTATTCAGGCATTGCCAGCGGTGATTCGATTTATCGAGATTCACTTGGCGCGCTTCAGGCATCGGGGTTCAGTTTCGATGTAGATTCAGATGTCTGTACAAACGCAGGCTGGTACAGTGAGTGTTCTGTGCAGTCATTGCTGTTTGATTTTGATACTCTGCTCGGGTTTACGCCGGTTTATAATGTGCTGGTCAATGAGCAGAAAAATACCAGTGCGTTAACCAGTATTTTCAGTTTTGTAAAACCATTAAAAGATAACAATGCCGCCTCCGCAGGCGCAATTGATACTTTACTGGGTGGGCAGAGCATAGATGCAATTACAGATATCTATGGTGACTCGGAGCTGTCAAATAATCCCGGCGCGACTGATCAGTTGCCTGTTTATGAACAGTTCTAGTGATTCTATGGTATCTGAAATGATGTCTGAAAATATAAGCTGAACTGGATTAAAGCACAGGGTTTTATCCCACAAAAAAGCCGTTAAAATAATTTAACGGCTTTTTTGTAAGTGCATTAACTGGTTGAATTATTTTTTCTTGTAGATGTTTTCAAAGCAGTAATTAGTGGCTTCAACAAAACCTTCCACGCTGCCGCAATCGAAACGGCGGCCCTTGAATTTATATGCCATTACACAGCTATGTTTTGCCTGTGTCATAATGGCATCGGTGAGCTGAATTTCGCCATTTGCGCCGGGTGGTGTATCGCGCAATATATCAAAAATATCTGGCGTTAAAATATAACGACCAATCACCGCCAGATTGCTGGGTGCTTTATCCGCAGGTGGTTTTTCCACCATGT
>AZIC01020079.1_pt1 | contig 11253 bp, 17 predicted proteins | sample 359061 | NCBI WGS metagenome assembly AZIC01 (sample SAMN02429709, study PRJNA222657) | marine sediment metagenome | biome: Sediment sample; isolation source: sample MGS-MES from oil contaminated site at the harbour of Messina (Sicily... | place: Italy: Messine | collected 2011-04-30 | depth 1 m m
AAGTAGATAATATTTCAAATCAAATACAGGCTTGATCCATGTTACTGTTGTGCCTTCATCGCATACTGTGATTGTAGCATTTTCTATATCCGAGGGGCGCAGGTTTGACAGGATGTATTTATTCACCTTGTCATGAGAAAGTGACACCTGATGAAGTTGTGTTTTAAGTGGACTAACCTTCATTCAGAACACCCCACAGAATGACCATGACTTAAGCTGACGCTTCGGCCTAAGGATTATTCTATGAGGTAGTTTTGACCCGGTTTTGAATCGGGGAATTGTTGCACCACGTGCCGATTTTAAATAAGGGGTTGGTATGGTGGTACACTCGGCACGTGTTACTATTTCATTTGCAGTTTTCAAGAACTTATCCCAGTCTGAAATACGCTTATTCAGTGTGGTTAGTTCTGACTCAATACGAGCACTAGCCGTCAAACTAGAGCTTACGCTATCTTTTATTGTCGCGTTCATTTGCTTAGACCTTCTATTTTGTTTAGCAAAAAGCCGTCAAACTTTTTACTGAACTAAGATAAGAAGATAAATTATATAAAGATTTTTGAATTGTTGTTCTTAGTCGTGCGAACGTTCGCACCCATACATACAAACGTGATGGTAAATAAGATTAAAATACCATCAAAACCTTCTATAAATTGTTCCTGATTACGCAACCTGCGTCAACAGGTCAATAAACCATGATTTTGCTTAGACCCATGGTTTTATGCTCATCAGGATAAAGGTATCCGAGCGGGAAGGAATCTCATAATAATGAGTGACCTTATCCCCATCGGAGCACCTTTATCCTAACTTTTCTGATTCTCTCAAAATTATTGCTTTAAAGTAGATTGCACTTGTTTATTAGAAATACTCATGAACATGCTTAACTAATATACTTCCATAAATAATAAATACTGATACATTACACCTCAACTTCCGAGGGTTTTTATGGAATTGGCAGAGCAATTTATAGGAGACTTGCGGGCACGTAGAAGAAGCCACAGGACATTAGAGACTTACAAGAGCAATGTTTACGAATTTTTGAAGCACTATCCAGAGCCTGAAAGAGTAGACAAGCATGATCTCTTTTTATGACTTTCTTATTTATGAGGAAGTTGCAGACACTAACCCGATTAAACCATTCAGGCAGAGATTTTTAGACCAGCCTACTAAACACGATAGAAGGCAGCTTATTACTGTAAAGGACATGCAGACTTTGATTAGATCAATAGACCATATCCGAGAGAGAACTATGCTTTGCGTCCTGGCTAAACATGGTGTTAGACATGATGAATATTTCAGGCTGAAACCTGAGAATGTGGATTTAGTCCGGGATACAATCACCTACCCGGATAAAGCAAAGCGACATAATAGGACCTTGCCAATAGATCAAGAATTACACGACCTTTTAGAGCAGTATTTGAAATGGAGAAGTTCAAGAGTTAAGCCGGATTGTGACTGGCTTTGGATTGGTGACCGTGGAGGAAGATTCCACAAGGATTATACTAATGAAGTTATCGCTTTTTATGCTCGGCCTCTCGGACTGCACCAACCTAATGGACCTCTAGAAAAAAGATTAACATGCCATTGTTTCAGAAAATGGTTCACACATCATCTTTTTGTAGCTGGCATGGATGGAACTACAATTAAGATACTCCGTGGTGATAGTCTCAATAAGGATGCATGGACCTCTAATTATTTAGAGCCTAATGAGCTTACGGAGCTTGTCAAAAATGAATATCTTGCTTGCATTCCTACTTTGTTACAAGAAATAAAGATATCCAGATTGCTTTAAGGTACTGTGGGCGGTGGCATCCCAAAAACAAAGGCTGCTACTATTGCCGCTAAAATTACAGTTAATGCAACCGTTAGAATTACACCAATTAATTCACGCATGCATAAAAACTCCTAGATTATTTACTGTGATGTACAAACCCACGCATGACACTGTTTTTGCTGTTGCGTTCCAGTATCTTTTAGTTGCTACCCTGTAGAGTACATACATGAGTGCAAAGAATCCAATCTTAGCCAGTATGAGCACTTCAAAGCCGTATGTATGGTAAGCTATGTTTGCTAATGGGTTTTGCTCAGTGAAGCCAGACATTAGGCCATAGTAGGTCGTTGAGAGATCACCTATAAAGAAAAGAAAGATAGCTGGAGCAATATCTCGAAGATATGACATATTGCCCCTCAGGTAAATGGAACCCATGCGCCTATAGTTTTGATTGCATCATAAACAAGTGTTATTATTTTTGTGAATACAATGATTGTAAACTCAATCATTTTTTTATTATCACTGACTATGGATGTTATAGCCTTTGAGATTTTCTTAGATTGCTTTCCCCTTCCCTGCATAATAATTACTGCACGCAATAGTACAAAGGTTTCAAAGGTCATTATCAGGATAGCCCAATTTTCTATTGCGAATACTGCATAAGTGTAAAATGAAACTACAAGACTAGCAGTTATAGATAAGGTTTGAACAACTAAAGGACCTACATAAGGAACCTTTTCAACCATCTTTTTTAATTCATCTGTAAGGCTGTAAGATGCACCGCTTGATTCCACTTCATGATATGTAATGTCTAGAGCTGCATCACTTGTTAATGTGAAAGATGAGGGTGGATAAACATCCTTTCCATCATACATTACAAGAGGTACTATGGCATTTCCTCCACCTACCAAACCTACAAGAAGATCGTCTTTGGATCCAAATTGAAAAGCTAAATCCTCTAATGGTAAAAAGTACCAGGTATCAGTAAGATAAGAAGTATTGCCTTCAACTTTACAGTAAAATGATGTATCTACCTGTGTAGAGTACCAATTAAGATATGTTATATTTGCATTGAATGTGTAAGTATCAGTATCAAGAGATATTGTTGTTGTAGCTGATCTATCAATATTGTGCAACTGAATAAATGTAAATACGTTTCCTTCTGCTGCATTAACTGTTTGTGAACTTACCCCTTCTATGGTTATTTCTTCTGCACTTGCAGGCAGGATCAGTAAAAGAAGGGTAAATAAGGAAACTACCCAGAGTCTCATTAATTCCCTCCAATAACATACACGAGGAAGAAGATCAATACTATGTAAAAGATAGGTGGCACTATTTGCCTGCTGGATGTGGCTATTTCGTCATTAGTCCATTCGTGAGAGTCACCAAAAGGTGAAGTAGTGTTTGATGAGCTTGAAGAGTCATCCCCTGAATCAGAAGGAATTGAATAGAAACCACCATAACCGCCTACATTGCCAAATGTTGAATAGGTGATTATTTGGTCATTATCCTCAGCATAAATTACACCGTCTGAATCAATGCAAAGACCATCTGATACAGCATCTAAATAGTCAATTAAATCAGCTGATGTTTGCATACCGTCTGAAAGGTAATCAGTGTAATTTAAGCGTTTTAACACATGCCCACTTGTATAATATATATCACCGTCTGAGGTTGCTGCAATTCCATTACTGGCATGATTATAACTACCGGGCTCATATTTAAGGAGCATTGATTTAGTAGTTCCATCCCATAATTCGATAACATCCGGTGCATTAGCTGCATAGGGATATGCATTTAGTATAATCAGACCGTCGGGATGCGGAGCAATTGCACCAACAATAAAAGAGCCAGAACCCACCCAATCAATAGTATATATGATAGATGAAGAATACGAAGGAGCAGTAAGCTTGTACACATTTCTATCTGCTGCAACATAAATATTATCATCTGCATCAAGACACATATCATATTCAGTACTTGAAGCAAGATCAGCCAACTTTTCAACATCTACGCCAAGGTCATAATCATCCATATTCAATGGGTTGGATATTTTTTTTCTAAACACCTGACCTTCGTTGTCAAGAAAAATAATATCACCGTCTGAGGTTACACCACCTGATATTATGGTATGATTGTAAACTTCATTATAGGAAGAACCACTTATCTCAACATACGAAAGTTTATCATCCAGACCATCGGGATAGTTACCTGAAACTATCAAGTTATCAGCATCATAAAGGTGCACTGATTCTATGTTTGACAATCCAAGCTGAGAAGCTGTATAAACTATTGCTGAGCCTGTATTACAGAAAAGGAAGAGTGCTATTAGAATGAAAAGTGCTTTTTTCATGTTGCACCGCCTGAAACTCTAATATCTGCACCTTTTTGTATAAGGTGTTTTTCAAGAGCTATGTTCATTGTATTTGAGATATCATAGCCCTCTGCTACCATTGTTTCTAATAGTTCTTTTTCGATGTATGGGTGTGTTTTTACTCGGTTCTTTGGTTCTAGTTTCAGGATTCTACGCATTGCTATTAATTCAGCCACATTCAGCACCTTCCTTATTTTTACATTTACACCCACACTTATTATGCTACGTCATAATTCCCTGAGAAAGTGGAGTTTCTTCTATTGCTGACGGTTTGCTGCTCTGCTCTCCGGGTGTTAGTTTTCCGAGATATCGGACCGTTCCAAAGTCTGAGCCTTCCCCATAGTATGGCACTTTGATGATGTCGGTAAATGTCTTGTTAGGGAATGCGATTATAGCATCTTCTACGCTCATTTTCTCATAGCGTTTGTTGAATCTGCTTAGCTTTGGTTGCTCGTCTGAACTGAAAGAGCCGCCACGGTTTATCATGAACCAATTAAAAGAGGACCTTACACCTTTTCGGATTTTGTGCCAATGGTGAGTAGATGCAATGAAACGAACTTTTAGACTCCTGAGTCTTTCAATATTGTATTGAATCTCTGAACCAAAAGAAGCGTGCTTTTTGTCGAATGCATGACCTTTTGCAGGTGCTACTAAGTGAAACTCATCATAGAATATTGAGAGAGGAACGGGTATTTTGTAATCATGAGCTAAGTCTATTAGGTCAGAGAATACGGCAGTTATTACAGGTGTAAAGTTTTTAGGGCTTCTTATGAATGGTTCTATGCAAAGTATGTTTACTCTGCCTTTTTCCAGATTGGACCATACTTCTTTAGGATCGGTAAACCAGCTTTTCTTTATGTCTGAATTTTCACATTTAATTTTAATATCCATACCTTCGGGCATGATTATATTGATAGGTGCAAGTTGAGCAACTAAAAGGATCTCGTTAGATTTTCCCGAGTCATTCCAGAGAATAGTTTCCTTTGGTGCTTCTTCTAATATGCCTTCAAGGAGCCATATTAAGTCCTGGGTTTTTCCTCCGCCAGTGATACCGAGTACTAAGAGATGTTCACCGGGCTTTTTCAGGAACTGTTGAGCAAATAGAGACTGCCAGCCCACGGATTAAGCCTCCTTTTTTGCTTTGTGTCTGTGGTGAAGTTCATTTATTGCATATCCTGCAAACATGCAAATTGCACCTGCGATTAAGACCACTGTGTTAAGATCATCCCACGTCATGGCGATGTACTCTATTTGGTGCACAGGTCCAAGGTTTAAGTTTGAAAGGTTTGATGCTGGAATCATTGGCTATCCTTCCCCCATTTAGTGCCCTGTATTTCTTTGAGCATGGATGCAGATACAAGATTATTTGATTCTATGACCTTGATTAGCTCAGTACGTGTAATGTCGAGCTTTTTTTCATAGGCTATACGTTTTTCAATCACTCCTTCATAGTCATCTAAGATTGGCTCGTATGAATCTCTGAGAACTTCAACACGGTTATTTAGTGCTTCTATGGTGTCTTTGTCCTTGTCACTCCATGAAAGCATGGCTTCAACGTCTGAGAGAATGAGAGCTATGAGATTTGTACGCTGATATAGTGAAGCATTAGTCGTGTAGATCAAAGAAAGAAGTGCTTCACCTAAATGGTATGTGAGAGGGGAATAATTCTTACTCATGATTTAGGCCCTCTAAGATATGACCAGATACTTTTCTTCTGTGTCTGTTGTTGTTCAGGGTGGGCCATTTCCTGAGGTACTTGAGGCAGACTTTTCACGTATGATATTAGCCTTTGTGCGTGACTGGCTGCATATTCATACCTTCCGGCACGGTCTTTGCTTCGTGATAGGCTGGCGTAGTTTTCAAAAAATGACATCATGCCAGGTACTTCAACTACGTTTTTGTCAAAGGCTCTAAATAGTGATATTGTGGCTATTTGTGGTTCGGTGAGGTCATACATCGAATCTTCTTTTGATGTGACAAGTTCCCCGATGGCTCTATTTTTTTGTGCATCTGCTGAGAATTTACTTACTGATTTCTCAAGCTCTGCGTCTATTTTTGATTCATCTTTCATAGAGTCACCTCAGAACAGAAGGCCGAGAATACTTCCAAAGATGAAAGCCATTATTAAAGCGCGAGTTGTTGGTTTGAGTCCGAAAGCTTCTTCGAGAAGAGAAGTATCAACAACTTTAGAGAGGAGAGAGGGGTTTGTTTTCAGGATTAAAAGACTGTTATCTTTTGATATTTCTACAGTGACTCCTTTTTCTTTGTCAACAAGGTAACAGGATAGTTTTTTAGTGCTGCTTAGTTTAAGGTCGATTGGGTCATGAAGTACCCCATATTCCTTATCTATAAGAGAATCTTTAAGAAAGTTACCTTCCTTGGTTAATTTTTTCAGTTCAAGGGATTTGCACCCTTTGCCTATCAAAAGTACATTTTCTGATTCGCCTTTCTTTAAAAATCCCATACATTCACCATCTGAACATTATTTTTGTAGTACCTACGATCACTATGAAGTAAAGTACAAATGAGAGCAAAGAGGGAGTTTGACGCTTGAATAACTCAATTGAGTTTAAAGGATCAGAGTACCAATGGTTCATACCGGGCTGAAAAACGAAAAGATAATCATAGCTTGTATCAAGATCTATTGTGTCTGTGGTGTTGAATGTACCAATTAGCACAGGTTGTGCCGTTGTGGATTCAGCTTTATAGATCATTATCTCTTTTGCTCCTCCCAGATCAAGGTCTGAAAACGTGACGTTTGAAGCACTTGCAATGCTAGTTAATAGCAAAAAAGAGAGGAGAAAAAGAGGAAGGTGGCGCATTTTATAGCTCACCTTATTTTATGAAGCTGACCGCGTTTGTGATTGCTTTGATGATTGCATCGAAGAACCGAAGGATAAATCCAACAATAGCCAGTACAAGAAGAGTAGGCACAATTCCTGTTACCATTCCGCCAATAGATGGGAATATTGTGGTTACTCCATCCAACATAGTGGATATTTCAGTCCAATCTACTGTTGCGTTTGCTGATGCAGGACCAATGAGTACCATTGATACAAACATGCATAGCGCAAACATGAATCCAACACGCGATTTGGATTTAGCTTTATCTACACGATCATTTCCGCCTGATTCAGGCAGGCCATTTAATTTCTGATTTGCTTTAGACATAGGTCATCAAAGGATTGTATGAACTCCCATAATATAGTCTTTACAAAATTAGTGACATTGTCACTAAAAATAAGATATTACGTTTATGGATTTATAACAATGACAAACTAGTGACATTGTCACCATTTGTTAGGTATAATTAATGTATGTACATACAAACATAAGATAACTGGAAAAAATTGGAGAGAAAGCCTTGTTTTTCTGCTAATTTGGGGGAGTCCGGGGGAGCCGGGAGGGTGCAGGGTGGTGGCCGGATCTCTGGCGAAGTTCTTCCGATTTGTGAAACTAATAGGAAATATTTTTCCGCACCTTTGCAGACTTGCAGTTAAACCGAGATTGTTTAAAAAGAAAATGGGGTTTTTTGCGTAGCCCTTGGAAGTTACAAAAGTATTACTCTGTGTTATTTCCTTTATTTGGCAGTTAAGGAAATGCGTTCCTTATAGGTTCTCGCCTGACTGTGCCATCTGGATAGTGACAATAGCGAATATACTTCATTTTAGTGAGAACTCTTGCGCGTGGCCTTCCTTTGATTTTTTGATGAAGGGTTTTTGAGGTCCATTTCATACTTACACCTATGGTCTTATGCTTTATTTCCTTTACTTGGCGGTTTAGGAATTAGCTCCAAAGACTGCCTGGCTAAATCCTATCGGGGTTACAGCCCTTAATTCTGCTCGATCTTCTGTCGGTGGGAGCCTGTGCATCTTTGAACCATGTACAGGGAACACCGGCAGAGGTTCAGGAATCCTGAAACCGTTGCCTACCCACAAACAAGTTTTTTTCGTGTATGCCTCTGAATCTGGATCATCAAGATATCCGGCATAGTCACAGGGATTAAACATATAATCCGGCTTTCTCCAGTATGTAGCAAGTGTACTGATAGGATTTTCAATTGCATAGGGTGCATTTGCCTGTTCACAAAGTTTCTTACAGGCTATGACAATACCAAGAGCTTCATAGAGAGCCTCTAAGCCCTTATCTTTAAACCACCTAGCACCAGATACAGCAAGATCAGTACAGGGAGGGAATGCAAAAACAAATGCATAGTCATGTTCTGGAAGCTTCCAGTTCCTGACATCTGCACCAATGAAAGTTATATTTCCTTCCTGGCTTATTTCCTCATGCCTAAGATCAACACAAATGCAATTATACCCAGCATCAGCCCAAGGCTTAACAGCATTGCCGGAATGGTCGCAAAGAGATAATACAGTCTTCATATCAAAACTTCCTTTATTATGGGGTTACGGAATAATACCCTGAGAATAATATGCTATAGATTCATCCCATCCAACATTATAGCCTATGATGTATCCAATCAATAAACCAAAAATGGAACTGAACAGAATGAACATAGCATAATTTCGTCTAAGTTCCTTAATATCAATTTCAACTTTCATTTTATCTTCCTTTATTATGGGTAATAGGAAACCCGGCTTTTGTTCATCTGGCTATTCTTGCTATTCGTCTTTTCTTGATTTTTCTTCATAGTGTCACCTCTGGGGATCTTCGAGAATCATAATATTGAGCTGTGAGGAATCCTGTAGGTAGTTCCTCTTTTATGACTGGTTTTTCAGGGGGAGCTTTTCCAGTACCTAAACTGAGTGCGTGGCGCTGGATGCCTGCTGTTCCTTTTCTTCTGTAGAATTTTCCAGCTTCCCGGTCAATGGTTCCTACATATTTGTAAATCGGTTTATGCCGTCTGCGCTTTGGGGTTCTGAAAAGTGTCTGAGAATAAGTGTAGTACCTGGCGTTATAGATCCAGTATTGAAATTGTGCAGTTTCATCATATTGAGCCTTGAGAAGATATTTTTTAAGATACTTCATTGGTGGCTCGTCTTTCTTGCAATCGGTTGGCCTGTCGTGCTCCCATTGCATGACACCGTCTTTATTTACAAGATTCTTAACATCTGTAATTTTGCCTTGTCCGTACCTGTTCCATAGCTTTGATATTGGATTGTTGTATTTTGCATTTTTCTTAGTGGCTGGCAGGTGCATGCCGAAAATGCAAACATGAAAGTGAACTCTGCCGTTTCTCTGGAACTCCCGGACACAAACATAAGGCAGTTTCCTGCCTGTCTTTTTTCTCAGGTAGGTTATGAGTTTGTTCCAGTTTTTCTGGAAATATACATTTGCTTCCACTACGTCATTGAATCGTTTAGGATCAGTTGTGAGAGTTACAAAAGATGCTTTTTGGAATTGTTCCTCTCCACCCTTGAAGGCTTTTTCGTAATTTTCCCTTAAGGTGATCTGCTTTGAGACATTGTTAAATCGGGTAGCATAGGGCTTTACTACAGTGTCACCGAAAAAATCATCTGTTGGCTCGAAGCAGAGTTCCATCTGGTCGATTTTTTGAATATAACTATTGAATAGGTCCAGACATTCATTATATTGCCTTTTGTGGAAAGCTGAAAAATAATTAAATACCCTTACAGGTTTGCCTTTTTCATTCAGGATAGGTTTACCGTTTTTATCTTTCTTTTCTACAGTTCCCCCGAATCCTTTAATTCTTTTCATTTTCCTGAGAGCTTGCTTTCTTTCAAAGCCGCACTTTTCCGGGATAGCTGCAATATCGGTATTTTCGTTAATTTTTGCACAGGCTGCTGTTACGGTTTTTGGCATCGGTTTGAGTTTTGCCTTTCCCTTTATCAAGTGGTGGTTATGTGGGTCTGAGCGCAAAAATTTGAAGCCGTCGATTTTTTGAGATTGAAAATAGAATTGCCCTTTTTTTGTTGTCAAGAAATTGTATATTGCTTGTCTGTCTATGCCTAGCCTTTTTGACAATTGTGTAGCTGTATACGGCTGCTCTTTGCAGAGCATGACCATGTCTAATATCTGACGTTCTGAGATAGCCAAGAGTACACCAACCCCCTATATTTTGCAGTTTAAAAAAAATAATAAAGTTGGTGTTATTGCTGGCTAAGCTCGAAACCTTCGCAGGAGTGAGCTACATCAACAGGCAGGCCGGAAGAACATGTATATCCTTCCTCGGATTCGTGGCAGTTGTCACAAAATCCACAGATGCAGAGATTAGGATTATAAACCAAGCTCAGCACCCCCCGGATTAAATTTAGTGCAACTAATAGGATACAATATGCCTTTTTTGGAATGAAGGCGGACTATACCACCTTTGCATAAGAATCGCTTCGAATTGTGAATGCAGAGATTGCAGACCATTATTTCACCCCGTGGCACTCTTTACATTGCCAGCAATCCGGGGAGAAGTACCCGGCGGGAGCTCCACAGGTCGGACATGTGCAAACCTCGGAAGCTCCGCAGGTTTCAGCTTTGGGGCATTTTTCGTGAAGGAGGATAATGTCAGTCAAAGCCTCACCTCCCTTGTGCCAAGAGGACAATCTTCTTTAATCCCACCTGAGCGAATAACTTCACCGGGGATACCATAACCACCATCATCATACGCCGGATGTGTACAAATGGCAATCATCCCGTAGCAGTAAGGACATGTATCGCAGCACATAGTAGAAGCCATTCAGACCACCCCGGCAGCATCGAGAATCTTGTTAAGCGTATGTCTGGCGATATCTACTTCACCGCATACGTAGCTTTTATTTTCTGTTTCGAGATAGAGCTTTAATGCTTTTTTCTTCTTGCTAAAAGGAATAGGCCTACCCGGGCTAACTTTCCTTGAGGATGCTTTTAGGTGTGCGTCCCACCTTGCGGCCTCTTCCGGTGTGAGCTTGAGGACCATTAGATCAGCCCCTTAAACACACCGAGCCATGCAAGGCCATAGAGTAAACCAACGGAAGCGAGAGAAGCAACTATTAAAAAAATATGCTTGAGGGGCACTTAGAGCACCCCCTTAAACTGTAATATATCCACCCCATAAAGCCAGAAAAGCATTATTAGAAGGATAATTATAACAATTTCAGTTGTTCCTCTGATTGTGAGAAGTAGATAATATTTCAAATCAAATACAGGCTTGATC
>AZIC01005137.1_pt1 | contig 11238 bp, 10 predicted proteins | sample 359061 | NCBI WGS metagenome assembly AZIC01 (sample SAMN02429709, study PRJNA222657) | marine sediment metagenome | biome: Sediment sample; isolation source: sample MGS-MES from oil contaminated site at the harbour of Messina (Sicily... | place: Italy: Messine | collected 2011-04-30 | depth 1 m m
CTGTCTTCAATAATAGCCATAAATAAGAAGAATAAGACTATCACGGGGACGAATGAAGCAACGGTTGCTACACCATCAAACACCCCGTCGATTAAAAAGCTATATAAAAGAGGTGGGAGTGATGACAGTAATGGAACTAAAATAGCATCTCGGAATGCTTCCAGAATCCATGCCATTCCATCTTGAAGCGGTGCACCGATTGTATAGACGGCTTCAAACATCAAATACATGGTCATGAAGAATAGTGGTAGACCTAAGAATGGGTGGAGCGTAATGTGGTCAATTTTTTCAGTGAGTGTTTTACTTGTTTGAATGGGTGCACTCACACTGTGGCGAATGATTTTTTCTAATTTGTCCTCGAGTTGTTGATCGACGGCAAAGTCTTCTTCCAAGGTCAATGTAGGCACAGCTTTGGATTTTTTCAACTCACTTTCAATTATTTGATAGGCTTCGTTATAGCCCTCGCCATATTTAGCGCTCAGCAAAGCGGTTGGATAGCCCAGTTCTTTACCTAGTTTTTGTTCATCTATTTTGATGCCTAGCTTTTTAGCTTCATCAGCCATATTCAATAATAAGACAGCGGGCAACCCTAATGTTTGTAACTGAAGGGCGAGTGTTAATTGACGTTCTATTTGAGTGGCGTTAGCGACAAGAATAACGAGATCAATTGAGTTGTTACATAAAAAATGCCTAACAACTTGCTCGTCATCTGAGAAACCGTGAAAGTCGTAGATGCCAGGTAAATCTACGATCTCGACCATTTCACCTGCCATGAGTAATTTGGAGGCAAGTAGGTCAACCGTTACTCCAGGCCAGTTGGCAACTTTAGCGCTGGCTCCACTCATACGGTTGAATAGTGTAGATTTTCCGGCATTCGGCATACCGATAAGAGCTATACGTTTCACATTAAGACCTCAATCATTTTTGCATCTTGCTGTCTAAGCATAACTTCTGTGTTACCTATTTTTATGTGATAGGGGCCATTGAATGGTGCAATTCGGATTAACTCGAGAGGCTTACCGATTCGAAAGCCTAGCGCATTGAGGCGAAATTTGAATCCCGTATCTACATGTATCGCTTGTACTGTTGCTGTTTGGCCTGGTGTTAAGTTTGATAAACGAGATAAGTTCGCCACAGTGTTACCCTAATCTAAATGATAATGATTATCATATAGCTTTTTTATCATTATGACAACAATTTTAGGCACTTCCTAAGACTTGATTTTAAACTTTCTCTTAATAATAAAAAGGCCACGATAAACGTGACCCTTTAGTAGTTTAAACATTCGAAGAGATAGTATTAAATTAATAGTGGAGCAATCACTAAGCTGACAATGGCCATTACATTAATTAAGATATTCATTGCAGGGCCAGAGGTATCCTTTAAAGGGTCACCAACCGTGTCACCGACGACAACAGCGGTATGAACATCTGAACCTTTACCGCCGAGATTACCTTTTTCGACATGTTTTTTAGCGTTATCCCAAGCACCACCTGCATTCGCCATCATCAATGCCATCATGACCCCTGTAATAAGTGCACCACCAAGCATACCCCCCAAAGCCTCAGGACCGAGACCAAAGCCAACTACAACTGGCGCACCTACCGCAAGTACGCCTGGTAAAATCATTTTATTGAGTGCTGCTTTGGTAGCAATATCTACACAAGTAGCTGTATCAGGTTTAGCTGTACCTTCAAGTAAGCCTGGAATTTCTCTAAATTGACGGCGGATTTCATGAATCATATCAAATGCAGCATCACCCACAGCAGTCATGGTGAGAGCACTGACTAAGAATGGGAATATACCGCCTAAGAACATACCTACGAGTACGATAGGATCGTTGATGAGTAACTGAAGCTCATTGCTGCCATGATTGATAGTTTCAATATAAGCACTAATAAGTGCTAATGCGGCTAATGCCGCGGCACCAATCGCAAATCCTTTACCTATCGCTGCGGTTGTGTTGCCAAGTTCATCGAGTGAGTCAGTAATTTCACGAGTTTGTTCCCCCATTTCGGCCATTTCAGCAATCCCTCCAGCATTATCAGCAACAGGGCCATAAGCGTCGATAGCCATTGTGATACCAACTGTTGCAAGCATTCCTATGGCGGCGATACCCACACCGTATAAACCCGCAAAATGACTAGAGGCAAAAATAATGGCTGCAATAGTGATAACGGGAATGGCCACTGACTGCATACCTAAAGCCAAACCACTAATGAGTACGGTAGCTGCACCTGTTTCGCCATCTTTAGCAAGTTTTCTAACAGGAGCACCACCAGTGTAGTACTCAGTGACTAAACCTATGATAATGCCTCCAACAGCGCCGACTAATACCGCTATCCAAATATTCGATGTGCCGCCTAAGACTGAAATCAATAAGTAAGAAACTGCAATAAATAATAAAGAAGCACCGATAGTACCCACACGAAGTGCTACTTCAGCACTTTTTGTAGAGAATAGTTTTACGGCAAAAATACCGGCAATTGAGCAGAGTAGACCGATAGATGCTAATGCCAAAGGCATAAACATCAATACCTGCTGACTATCAGCAAGCGTTGCGATGGTTGCCACGCTCATAGTGGAAGCGATCGCAATACTTGCTATCATGGCGCCACAGTATGATTCGAAGATATCTGACCCCATACCTGCAACATCACCTACATTGTCACCCACATTGTCTGCAATAACACCCGGGTTACGAGGATCATCTTCAGGAATACCTGCTTCAATCTTACCGACTAAATCAGCACCAACATCAGCACTTTTAGTAAAAATACCTCCGCCCACGCGTGAGAATAAGGCCACTGATGAAGCTCCCATACCAAAACCATGGATAACATGTGCTGTGTGCGGATCACCACCAAATGTTAAATAAAGAAATCCAACACCTAATAAACCCATTGAAGCAACGGTGAGTCCCATTACCGAGCCGCCCATGAAAGCAATAGTCAATGCTGATGATGCACCTTCATTTTGTGCCGCAATAGCAGTTCGAACATTGGCTTGTGTCGCTGAATACATACCAATGTAACCTGCGCTTGCTGAGCATATTGCACCTAGAAAGAATGCGAATGCTGAGTTCCAACCAAGATCTGAGAAACCAAGTGCTACGATACACACAACACAGAAGATGCCTAATCGACTGTATTCGGCTCGCATGAACACCATCGCCCCGAGGTGGATTTGATCTCCGATTTCAGAAACAATACCGGAGCCTGCAGGTGCAGCCCTGACTTTGGTATAGACCAAGAAGGCGCAAAATAAACCGAAAATCCCTAGAATGACAGGCGCATAACTTAACGATGACATAGACTAAACCCCATATTAATTAGCATTAATAAAATGTGTAACTTAGTATGTAAAGTGTTGTTAAGTTTTTATACGCGTATTAGATGTAGGTGTAAAGCTGTTATGGAATTTTATGATTGAATGGTTTATTTACCCCGTCGTGGGGGTTATTGCAGGTATCTCTTCGGGCTTGCTTGGTTTAGGCGGAGGCATTGTTGTAGTTCCAAGTTTATTAACTATATTCATTCTTAACGGTGTACCCAGTTCAGTCGCCATGCATATGGCCGTAGCAACCTCATTAGCGACGATTATCGTTACTTCGTCAGCGTCATCCTATTCACACTACCGACTTAACACCATTAGTTGGGTTTGGTTTTGGTTTTTAGTACCAGGCTTGATTTTAGGTGGTGTATTCGGTGCTTATTTGACAACCGCAGTAAGTAGCACACTCTTACAGCTTTGTTTTTCAATTTATGCCTGCTTTGCAGCATTTAAACTCTGGTTTTCGATGAAGCTAAAAGTAAATAGTGCCTGGCATGGAAGAGTACAAACGCTATTTGTTGGAGGAGGAATTGGAATTATTTCTTCTTTGCTAGGAATTGGTGGCGGTACTTTAATTGTTCCTTATCTAATGGCCGCTCAGCAGCCTATGTCTAAAGCAATAGGTACATCAGCTGCGTGCTGTGTACCTATCGCGGTGTCAGCAGTTTTAAGCTTAAATATGATGGATGTTGAAGTGCATGATTCAGGAGTTGAAGCCGCCGGGCTTATTCAATGGGATGCTTTTGTAGGAATTATAATGACCAGTATGCTTTTTTCGATGATCGGCGCATCTTGGAGTAAAAAAGTGCCTGTGAAATTATTAAAGCGGATCTTTTCAATTGTTCTAGTGCTAACTGCAACCGTATTAATCACTAAAACCTAGCCGAGTTTTAGTGTGTGTATCAACAATTAAATATCATGTATTTGTTTAACGAGTGCTTTCTTATATAATAATCTGTTTATCATTCTCTTTAGGGCTATTCAATTATGAATCTTGACCGCGTTGGTTCAGGCAAAAATCTTCCTGATGACATTAATGTTATCGTAGAAATTCCTTCTCATTCAGATCCTGTTAAATATGAAGTAGATAAGGAAACAGGTGCATTGTTTGTTGATCGTTTTATGAATACTGCAATGTTCTACCCATGCAACTATGGTTATGTTCCTCACACATTGTCTGACGATGGTGATCCGGTTGATGTATTGGTAATTAGCCCATTCGCCTTAATTAGTGGATCAGTTGTTCAATGTCGTCCAGTTGGCATGTTGAAAATGACAGATGAGTCTGGCGAAGATGCAAAAATTATCGCTGTACCTCACGATAAAATGTACGAGGACGTACAAAATATTGGTGATGTATCACAGCGTACATTAGACCAACTTTCACACTTCTTCGAGCACTATAAAGATTTAGAAGCTAATAAATGGGTTAAAGTTGAAGGTTGGGTAGGCATTGATGAAGCGAAAGCTGAAATCATGGCTAGTGTTGAGCGTTTCAATGCATTACCAGAAAAACCACAATTTTAATTTAAACGTACATTTGTTACATAAAATCGGCGAGCTGGTGTTTACATCAGACTCGCCGATTTCATATCTAAACCTAAGGTGATTTATGACAACATTGGTTCTACAGGGTGATAATTTAAACCGCGAGCAGATCGAGAAGATTGAACAAGAGCTTGGCGCAACGGCGGTGACAAATGCTCTTTATTCTGTGATTCAAACGAGTGAACCATTAAGTGAAGACGATTTAACGGTACTGCGAACTCATTATCAATTTGATATTAATGCGTTGCCAGAAGACTTTACTGTATCTGATACTAAGTTATTTGTAACAGACATGGACTCAACCTTAATTAATATCGAATGTGTTGACGAAATTGCCGACTTTATTAATGTTAAACCACAAGTTGCCGCTATTACAGAGGCTGCAATGCGTGGCGAAATTGATTTTGAAACTTCATTACGTCAGCGAGTGTCCTTATTGAAAGGACTCGAGGTCGGTGCTTTAGAGCGTGTTTATAACGAGCGTTTACAACTGAATCCTGGTGCTGAGCTAATGATAAAAGCTTTGCAACAACAAGGAATAAAAACAGCCTTGGTGTCAGGTGGGTTCACGTTTTTTACCGAGCGTTTAAAACAACGTTTAGGTTTAGATTACACATTGGCTAATGTATTAGCTGAAAAAGATGGCAAGTTAACCGGTGAAGTTGTTGGTGCTATTTGTGGTGCACAATCAAAAGCTGATTTTTTATTAGCAAAATGTGAAGAGTTAGATATTGCACCATCTCAAACCCTCGCTATTGGTGATGGTGCAAATGATTTACTTATGATGAATGAAGCGGGATTAAGTGTCGCTTATCATGCAAAGCCAACAGTGCAGCAGCAGGCTGATACTGCAGTTAATTATTGTGGTTTAGAATCAATAGTTGGTTTATTACAACTGTAGTTAAATAAAAAACTTGAAATATTAACTAACCGCCCCATTTATGTGGGTAGTTCACTAATCAAAAATTAAGGTATATACGATGGATATAATGGAAACAATCAAACAAGCAATTACGTCAAACGACATTATCTTGTTTATGAAAGGCTCACCTGAATTTCCGCAATGTGGTTTTTCTAGTCGCGCATCTCAAGCTTTAGCTCAATGTGGTGCAGAATTTGCTTACATTGATGTACTAGCTGAACCAGAAGTACGTGCTAATTTATATCGTTATGCTGATTGGCCTACATTCCCTCAGCTATATATCAACGGTGAGTTGGTAGGTGGTTGTGACATCATCATTGAAATGTTTGAAAATGGTGACTTAAAAACTATGGTTGACCAAGCTAAAGCGAGCTAATCAAGAATGAGTGATGAACAAGATCATGAATGGCATGGCGAAAATGCACTAACAGTAGCGCCAGCTAAGCCTGAACTAAAGCAACCCCCTAAATATAGGGTGTTGATGATGAATGATGACTATACACCAATGGATTTTGTTATTGAGGTATTACAGGATCTCTTTAGTATGGGCCATGACAGTGCTCAGAAAACGATGATGCAAGTTCATACTGAAGGGAAGGCGCCATGTGGTATTTACACCTATGAAATAGCCGAAGCAAAAGTTGAACAAGCAAATAGCTACGCTCAACAACATGGTCATCCATTACAATGCACAATGGAAGAAGAATAAGCCCATTACAGGAGAAGGAAGATGCTAAGTAAAGAGCTCGAACAAACATTGAGTCAAGCATTTAGTTATGCTCGAAAGCGATCACATGAGTTTTTAACTGTGGAGCATCTCCTTCTCGCTTTATTGGAAAATGGACAAGCATTAGCTGTGCTGACAGCTTGTGATGCTGATATAGCGTTGCTGAGGAGTGAGTTAAGTGACTTCTTAGCTGATAATATTTCTTCGTTATCAGAAGAAAGTGAACGTGAAACACAGCCAACTTTGGCATTTCAACGTGTTTTACAACGTGCAGTAATGCATGTTCAATCATCTGATGGCAAAGAAGTGACAGGCGCTAATGTACTCGTGTCTATTTTCTCTGAACAACAATCACAGTCTGTCTACTTATTACTCAAACAAGATATTGCTCGCTTGGATGTAGTTAATGCAATCACACACAGTGATGCTAGCGACGAAATTGATGGTGGGACTGAAACACTATCAGGACAGTCTAATACCCAAGAAAGTAATAACCCCCTTAGCTTATATGCAAGTAACCTTAATCAGTTAGCTGAGCAGGGAAAAATTGACCCATTAATTGGTCGTTCACATGAAGTTGAACGAACACTTCAAATTTTATGCCGTCGTCGTAAAAATAATCCATTATTTGTTGGTGAAGCGGGGGTAGGTAAAACAGCGCTCGCAGAAGGTCTAGCTAAACGTATTGTAAACCAAGAAGTACCTGAAATACTGGCAAATTCAACTATCTATTCTTTAGATATGGGCGCATTAGTTGCGGGAACTAAATATCGCGGTGATTTTGAAAAACGTTTAAAAGCGTTACTAAAAGAAATCAGTAAACACGATGATGCTATTTTATTCATTGATGAAATTCATACACTGATTGGTGCTGGCTCTGCAGGTAATAGTGCTATGGATGCGGCAAACTTATTGAAACCACTATTAGCGAGTGGTGAACTTAAATGTATTGGTTCGACCACTTTCCAAGAATATCGTGGTATTTTCGAACATGATCGTGCCTTAGCAAGACGATTCCAAAAAATCGATGTGCCAGAACCTTCAGTTGCTGAAACCGTTCAAATTCTAAAAGGTTTAAAACCGAGTTTAGAAGAACATCATGATGTTCGTTATACCAACGCAGCACTTGAACAAGCTGCTGAGTTGGCTGATCGTCATATTAACGACCGTTTTTTACCTGATAAAGCAATTGATGTATTAGACGAAGTGGGTGCAGCTCAGCGTATATTGCCAAAATCAAAACGTAAGAAAATGATTGGCGTAACGGATGTGCAAAATATTGTGGCTAAAATTGCACGTATTCCAGCTAAAACGGTTAACAATACCGATAAAGATAATCTGAAAAATATTGAGAAGAACCTTAAGCACGTTATTTTTGGTCAAGATGAAGCCATTTCTGTATTAGCTTCTTCTATCAAAATGGCTCGTTCAGGTTTAGGTCACCCAGAACGTCCAACTGGTGCATTTTTATTTGCTGGTCCGACCGGGGTTGGTAAAACAGAAGTAACTCGTCAACTTGCTCATAATTTAGGCGTTGAATTAATTCGCTTTGATATGTCTGAATATATGGAAAGTCATACGGTTTCTCGCTTGATAGGTGCTCCCCCTGGCTACGTAGGTTATGACCAAGGTGGGTTATTAACCGAAGCGGTTACAAAACAGCCTCATGCGGTATTACTGCTTGATGAGATTGAAAAAGCACATCCAGATGTCTTCAACTTGTTATTACAAGTTATGGACCACGGTACATTAACAGATAATAATGGTCGTAAGGCTGATTTCCGTAATGTTGTCTTGGTTATGACAAGTAATGCTGGTGCACAAGAAATGGGCCGAGCTTCTATGGGCTTTGCTAAGCAAAATCATCAAACAGATGGAATGGAGGTGATCAAGCGCTCATTTACGCCTGAGTTCCGTAATCGTTTAGATGGAATCATCCAGTTTAAACCATTAACAAGTGATGCTATTTTACGTGTTGCTGATAAGTCTGTACTTGAGCTTGAAATATTGCTGCAAGATAAGAATGTCACGCTAGAAATAGAGAATGATGCACGAAATTGGTTAGCTGAACATGGTTATGATGTTGCGATGGGTGCTCGACCAATGGCTCGTCTGGTTCAGGAAAAAATTAAACGTCCTTTAGCAGATGAATTATTGTTCGGTAAACTATCCGCTGGCGGCCATGTCAGAGTGATACTTAAAGACGATGAATTAGCGTTAGATCTCGCAGCTGAAACTGCACCAGTTTAGTGCCAAAATATAGCCTGATAGTAGTTACTATTAGGCTATAAAACTGTATACCTACACTTGACATTTCCAGTCATAAATATTTCACTTATTCACTTTCCATCGCACTTTTAAAGCAAAGTTCGTAATTGTCTTTCTAACTGATTGATTCTTATTGTTTGTTTGGTAAGTTATTGATATTTATGAATTTAAAATGAATGGTTAAATAATGACCATTTTAAGTCCAGCTCTTATGTATGAACAACTTACCGAGTTAATATAAAGTTAGCCACAGAGTTATCCACAGGTTTTGTGAATAAGTTTACAGTTTTGTGACAGACACATTTTTTAGAAAGATAGACTTACAACTCAATCCCTTTTTGAGCTTGAATTCCCGCTCGAAAAGCATGTTTAACATCATCTATACGGCTAACTGTATCGCTGGCCTCTATGACGGTGTCTGGAGCTCCTCGTCCTGTAATAATAACGTGCTGCATATTAGGTCGATTGGCAATATCAGCTAAGATTTGCTCACTGTCCAGGTATTTCATTTTAAGAACGATATTTAGCTCATCAAAAAGAACAACATCGATACTGGGATCTTGTAATAATTTTTTACAAACTTCCCAACCAGCCTCAGCGGAAGCAATATCTTGTTCTAAGTTTTGTGTGTCCCAAGTAAAACCATCACCCATGACATGGTATTCAACTTCATCGGGGAAGCGCCTAAAGAAACTTTCTTCACCAGTGCTATAGGCACCTTTAATAAACTGAACAACACCAACACGCATGTCATGACCTAATGCTCGGGCAACCATGCCGAAGCCAGAAGAGCTTTTTCCTTTGCCGTTGCCAGTGATGCAAAGCAACAAGCCTTTATCTTTATCAGCTTGTTTTATCTTTTCATCGACCACTTCTTTGTGGCGTTTCATGCGCTTATTATGGCGTTCCACTTTATCTAATCCAGACATTACCGTTCCTTAATACTAGGGATAATTTCATATAACTTATCAAAATTAATATTACTTTCAATCATATCAGCTAGACGTTCGATATCTGCATCTCTTAATGCATAATAATCAGGCGCTTTTGACTGGGAAAGACCAGCCCATTCTAATAGAGCATTACAAGAAGCAGTCTGTTCAAACAAGCCATGAACATAGGTACCAAGTACTTGATTGTCTGCACTTATAGCGCCATCTATATTTTCTGATAACCGGCACACCGGCCTTATTAAATCTGCGCCTTCAGTAACTCCAGCATGAATTTCATAACCACTTATTTCAGCATTATTCCAGGTTAGAGTACCTTTCACATTGCGTAATTGTTTGACAGGTTTTAACGTTGTCGTGACGTCCAAAAAGCCGAGCCCATTCTGTTTACCGGCCGGGCCTTCAATAGAATCTGGATCAGTAACGCTATTGCCTAACATTTGATACCCACCACAAACACCGATCAATTTTCCTCCATAACGAAGATGTTTGGCAATGGCTTTATCCCATCCGGAAGTACATAGCCACTGAAGGTCACCTCGAACATTCTTTGAGCCAGGTAATATAATCAAATCAGCATTTGGTATAGTTTGATTAGGACCAATAAATTGTAAATCTACTTGTGGGTGCAGGCGAAGTGGATCAAGATCGGTATGGTTACTAATTCGTGGGAGTACTGGGACAATGATCTTAAACTGAGCACTATTAGCACCGATTTGTTCAGTATTAATTGCATCTTCAGCTTCTAAGTGTAAGCCTTGTAAATAAGGTAAAACGCCTAAAACAGGCTTGCCTGTGTACTCTTCTAGCCAATCTAAACCAGATTGTAATAAGGCAATATCACCTCTAAAACGGTTGATAATAAAGCCTTTGATACGGTTTTGTTCTGACTCAGATAATAATGCCAAGGTGCCGACTAGGTGAGCAAACACACCACCTCGATCAATATCAGCAATAAGAATAACGGGACAATCAACTGCTTCAGCAAAGCCCATATTGGCAATATCACGATCGCGCAGATTAATCTCGGCAGGTGAGCCCGCACCTTCAACAATAATGTGATCGTATTGTTCGCTAAGGCGTTGATGTGATGTTAGCACCGCAGACATGGCAGTTTGCTTGTATTGATGGTAATCCTGTGCATTCATATCAGTAACAGGATGACCATGAATAATGATTTGTGCACCAATATCTGAGGTTGGCTTCAATAACACGGGATTCATGTCGGTATGAGGTTCAAGTCGGCACGCTTGTGCTTGTACAGCTTGAGCACGACCAATCTCGCCACCATCAACAGTCACAGCACTATTTAATGCCATATTTTGTGGTTTGAATGGCACTACGCTTAAACCTTTATTGGTTAACCAACGACACAAAGCTGTGACTAAAGTACTTTTTCCTGCATCAGAAGTGGTGCCTTGAATCATTAAAGTTGTAGTGAGCATAAGTGTTATTTTACCTATAGCGAATAGAAAAAAGGCGCCTGATTA
>AZIC01005172.1_pt1 | contig 11178 bp, 5 predicted proteins | sample 359061 | NCBI WGS metagenome assembly AZIC01 (sample SAMN02429709, study PRJNA222657) | marine sediment metagenome | biome: Sediment sample; isolation source: sample MGS-MES from oil contaminated site at the harbour of Messina (Sicily... | place: Italy: Messine | collected 2011-04-30 | depth 1 m m
CTTTTCACGACGAATCTCTCGTGAACCAACAGTTAAACGTTGGTCATGAATCTCAAACGGGCCTCTAATTTCAGTCAGATGATAATCCAGAATGACCGCCGAATCTAAATCCAGTTCGCCTTGCAAATGCAGATGACTTCCATCCCAGGTCCCTTCCGAATGGACCTTTCCATAGACCTTGGTTAGATCCACACCAGCCGTCAGCGTATTCTCAGCCAGGTAAGAATTCATATCCCACGCTGCGGTAATAGCCGTCCCCGGCTGTTGCGACCCACGAAATTCGATCTTGCCATTCGCAGAAATCGGCCGCTGGATATTGAGTGTGTTCAATGCGGATGCCATTGCTTCCGGCAGAGCTTTCTGAAATGCCCGGTCAGTCGACAAGTCATCAATGATCATATTGTCCAGCAGAACCCGCCAGTCCCCCCGCGTCGTAACTTCGGCAAATGCTTTCGCGATGCGGATTTTTGTCTCATCATGATTCCCGGAGATACCAGACATGCGTACTTCGCTGACCCCTGTTTCCGGATTGACGACATAACTCCCGTGGGCTTTCAGATTATCCAGCGGGTAGGGAAAGTCTTTCAGGCTCATACTGCCGTCAGACAACTTCACACTGGGAATACTGACCTGCAACGGTTTGCCACGCTCCCAGACAACATGCGTATCCAAGTCCAGCTTCCCGGTAGGAGAGAAATTCATCCAGAGTTCCTGCAATGCTGCCGGTAATGCCAGTTTGAGACTGGAATCGCAGGATGCATTTTTTGCTGATACTTTCAGTTCCAGTTTACCATCATTGGCAAAACGGGCGTAGGAACCATCTGCAGTCAGACTCGCACTGCCATGCTCGCCTTCCAGTTGCTCAAACCGGGTGATGCCTGTCTTGCTGAAATACGAGACGCGCCCTTTGAGATCGCTGATTCGATACGGAAAATCCTGAAACTGTAATGAGCCATGATCCATTTGCGCTACGAAGTTCAAATGAATCGGCTGATCTAACAAAGCCTCTCGTGTGAGCCTGAGGGTGGCATCAGCTCTCCCTTGCAGGTCAATCTGATCCAGTACTTTTCTGACGACCTCAGGAGAGGCAGCCCGCAAAGTCGCATCAATAGGCACCTGTTTGATCTGGACCCAGATATCAATCTCAGAAGCAGGACCGGGATGCCTGACATGGCCTTTCGCCTCCACACGCCGCTGACCAGCAGTCCCGTCAAAGTTCAGTTCCAGTTTATCTCCCTGCGTTTGTTTCATCTGCCCTTTAATATGTGAAACACGATAAGGAAAATGCACCGGAATCACTTCGGCATCATAAGTCGAAACGTTCAGGTTCTGAATCTGCCACTTGCCTGTGCCAGGGTGATTTAAATCAACTTCCAGATCCACATTTCCACTGGGCCGCAGAGTGTCATAAGTGCGGGCCAATCCTCCCGAAAGTCGGCTTCGTAATCGTGCATCGAGTGGAAGTTTACGCGCCTGGAAGGAAAAAGAACTCTTGTATTTTAAAGGCACATCTACAGTCGCATGCTCGGCAAAGCGATGATTGCCATTCAATTCAAAACTGGTTTCACCATTGAACGCCTGTAAATTCTGTACCAGTACCCGCTGATTATTCACCAGCACTTTCCCCGCGATGTTGCGCAATGGAAATGGTAACACCGGATGCTTGAGCTTGCCTTCCCGCAAATGCGTGAGTACCTGAAACTGCGGTGGTTCGTCCTTGGTACTGCGGGCAAGACTGAATTGAATATCCATCTGGGCACTCACACCCAGGTCGTACATTCCGGTCGCCGGATCTGGCTTTAACTGCATAGACGGAAATGCTGTTTTTAGTTGTGTCATCAGCTCAGGAGAAATTCCGGTCGCCATCCTTACCAGATTCGGTCCGAACTCCAGTTGGCTCCATGTGCCTGTAATCGAACCCAGCTTGGAATTGATATCCCAGTAGCCCGAGATTTCCAGTTTACCCGCCTGGGGAATTGACGTATGTCCTTCAATTTCATAACGGCTTGTCCCTGAGGGAATCAGTCTCAAATCCAGATTCTGAAACGTCATCGCCGTGGGAACTCCCTGCGTTCCCCGTTCAAATTTCAACGACAGACTGCCCCGCTCAATGACCAGCTCAGGCAGCGGGTTATCACTTTTGACCGGTTCGGGCAGGCCTTCCCAGTTCCAGGTTCCGTCTGCCATTCGTACCAGTACCAGCTGGGGACGATTCAGTACCACTTTCTGGACGTCGATGATCTGGTGCCGCGCGAGCTTCTCCTGGTTCAAGGTCACTACAACCTCGGGTAAATCGATAATCGTGTCAGGATGATTCACCACATTCACCCGGCAACCTTCAATTCGTACCCGACGTCGATAATCGAATTGCGCCCGATCCATGTCGAGCATCAGTCCCGGAATATGGTTCGTAATCTTTTCCAGGATGCCCGCTTTTAACATTTCATCACTGCGCATCCATAGATAGTACCCGTAACTACCGCCGGTAATGACCAGCGAAATCAGGATCAACAGACACCATTGAAATGTTTTACGAACAACCATAGCTTCACTTAATCGATTGAGATCTGATACAGATCACGGATGGATTTCTTTCTTTTGAAACCGGGAAACATACAACTGGCAAATACCCACGGCTGACAGAATATACAAACTGTATTCCGCCGGCAGTCGATACCGCAGCGAACTGACAAACACCATATGAATCAGTGAAAAATACAGGATCGGTCCTGCAGTAATCAGCAACAACAGACATTGATTTCGCGAAACCCAGGCACCATACACGGCAAAGACCATCACAGGAACAAATACTACTGATACCGCAAGCATCATCGACCAGGACTGGAACTGGGCGGCATTAGGCCATGGCTTCCAGTAACGCAGTAGTTTCGCGCCCATTAACTCAATCACACGCCCCGGATGCTGCTTCGCATAAGCCACAGACCGCTGGGTGTAGTGTTGATTCATTTCGTATTCGCTCATGGAATCCAACACATGTTCCTGATCAAAAAAAGTCATATCACTGTCACCGGTTGCCCCTGGATTCAAACCATCGTACAGACTGGGCCCCGACCAGAGTGTTGTCGGAACAAAATGGCCTGTGACGCGATAATTTCGAACCACCCAGGGCAACAGCATCAAACTAAAACCCGCCAGCAAAACCAGCGTTCTCTGCACCGCAATCTTGCGATGTCCCTTCGCACTGAAAATATAAAACGCGACAACCAGGGGAACCACCAGTAACCAGCTGGGTCTCACATAATACGCCAGTGCCAGCGACACACCTGCCAGCAGTGACCAGAGGATTCCCCTGTTCCGATCTGTTTTCTCCCATTTAATTTTTGATAATCTCACAAGCACCCATAATGAAATCAGCATCGTGAGTGCAAATACGGTCTCGCTTAAGATCAATACACTAAAGCCCGCCATCACTGGTGAGACTGCCGTCAGACCTGCCGCCAGCACCCCCACCGTTTCATTCGCCAGTTCTTTCCCCAGTAAATAAACAACAAAACAGGTCACCACTCCCAGCAAGGCCAGCACCAGTCGCACCCGCGCATGTGATTCACCAACGACCGACATCGCTCCTGCCAGCACCAGCGGAAAACCGGGCATCCGTAGTACACGTCTTGGTGGCGTGTAAATCGAATACGGTTCGCCATGTTTAATCGTTTGAGCCAGCTTCCAGTAACCCTCCGCATCTCCCTCAATCACATAGGTTCGTCCAGGCTGACGCTCCAGTTGGCGCTGCACGTACACTGCCACACCGCACCTGAGGAATGCGGAAATCAATAAAACCAACAATAATAAATACTTAAGCCGTTTTGTTTGCGGCATATTTTTCCCTGCCACTTTTGAAATGTGGGAATAGTACGACTACTCGACTATCAGGGTCAATTCCAATATAGCTGCCCCTCATTCGCAGGTATAAATCATCTCCTATTTGAGGACGGGATTTCCCAGATAGTAAAGGTCTCTACTGAACATATTACGTAATAACAGGAATCCACAAATCTGAATCGGTCTCATCCAATCCACCCATCTTGACACAAAATCAAAGATCCTGTAGGCTCCGCATCCTCTCTCTCAAGACGCATCACCTCTACTACACCTCACTCCTTTCACGAAGCCCCATTTTCTCAGGCTGAGGGAAACTATGCGCTATCTCAAATTTTCGATACTGTCCGGAATCGCCCTGTTCGCAGTCGCCATGTTTTTTCTTTCCCGTTCGATTGATGGCTTTCTCGGAGTCAACGACGAATCGGAACAGGTCGCGACTGACTCTGCGTTGGAATTATCATTATCAGAACCTGGCGAATTTCCCGAGCTCAATCTGGATTTCCCGGCGGGGGCAAGTGAGAGTCTTGAGAAACCAGAAGTAGACATGCATTCTCAACCTGATCCTACAGACAACAAGCCATCCACACAAAAAACACCGGAACAGGTTTCCGGTCAGCCTCAGGTAAGACTGTTAACCACGGTTTCCAATCAGACAGGGACCGTGCCACAACTGAATATTCTCTTACTCTCACAAACGTCTAAAGAACAACGTACTACTTTAATTGAAGAACTCATTCGCCTGGATGCAGACCTGGTGCGCCAAGTGGCAATCGCAGCCGGTATCCAGCCTGAGCAGTCATCGGGTACACGTCAGGCGGTACAGCAGATCGCACTTTCAGGCAGTGCGCCGGGACAGACAATCTCAGCAGGATATTCACCCCGGCCGAATCCGTCTTTGGGGAACCCGTTTCTGGTACATCAACAACAGCCCACACAAATCGTTGCCTCTTACCGTGGAATCACGATAAAGCTTCAAGGGACTCCCCTGCAAGATGGTCAACTGCACCAGAAGATTAAAGTTGTCCCTGCAAATACCAATACACTGATGGCGGCAACAGTTTTAAGTCAGAACCTGGTATCTCTCGATCTGCCGGCTCAACTCTCACGGTCAGTCAGTAGCCAGACTGTTCCTGTAGTGAAGCTGTCTGAGGTAGGGGAATTTCAGCCAGCAGAAATTGTGAAACTGACTGGTGCAGGCCTGGTGATCGGCTTGAATGGTACCGGGGACAAAAATATCTCTGCGGAAGCGATCCGGGCACTCAAGTCTTCCATGAATGCGATGAACATCGACCAACACAACATCAAAACACCACTTCAATCCGGTAATCTGGCCAATGTTTCTATTGTCGTCTATATCCCTAGTCAGGGAGTTTCCCGTGGAAAGCAGCTGGAATGTTACATTTCAGCTACCACTCCGGGAGTCGATCTGACTGGAGGATATCTCCTGCCCGCGACAATGAATATTTCAGGTTCAAAAAACTCAAAAGCAGATGCCATGGCGATGGGCTCAGTCCAGACCGATCACAGCAAACAGAAATCACAGGCCATGATTACCAGGGGCGCGCAACTCCTCACCGATGTGAGTCCCCGGCTGGTTTCAGGCCAGGGTATCCCCCATCTCAAATTTTTTCTGAATGCGGAATCACATTTTCCCCAATTAAGCACACAGATCACGGGGCGAATCAATCAGTTTCTCCAGGCGGAAAAGCATCTGAATTCCAAGGCCATGCTGCAGTCCTCCAGCCTGATCATGATCTCGCTTCCTCACAATGACCCACAGCAGGCACATCATCTGGCAAACCGGTTACTTTCACTTTCCATCCCTCTGCAGTCCACCAGCCCCGCTTCACAACAACCACAGGTCATCCTCGAAAACAGATCTGGAAAACTTCAAACCAGGGGTAACGTGCTCCTGCAGCCTGCCTTGATCAATCAACAAGACTTGATTCTGGAAATCGGAACTGCAACACAAAACACCACCACGGATGGCGCAGACTTAATAGCGTTGATGCAGCATTTGCAGATTCCCCCACAGACTCAAATTCAATTATTACAGCAACTGCAACAGCAGGGCAAAATTAATGCGATGCTGCTCCGGCAATAAACCACCCCTTGTCGTTGCCTGATGAATGTGGGAAAATATTGGATCACCTGAATTATCATGGTCCCGTTTATTCTTGAGTTGATCTTTCATGTTTTCCGAATTGACAGGCATCCAACTGCTCGTTCTTGCACAAAGGCTCGTTCCGGTGATTCTACTGGGACTGTTTTGGAGTTGGGAAAGCTGGGCGGCGTTCAAACCTTTTGACAGACAAATCCGTTATCGGCACGCCTTTCATAACCTGCTGCTGGCAGTTTTGAATGCCCTGTTCATTGGCCTGTTATTTGGAACAGCCGTCGAATTCATGTCCCAATGGTCTCGCGAACATCACTGGGGATTGCTTTATTATTTGCCAGTGGGAGTCGTGTGGCAGACAGTTCTGGCCGTGGTGTTCCTGGATGCCTGGATGTATTGCTGGCACTGGATGAACCATCGCATCCCCCTGTTCTGGCGTTTTCACCGCATGCATCACAGCGATCCTCACATGGATGTCTCCACGGCCACCCGCTTCCACTGGGGAGAACTGATCTTCTCCACCCTGTCGCGTCTGGCGTTAATCCCAGTCCTCGGACTGCAGGTCTGGCAGTTGGTTATTTACAGCATCCTGGTTTACCTGTCCACGCAGTTTCATCACGCCAATATCTCACTGGGAAAGGCCGATCCAGTTTTACGCTGGCTGTTTGTGACACCTGACATGCATAAAATTCATCATTCACGCTTTCACCGGGAATTCAATTCCAATTATTCGACCGTCTTTTCCTGCTGGGATCGTCTGGCGGGCACATACCAGATGCGCAATCGTCTCCAAAACATCGAGTTCGGTCTTCCTGAATATGATGAACCAGACCGGCAAACACTCTTAGGTATGTGGAAAACTCCGTTTTGCCCCCCGTCTCCACAACCGGACCCAGATAACAGGAAAAGACCTCCTGACTGACCTTTCTGCTCTGCTTTTCAATAGAATGGGGACACCGCTGCCGATACTCTGAATGTGATTCTGAATTTTATGTCTTGGCAAAGATCCTTCTCCGAGGTATACTTTGCTGAGTAACCTGAGTATATTTATATCAAATTCAGGACTATCTGGTTGGAACAAGCGAGTAGCGTGTCTCTTGAATGAATACGTTTTCCGACCTGAAAGGGTGTTTTGCAGAGCTGGATCCTCTTGTGGCCCTTTCTACTTGTGCAGCTGGTTTGTTGCACATCCCTGCTAACTGCCAACGGTTGTGTTGACCGCTGACTTAAGCATCCGCGTCGTTGTGGACGCATTGAATTCTGTGATTTTCTTGTTTATCCAGAGTTCCCACAGAAGCGACGTTTGCTTTTGGTCAAGCTGGTCTTACCTGCTTCCCCCCAAGCGAATCCCTGAAGAGTCAGGCGAACGATTCACCTGCTCTCGTACACTCCCAGGTGTACCGTTGCAACCAGGCGGAACCGATGAAACTCACATGATCGTGAATCAGCGTACCTCCGCTTTGTCTTCCCAAACGAATCGAATTACAAACAATATCAGTCTTGTCATCTGTGTTATTTCACAGAATTCGTCCCACATGATGAAGCCAGATTTCGGCAGACAGGACCATAAAAAACATTAAGGCAGAACATTGAATACGTTTCAAGAACTCAATTTAATCGCACCAGTACAAAAAGCACTGGTGGAAGAAAACTACAAAACACCTACTCCCATCCAGGCACAGACGATTCCCGCCGCACTGGAGGGACGTGATGTTCTAGGGTGTGCCCAGACAGGTACCGGTAAAACAGCAGCTCTGGCGTTACCGATACTACATCAACTGGGAAAAAACAGTCGAAAATCAATCCCACATCACCCGCTTGCTCTGGTACTGGCTCCCACGCGAGAACTCGCTATTCAGATCGGGGACAGTTTCGACGCGTATGGCAGACACCTGAAATTACGCCAGGTTCTGATTTACGGCGGTGTCGGTCAAGGTAATCAGGTGAAAGCATTAAAACGGGGCGCTCATATTCTGGTTGCAACCCCGGGGCGTCTGCTCGACCTGATGAACCAGGGACACATCAAGCTGAATCAGCTGGAAGTCTTTGTTCTGGATGAAGCAGACCGCATGCTCGACATGGGATTCCTCCCTGACCTCAAGCGAATCATCAGTCAGTTACCAACGAAACGACAATCATTATTCTTTTCAGCCACACTGGCACCGAAAATTACGGAACTCGCACACAGCCTGCTGCACAAACCCGTCACAGTCAATGTGACTCCCAAGACAACCAGTGTTGAAAAAATTAAGCAGCAACTTATGTTTGTGGAACGCAATTTGAAACAACCGCTCCTGCAGAAAATCCTGGGCGGTGATGAAGTCGAACGGGCACTGGTTTTCACAAAAACAAAACGGACTGCCAACACCCTTTCACAACGCCTGGTACGCAGTGGATTCAAAGCCACCGCCATTCACGGCAATAAGTCGCAGGGGGCCCGGCAGCAGGCTTTGGAGGCATTCCGACGCAAACAGGTCCAGGTTCTGGTCGCCACCGATGTAGCAGCACGCGGAATTGACATCGATAGCATCACCCATGTCATCAACTTCGATCTCCCCGTGGAACCGGAAGCCTACGTGCACCGCATTGGTCGTACAGGTCGCGCAGGGGCAGAAGGAATCGCCATCTCATTCTGCAGTGAAAGCGAACGGAAGGAATTGCGATCCATTGAAAGGCTGATTGGACAGAAAGTTCCCGTTTCTAAAGAGCATTCGCAGGCGGGACTGAAAGCGGAAAAACTCGAACCGGAACCCCGGAGAGGCAGACAAGCCGCCAACGTCAGACAGCAGGCAGCCAAAGGGGCACGGCCTCCGCGTCGTAGAAGTCGTCGTGCGGCTGAAGCGGCAACCGAAGCTAATAAAGGCAAACCAGGGCAGAAGCGATCCAAGTGGCGGCACATCAAAGCACGTTCTCAACAAACCAGTTAGTTTGAGAGCTTCCTCTGACGGCTGCATTAATTCAGATACACTATTGAACACACGCTAAAACCTAGATCTTTACCAGGAGAGTTATTATCGCAAAAAACCAAAATACTTTTGCCAAACGTCAGCGTGAAGCAATTAAAAAGGCAAAAGCCGAGGCTAAGCGAGTCCGTCGCAACAATATTAAACAGGGAATTGAAGTTCGCCCCCCATTCCAGGAGGACATGGAACCAGGGAACTACAACGAACCAGAGGACCAGTCTTCCTTGTAAGATGGAAACGATAAAAAAAAGACCGGAAGTCAAACAGGCTTCCGGTCTTTTTTATTTGCTTCTGATACAAACCCGATTGATGGATCTCGTTCAAGCTGATTAGATTGTGTCCTGTTTTACTGGAACGTCTCCAGAGGACTTTGGACCAGGGATCGTAGTACGAGGAACACTATGGTCATGTGTCACGTCCTAGAATTCACCCAGTACCTGACCATCCTGTTTGTCACCCAGATGTTGGAATGTGGGACGATCGATATTGGAAGAAATAAAGCGTACTGCTCCGTCAGCAAGTAAAGCATGCACGCCCCCCACATGATAACTGCGGGCAAAGTTATATTTAGTACCGGTATTCACTACGCAAGGAGAATTGGGCCAAGTCGTTGTTTTACAGGCATAGTTCTGATCCGGTACTGGTGTATTCGGCACTTCGCGCGTTGAAAAGGTCATCTCACCATGGGCGCCTCCAATCCCGTAACAACCAGGACAGCCCCAGTATGTCGTTGTGGCGGCGTTGCCTCGGATGATGATTTCTGAAACCATGATGGTATTCGATGAACCATCCTTAAGATCACGAAGCTTGGTTTTAGAATTCTCCGAAAATATACCGTTCAGATTTGCACCAGTCGTCACCGCGACGTTACCTGCTGAACCGATATAGCTCCCCTGCGAACGCCCGGCTGAGTCTGCATTTCCAGGTGTTGAAGGATCGGAAGGGCACATATAAATGGGAACGACGGCCTTATAAATTGTCGGGTCCGTTACTAGATGCACGTGAGTCGCCGTGCTGGCTGAATACTTGTTATATAAAGGTGCCTGGTCTACATATGGTAAGATCTGGTGTGCCCATGTATCGCGCCAGAGATGCGTCCCATAAGGTGAAGAGGGATTATAATTCCCAGCCTGAACTTCCATATGACCATAGGGAAACGTGACGTGCGTATCATGGTAGTTATGTAATGCGATACCGATCTGCTTCAGATTATTTTTACATGTCGAGCGCCGGGCGGCTTCACGGGCCTGCTGAACCGCAGGCAGCAACAAGGCAATCAGGATCGCGATAATGGCAATGACAACTAACAACTCAATGAGCGTAAAACCTCGCTTGTGAGATGCAGACATGGGGACTCCTCTTACATGATAAGAATTACTTAAGAAAACGCAGGTGGGATTCAGTCAGGGGCAAGTAAATCTGCCAGGCAGGATGTTTCAGGAAAACAATGGCAGGGTGGGCGCTGTATTACTTACTGATTCAAAGTATCGAGTCGAATTGACCCCCTGACAATGTCTAAGATTCTCGGAAACCGGATGTTTCCTGATTCTTATGTACACATCCACCCTTTAATCCTTACAATGCGTTCCTCTGAACCTGAAGTTTCAACGTGGCTTCTCTACCGTGCGTAAACAGCAGTCAATGGGACAGACATCGTGGCTTGGCCCCAGGTCACCCAGCGCAGGACGATCCTCCGTACCACTGATCCGCTCTTCGATCAGCTCTCTAATCATTGTGATAAACCGGGGATGAACTCCCACAGTTTTTGCGCGGACCAGATTAATTCCCAGTTCTTGACTCACATCTTTAGCCTCGGTATCCAGATCAAACAACACTTCCATATGATCAGAGACAAATCCAAGAGGTACGACTACAAGATCCTTGACATCCCCTTTCGCCCCCAGTTCCCTGATAAAATCACAGATATCCGGTTCCAGCCACGGCTGGTGAGGAGGACCACTGCGACTCTGATAGACCAGATGCCAGGGGTGCTTCCCCAGTCTATCACTGACCAGGCGAGCTGACTCCTGTAATTGAACTTCGTAACGACAGCCGGCCGCCATCACCATCGGAATACTATGGGCTGAATAGAGAATCGTTGCCTGTTCTCGTCTTTCCTCCGGGATCTGATTTAACGCTTCCTGTGTCCGGGACACTGATGCTTCGATAAAGCCGGGATGATTGAAAAACACACGCAGTTTATCAACTTCGGGCGCGCCTGCCCCTACGTCTACCTGGGCACGTTGAATGTCTTCCCGG